>ERZ1090867.439-NODE-440-length-17579-cov-6.925360_pt1 | contig 17579 bp, 20 predicted proteins | sample MGYA00478476_ERZ1090867 | MGnify/ENA primary metagenome ERZ1090867 (study PRJEB33644, sample SAMEA5815742) | chicken gut metagenome | biome: Chicken; feature: Gastrointestinal Tract; material: Caecum | place: Ireland | collected 2019-01-01 | study: A study of the... | reverse complement strand
ACAGAGAATGCAATGTTATGTTATAGGGATACTAATGAAATTGTACGATAAATAGAGGAAATATTGAAGATATAAAGGAGAAATAATAATATGGAAAAACTTATTGAAGCATTTATGGAAAGTCCAGAAGTAGGATTTGTACTGCTAAAAACTATGATTGAAAAGTACAAGCCTATGGCTTACGAAGTAGCAAACATTATCGAGGACATTTATAGAGATTATTCAAATAATACTGAACATCCTGCTTTAGTTGCTAAAGTAAAGAAAAATATGTATGACGCTTATGTTGATGCAGGATTTACAGAAGATCAGGCTTTAGCTCTTATGATTAACGATAATATTCAGCTCATGGAAAGAATTCAGAGACAGGCATCAAGGGCAAGCACTAAAAAGGCTAACTAAAAACTAAGAATACAGATGTGATATGATATGTTTCTTTTTTAATCCCCACTGTCTAAGCTTACTTATTATTGCTGCTTATAGTGATCGTAAATTACGAACGCTACAATTATAATTTCATCCACTAGAACATCTACTCCGAAACGTATTATATCACATTTTGTATATAGAGGAAAGATTGCATTTTTATGGCAAGGCGGTGAGAAATTTGAAAGTATTTGAATGTCCTAAATGTAAAAGCAGAGATGTATTTATGAAGAAATCTGGAAACAACACAGGGATTTATTGTGGAGACTGTGGAGCCTGGATTAAATGGTTAAACAGAAAAGAAGTCAGGCTTGCTCAAAGACAGATTGAAATGAATGAAAAGGAACTAGACAGACTTATAGAGTCCCTACCAGATTAAACGACGAAATCCGTCTTTCATAAGGGAAAATATGATACGAATACATAGATATTATGCAAATAACGTATTTGAGATGCCGGTTATAGAATCAGATTCAGGTGTTTTATGTATTTGTTTTGTGGGGGATACCGAAGAATATTTTATTTGGGTTGGCGAAACAAAGGAATGGGTACAAATAGAATTTATGTATCAACTATGTAATAATATTAGCAGAATATGAGGTGATAAATTTGTCGTATGCATCCGATTTTTTAAATGATTTATTCGGTGCTTATCAAACAACGAGCCAGTATAGAGATAATGTAAAACTAGAACTCGCTATAAGAAAAAAATACTTTGAAGACAATCTAAATGAAATGTGGGCTGCATACAGGAAGGGACGTGTTACAGTAATCGTTGATTATAATGCACAGGTTTCAGAAATCAAAAAGTATGGCTATAAAGTTTTGAGAAATAGTGAGGGTATACATAAGATTATTCTAAGTGAAAGATAGAGAAGAGAGGTGATAACATTTGCATGGAACGTCGATTCAGTTAAGAGAGCGATTTTGTAAGGATTGCAATATCCCTTTAAAGTTATACCAGTCCCCATATTTTGAGGAACGTTTGAAATTATACGATCCATTTTATGGGACACTGGAGAAGTGGGATATATTTCTAAAAGAGTTAGAGAAATATAAATGTGAGCAGGATTATTTTGAAGATTATAACAGGGTTAAAGAAGCTGCTATAACAAGTATTAAGAATACGGTATCTTTCGAAAAATTTAACACCGAGAATATGGATATCTATTCTATAAGCAATTCTGAATTTCCAAATCACGATATTTTCTCCTCGTCAAATGATTCTAAAACATTCATCAGCATCGACATGTGCAAAGCAAACTTTTCAGCACTAAGCTGCTATTATCCTGCAATATTTGTAGGAAAATCTGGAATGGCAAAATCTTGGGAAGAATTTATAAGCATGTTTACTGATAATAAGCACATCATTAACAGTAAATATATCAGACAGGTTATCTTAGGGAATTGCAATCCTAGAAGGCAGAGCACGATAGAGAAGCATATAATGGATGAGATCTTAAGTTATCTATTAAGTTTACTTGAACCAGATATAAAAAAAGATTCCGTAGTGTTCTTCTCAAATGATGAAATTGTTATTGATGTTTCTGAAAATGGATGTGGTGGATATGTAAAAGCTTTCATTTCTAAGAGCCTGTCACAAATATCTCGAATTATACCTATTTCATTAAAAATCGAGCTATTTACTCTTCATGCGATTCCTGGCACAAGCGGCTATTACAAGGAAATACATGGCGAAAATGGAGAAGTTACATATGAACTCAAATGCCTCGACAGTTATATCCTTCCTTTTGCGCTTCGCAGATTCAGAGGAGAAGAAGTAGAAGAAAATGATAAAGTTTTTTATCATAATGGAGCCTTAGCAAAATATATTGAGATTCCTCAAGTTGAATTAGGAGAAATACAGAAATGTCAAGTTTAACAGCTTTTATTACAGGTTTGAATAGTGGCAAGGTACGAACGGGCGAAAAGACAGTGAGATGTGCTGTTAATGAAGTTATATCATATGCATTTAGAGCGATTTATGATGAGCTAATTGATCTTCAAAATGATGTAAACAGCGGTCATTTTTCTAACCAGGAAATTTACGACAGAATCCAAGATATACTCGATGAACTATAAAAAAATAAAATAGAGAGGAGATAATATTATCATTAAAAAAATGAATATTGTAAAAATCATTTCTACTTTAGTGGCAAGTCTAACTATTTTCACTTCTATGGGATTCACTTCTATAGCATCAGAAATAGTACTAGCACAGGAAACACCTCGGATTCCTAAACCTCTAATCCTTGATATGGATTTTTGTACAGATGTAGATGATGCATGTGCTCTCAGAGTAGCAGCAACATTACATAAGATGGGAAAGATTGATCTGAAGGCTGTTTGCCTATGTGTAACAGGTGGAAATAACCTGGAAGCAGCAAATGGGCTGCTAGAGCATGATGGAGTACATAATATCCCTATTGGACGTAGTAGCCAAGACATTCCAGACACATCGCCTTATTGGGGCATCTTATCTCAGTATTCTTCTAATTTACAAGTCATTGATTCCGTAAAACTCTATAGATATATCATTTCCACATCTCCCACGCCAGTAACAATCGTAACGACAGGATATGTCACTAATTTGGCCGATTTCATGAAATCCCAGCCTGATGAGATTTCACCTAAGACCGGGCTTGAGCTTGTAAGAGACAATGTGGCAGAGATTTATATTCAAGGTGGAGGATATCCCGAAGGGCTTGATAACAATTTCTTTTATGAGGAAGAAGCAAGAGCCGCTTTAGATACAATCCTTCAGATTTGCACTAAGCCGCTGTACTTTATCCAGGCTAATACAGGTGGACCAGCAACATGTGGGGCAATTCTCCAGGAAAATGCAGAATATAAGAATGACCCCGTTACAAAAGCTCTTTATGCATTTGGAACATCAAATGGACGAGCTGCCTGGGACCCTATGGCTGTATGGATTGCAAGTTCTAATGATTTAGCAGAATGCGGAGTGGCTGCTGCAAGAACAGACATTGAATTTAATAAGTACACGGGAGCAAATAAGTTTGTTGATAGCCCAACAGGAGCGCATTATCGAGTATATAGAACTTCTGATAATTTGAAATGGTATAGTAACAGACTGGATGAATTGGTTATTTGCAGAAGATAGGAGAGGAGGCGATATAAATAGAACCCAATATTATCAAAGATATTACAAAACTTGTTGATGATGAGCATAGTTTTGAGTTCAAGATTGATTATTTGCGTTTTACAGTTTATTTGAACTGTGATCCAGATTTTGATCTCGAAAAAGATTTAAAAATTCCTATTGAATACGATGCACTTTATGATTCAGTGTGTATTCCTCATGAGGAATATGTTGAGCTATTCAATCCTAATGAAGGTGGTATAGAACCACATGAGGTTAAAATAATCAATAGCATCATGGATTATCTCTTAGAAAACAAGAGCGCTGTTGCGGCACTATGTAAGGGATGCTGTTCAGAACAAAAAGATTAATTTCTAATCCATTTCTTTTTTTTTCTTTCTCAATTTATCAACATGAAAAATGTGTTTCTACAGTTGCGGCTCTGTGGAAATGCTTATTAAATTTAATAAGTTTAACCTCATTTTCGGTTTAAGTAGCCGCTTCTTATACATTCACATAAAGCAACTCTATGTTCTCGTCTTATGACGTTCACATAAATTTGAAAAACATATAGGAGGTTTTTATTACATGATTGTAGAAGATATTAACGTCTAAACAAGTAGATTATAAGTTTAAAATCGGTGACGAAATACATATAGGTAATTTCTATGGAATCATTTTGAGTTTGACAAAAAATAGAGAAGGAAGAAAAGCGTATGGATATAAATGCTTAAAATGCGGCTATGATGCTGGTATTAAAACCGAAAATTCTATTGTTAAAGGTTTTGGTTGCCCGTGTTGCGCAAATAGAGTTGTGATTCCGGGTTTGAATGACATTACGACAACTGATCCATGGATGATTCCATTCTTCCAAGGAGGACGCGATGAAGCTTCTAAATATTCAAAAAGTAGTAGCAAAGTAATCACCCCGATATGTCCAGATTGTGGGAGAAGTGTTACGCCTCAAACCATCAACAATATTTATACGAAAAAAGGAGTTTCTTGCCCATGTTCTGATGGAATTAGTTTTCCTAATAAAATCATCTATTTTTTGATGGAGCAGCTATTGGGAAAAGAAAAGATCAATTTCTTCCAAAGGGAATATCGTGTTGAACCTCAGAACAAAGTGTTTGACATTTACTTTGAAAAGGATGAAAAGAAATACTTCATTGAAATGGATGGTGGTTTAAATCACGGAGAAGTAATCCGAAAACATCAAGTTGGCAAAAAAATATTTTCAAGCAAACTATTTGGGAATGACATGGTTAAAGATAGGGTTGCTGATTCTTTAGGTATAGAACTTATCAGGATTGACTGTTACTATTCTGATTTTGTCTATATACAAAACAATCTTTTATGCTCTAAACTGTCGCAGATAATTGATTTAGGCTCTGTTGATTGGGAAACGATCGAGAAACAAAGCTATTCAAATTTGGTAAAGGCGGTTTGTGAATATAGGCGTGTTCATCCTGATGTATTCGTAAAAGATGCTGTACAGCATTTTAAATTGTCTGAAGAGACAATCAGAAGCTATTGGACAAGAGGAGATGCGTTAGGATGGTGCTCATTTGAACGCAAGAAAGAATCTGCCAGAAGTCGTAAAGCAAGAACATATTATGGTCAAAGCTGCCGTGTGATTCTTGAGGATGTCCATACACATCAAATTATTGAGTTTGATTCCATGTCCGATTTTATAAGAAAGAATATATCCTTCTTTTCTGAACCATTCACTAAAAAAACATTATCCAACAGATTCAAAAATAATAACGATTTCATAGAGAACTATGAAGGATACAACATATACAAATTAAGGAGGAATTGCGATGGCATTCGTAAAAGCAGTTAGGGAAAAAGTTTATCTAAAGGCTTTGCTGACAGGGCCTAGTGGAAGCGGGAAATCACAGTCCGCCCTTGAAATTGCAACTGGTATTGCAAGAAAGAGTGGAAGTGAAATAGCATATATCGGAACTGAGGGAGATAGAGATAAACTCTATGCTCAGGAAAAATCAAAGCATGGAGATTATAGATTCGTATATGATTTGCTCCAGCTTACTGATCCATTTACCACCGATAAGTATATTGCTGCAATCAATGAAGCAATTGATGCTGGATATAAAATCATTATTATTGACTCGTTGTCCCATGAGTGGAAATGGCTTAACGACGTCCATGATAAGATGCCTGGTAATAGCTTTACCAATTGGGGGAAGCTGAAACCTAAACATAGAGAACTGGTTGATAAGATCCTTTCTGCTCCTGCGCATATTATCTGCTGTGCAAGGGGGAAGGATGAATGGACTATGGAAGATAAGAATGGAAAACAGGTTCCTAAAAAGGTTGGACTTGGCTCCCAAACGGACAAGGATATTTCTTATGAGATGATGCTGTCCATTCAGATCGATCAGGATACTCATGTCGCCCATGCAGACAAAGATAATACGGGGCTATGGGATGAAAATCGTTATACGGTTATCAATGCAAAAGACGGAGAAGCCCTTTATATGTGGTGTGAGAATGGAGAAGTTCCAGCGCCGAAGCCTCCGGAAATCCAGAAAAACGTAAGCTCAGGTGATGTTTCTCTTGAAGACGTACAGACCGAAATTATCGCTCTTTGCAATAAGCTTGGTGGGACTAAGAACACTGAACTTATGGACACCTTAAAAACATACGTAAAGAATTGCAATCCAAAAGCAATTAAAGACCTTGATGTCGCAAAAGAATGCCTTGAGAAAGTAAAGGCGATTGAACCTATCGAGTAATTATCAGAGGAGAATAGAAAAATTATGAATAAAGTTGTACTAATGGGAAGGCTCACAAAAGATCCTGAAGTTAGATATTCTACGGGAGAAAATGCTACGGCCATTGCCAGATTTACGGTGGCAGTGAATCGAAAATTTAAAAATGCCGAAGGGAATTATGAAGCAGACTTCATCAACTGCGTGGCTTTCGGTAAGTCAGCAGAATTTATCGAAAAATATTTTGCCAAAGGAAGTATGATCGCTTTATCAGGCAGAATTCAGACTGGCAGCTATACAAATAAGGATGGTGTTAAAGTATACACAACAGACGTTGTTGTAGAGGACACTGAATTTGCAGGTGGTAAAAATGAGGGTGGTTCCTCTGGTTCATCTAAAAGTAATACAAGAACAGGATCGAGAAATGATGATTTTATGAATATTCCTGACGATGAAAGTGAAGAGCTGCCTTTTAATTGATAGGGAGGAGGTATAAGGGGGACTGCAACATGTCCTCCTTAAATATCTATGGGAGATAAAAAAGTTAAATGTAGATATCAATTTTGCCAGCATAAGGATAGGGAACTGAATAAAAGCGAAGCTGTTGTAAAAAACAGTGGTTACTACCATGAAGACTGTGCGCAAACGCAAGACCAAATTAAAGAAATTGTGGATCTGTTTGTAAAGCACATAAATCCTAATCCTGTATTTACTCAGCTTCAAAGTGTAATTAAAAATATTGTCTTTAAGAGGGGACTTGGCAGCGACTATCTTCTATTTGGACTGAAGTATTATATCGAGCATAATATTCCTCTCAATTATCCTCAAGGTCTTTACTATGTGGTTCAAAATAAAGATGTTGCGGCAGCATATAAGCAGGCCCAGGTAAAGAAAGAAAAACAAGAGCACAAGATTGAAATTAAAGAAGAAGGACAGACTACGCATTTTAATTATGCCCCTGTTAAAGAGAAGAGTATACTTGACATTTTACAGTAGGAGGGATGTGTTTGCAGCAAAATGAATCACTTATTTCAGATAATCAGGCTGAAGCTGGCGTGATTTCAACGTTGTTTATTCATCCTGAATTTATATTACAGACAGACTATTTAAAGCCAGAATATTTCTATCACAAAGATAATGCGTGTATCTATTGGGCGATACAGCAATTATACCAACATGGTGTAGACAAAATTGATGCTGTAAATCTTACGAATATGATCAATTCCAAGGGCAGTGTTAAGAAGCTACTGGAATCATATAATCTGGAGAATATGCAGCAATTTATTGATACAAGCCATATAGCCGCTAGACAGACGATCGAAGAGTACAAATTATTAGTAAACACAATTGTTACTTTGTCATATAAGCGAGAGTTATCAAAGGTTTCTGAAGAGATTGAAAATGCATGTTTCAGACAAGACTTTGACCTGAAAAAGCTTACATCATTAGTTGATGAAAGAATCAATAATCTTACAGAGAAATATATAGTATCTACTGAGATCGAAACCTTTGGAAATCACATCGATGCTCTTTGGAGCGAAATCTGTAGCCGCAGATCCCAAGATGGTATCTATGGTATTCCTTCAAAATTTCCTATTTTAAGCGATTATTTTACATATGAGCCTGGAGAATTAGTGCTGCTAAAGGCACGAATGAAAAGGGGAAAGTCCGCTTTTTTTCTCAACGAGGCTGTGCATAAGTTGAAGATGGGTGTTCCTACTGTGTACCTAGACACAGAAATGCAGGACAGGCTTTTTGCCGAAAGACTATTGGCTAACCTGACTGGAATTGAAATCAAACGGATTAAAACGGGAAATTACAGTTTGGAAGAGGGAAAATTATTAGAGAACACGAATGAGTGGATCAAGAAGCAGCCTTTTGTTCATCTTTATTTGCCTCAGACAACAGACGAAGAAATTTACGCAATACATAAAGTGCTGAAATACAAGATGAATGTGCAGTTCAGTATTTTTGATTACATAAAGAGCAATGTTCTTTCTTCTTCTGAACAATATAATGCCTTGGGTGGCAGAACAGATTTTCTTAAGAATGTGATTGCCGGAGAGCTTAATATGGCTGTTTTGGCGGGTATTCAGCTTAATAGAAACAATCAGGTGGCAGATTCCGATAAGGTGGAAAGATATGCTTCTACAAGTATTTTGTGGAGAGAGAAGACTTCTGATGAGATTACCAGTGATGGCGGGCTAAAGTTTGGAAACTTTTGTCTGAAGATTGATTTAAACAGAAACGGGGAAATGATGGATGAGGATGACTACATATGCATGAATTTTGACGGAAGTCGAATGAGGATAGAACAGGCAGAACAACCTGAACGTGAAAAATTACCGTTTGAATAATAGAAGGGAAGTGATAGGGCAATGGGAACTTTAAAGTATGACGAAGACGCAATAGCTGAAATGTGTTCACAAATAGATTTGCTGGATTACGCAAATATGACCATGGATTTTGAAAAACGTGGAAGTGACAGCTACAGTACCCATTGTCCTCTTCATATAGATAAGACTCCCTCTCTATTTATTACTCCCAGCAAGAACTTGTTCCACTGTTTTAGTTGTGGGGTTGGCGGAACAATTATTAATTGGCTTATGACATTTGAAGGGCTTTCTTTTGACGAGGCTATCAAACGGATCAGTGAAATAACGGGAACAGACGTTACAAAACTGAAGCAAAGTAACGCAATGCAATATTATAAAAGGCTTCAAAAAGCAATGGGCTCAACTAAAAACGACCAAAATCCAGAAGCTGTAAGGGTGGATTTAGACCCGTCAGAGTTAGATAAATTCAGTAAAGATATCCCTAAAGACTGGGAAAACGAAGGAATTAAGCCAGGAGTCATGGAAATCTTTAATATCAGGTATGATCCTAGGTCAAACCGGATCGTGTATCCAGTGTATGCTGCAGATATTGATGAACTGAAAAATGGTCGAAATTGCACACTTATTGGCTTCAAAGGGCGAACTTTATATAAAAATTACGAAGAATTGGGAATTAAGAAATATATGAACTACAAACCCATTGGAATTACAAGCTATTTTGGGGGTATGAAAGAACAATTTCATCGGATAAACGAGTTGAAAAAAGTGGTCATTTTTGAAGGGCTAAAGAGTGTGATGAAGGCCTATGGTTGGGGATATGATTATTCTTTGTCTGCTGAAACAAGCTATTTGAATGAGAGCCAGGTCAAAATTCTGATCAAATTAGGGATTAAGGATGTAACAATTGCTTTTGATACAGATGTACCCATGAAGAAAATTTTAGACTGCACGCAACTACTAAGGAGATTTACGAATGTGTTTGTGATTCAGGACAGAAAACGAAAGAAGGATAAGTTACTAGATGAAAAGGATGCTCCTGTTGATAAGGGGAGAGAGGTTTTTGAAATTCTTTTGAACGAGAGGAGGAAGATTTGAAGGTTAGATGAATGATGAAGATTATGGATTTATAATTGATCAAATGCTATGGAGTTTTAGCCGTCTCAATAGTTTCTATAATTGCCCATATGAATGGAAAAGGAAATACATAGATTGCGAATATGGAGAGCCAGGCTTCTTTGGTGAATTTGGAAGTTTGTGCCATTCACTGTTAGAGAGATACATAAAAGGTGAGATTTCGATTTTTGAGTTGAGCCAGGCCTATGAAAATGAATTTAATGAGATTATTGTCCACGATGCTCCGCCTAATCAGTACACAGATATCAGGCAGGCATATTTTGATAAAGGACTTGCATTCTTTGACAATATCGATTTACAGCTTGAAAAATATGATGTGTTAGGTGTCGAAAAAGAGGTTAGGTTTCAATTAGGCGGTAAAGATTTTATTGGTTTTATTGATTTGCTACTCCGCGATAAAGCAACAGGACAAATTATTATTTTAGATCACAAAAGTGCGTCTCTAAAATTCAAGAAAAATGGCGAAGTAAGTAAGACGGATTTTCAACATTTCTTAGAATTCAAACGGCAGCTTTATCTTTATTCAATCCCTGTAATTGAAGAATATAGAAAAGTAGATTCCTTGGAATGGAATCTTTTTAAAGATCAAAAATCTATTAGAATCCCTTGGAAATCCGAAGAATTTGAAGAGGCCAAACAGTGGGCTATTGATACGATTAAAAAAATCGAGGATGAAAAGGAATGGAGTCCTGCGCCAGATTATTATTACTGCCATTATTTGTGTAGTCAAAGAAATAACTGTTGCGATTATAAACCTTAAAAAGTGAAAGAAGGTGGGGAATATCTCTGATAAAAATATTACATATATTCATTGTCATACAGATTTATCAAATGGAGTAACCAATATTGATAGTATCACAAAATACGATCAATATATTCAAAGAGCTAAAGAGCTGGGAATGAAAGCCATGGCTTTTACGGAGCATGGAAGTGTTTTCTCATGGAAGAATAAAAAGCAGCACTTAGAAGAGGCTGGATTAAAATATATTCATGGAATCGAAGCTTATATAACGGAAGATCTAAAAGAGAAAAAAAGAGACAATTATCACTGTGTATTATTAGCAAAAAATTATGATGGCTTTTTGGAATTAAACAGGTTATCATCAAAATCTTTTGACAGAACTGATGGCCATTTTTATTATGCTCCACGTATTACATATGATGAATTAGAAAATACATCAGATAATATTATTATTTCTACGGCCTGTCTGGGAGGTATACTAAGCCGTGGAAACGATGTAATCAAAGAAAGATTTATAAATTTCTTGGCTGCAAATCGTCACAGATGTTTTCTTGAAATCCAGCATCATAATGTAAAAGAACAGAAAGAATATAATCAGTATCTTTATAAACTAAGTCAAACAATTCATGTGCCTCTTGTTACAGGAACAGATACGCATGCATTAAATCAGGAACACTTGGAAGGGCGCTCTATTCTCCAGAAAGCTAAGAATATATATTTCTCTGATGAAGAATCGTGGGATCTCTCGTTCAAGTCCTATGATGAATTAGTGGAAACATATAAAATACAGGATTCTTTGCCTATAGAAGTTGTTTTAGAAGCTATTGAAAACACAAATGTAATTGCTGATTCTGTAGAAGAATATCAAATTGACACATCATACAAATATCCTCACCTCTGGGATAATCCTCTTCAGACGTTTAGAAATAAAATCAATGAAGGTATCAAAAAGAGAGGCGTCGATAAATATCCAAATTATCAGGAATATCTGGACAGGATTGAATACGAGATGCAGGCTTATATCCATAATGAAGCTATAGATTTTATGCTGCTTATGGAGGATATTATTGCGTGGTGTAAGACTCAAGATATTCAAGTGGGTTATGGCCGTGGCTCTGTCAATGGGAGTGTGATAGCCTGGCTGCTTGGGATCACCGAGATGGACAGTATAAAGCATGGCTTGAATTTCGATAGATTTCTGAATGTAGAAAGAGTGAGCTTGTCCGATATTGACACAGATTTTCCGCCTTCTCGAATTGAAGATGTCAAACAGTATATATTCTCTAAACATGGACTACATTGCAGCGATATTATTACGTTTAATACAATCGCAGATAAAGGTGCGATCAGAGATGTGGGACGCGCTTTAGGGATTTCGCTAGATACAGTAGGCATGATTTGTGAAGCTGTAGACAATGAAGACTCATATCAAAAAGTAAGGGCGCAATATCCTGAACTTTTCAAATATGTAGACTTGGTAAAGGGGACTGTAGTTTCTATAGGCTCTCACCCTTGCGGGACTGTAGTTTCAGAGTTAGATATCGAAAGTACGCTGGGATTGTGTACAACATCGACTTCTTCGTATCCGATCAGCCAGATTTATATGAAAGAAATAGATAGTCTTAATTATGTAAAACTGGATTTGCTTAAACTGGATACAATAGAGCTAATCAATGATACCTGCAAATTAGCAGGAATTGAAAGACTTACTCCTGATAATGTCGATATCAATGATGTTAAAGTTTGGAATTCGATGAGGGATGATACAACAGGTATTTTCCAGTGGGAAGGTTCTACAGGTAACGGATATATTAAAAGGCTGCTGTGCGATGAAAATATAAAGAAATTTCAGTCTGTAAATGAAAATGTAGACAGAATGACATTGCTCAGTATAGGTAATAGTGCCATAAGACCAGCTGGAGCTTCTTACAGAGATGACCTGGCAAATGGAGTTGTTAGAAAAACAGGCTCAAAACCAATAGATGAATTTCTGTCAAATACGTTTGGATACCTTGTATTCCAGGAACAGATTATAGCATTCCTCCATCAATATTGTGGATTTACAATGGGCGAAGCGGATGTTGTACGCCGTGGCTTTGCCAAAAAAACAGGTACAGATAAATATATACCTGTTATAAAAAATGGCGGCTATATGTCAGATAAGTCAGAACACCATATTCAAGGCTATATTGAAACGATGAGTGAAAAGTATGCCATTAGCCCTGAAAAATCAGAAGAAGATATTGTAGCATTCATTAAGGTTATCGAGGATGCCAGTAGCTATCTGTTTTCATTAAACCACTCACAGCCATACTCATATGAGGGATATGTATCAGGCTATCTTAGAACATACTATCCTCTTGAATTTTTGACGACAGCTTTAAATATAAATGCTGATAAAGAAGAAAAGACGAAAGCACTCATTTCTTACGCCTTAAAATGTGGTATCCAGATTAAGTCCCCGCAATTCAGATATTCTCGTGCAGGGTATTTCTTCAATAAAGAATCCAACACAATTTATAAAGGGATTGGTTCTATAAAATATATGAATTCCACAGTGGCAGATGAATTATATAGAATCTCGGAGGGATTTTCGGGAGACTTTATTGATTTGCTATATTTGATGAAAAACACTTCATTAAATTCAAGACAGTTGGATATTCTTATTAAAATAAACTTCTTTGAAGAATTCGAGGATATCAACAGGCTATTAGAAATCAATAGGTACTTTGATTGCTTGAGTGGTAAAAAACAGATTAGAAAAGGAGAACAGTTAGTTAAATTAAACCTTTCTGAGGATATTGTACGTGAGTTTTCTGGAAAAGAAACGGAAACAACAGTTGAGGAAATTGACTGCCTGGCCTATGCAAATGATCATAATATACCCGTAACTGATTTAGAAGATTGTCTCAAGTATAAGTATCTGGTAGTTGAAGATAGAAAAGAAAAAGTACCTAATGGGTATAGCACGAAAAAAGTAATTACAAAATATAAGATACCAGAAGATGAAGTGGAAAAGTATGCTGTAAAAATATCTTATGGCAGATTTGAAGGTTTAAAAACAGGATCTCTTCTTCGATACTTATTTAAGTATACTGATGTAAAAGAATGTAGTCTGTTTCAAATCATACGATATCAAGATCAACATTTAGGATACATTGATAAAATCAGTCCTGATTTAGATTGGAAATATGTTTATGTAACAAATTTGAATGCTATTTATTCTCCCAAGTTTTCAGCCTATTGTATCTGTAATGGTAAATCTCAGGAAATGAAGGTTCACAAAACGATTCCCCGAAACGATAAGCGATGTAAAACAAGTTTTCAACAAATACCTTTTAAAGATGGCGATGTGCTTTACATTAAAGACTGGAAGCGGGAACCAAAGAAGCAGAAAACGGCTAATGGGTGGGAGGTAGTGCCTGGGGCTTTTGAGTGGTGGATTAAGGACTATAAAATAGTCGAGAGAGGAGAGTTAGAAAAATGATTTCTTTGTACAAATATACAGATAAAGAAATTGATGAAATGATATCTTCTCTGATTATTCTTGTTGACACGAGAGAAAAGAATAATCTCCACATTACAGAGAGTTTCGATAAAAATAAAATCTCTTATAAAAAGAAAGCTTTGGATTATGGGGACTATAGTTTTGCAATTCCAAAGAACGAAGAATTATCTTTGCCTAGAGATATTTATTTTGATAAACAGATTTGTATTGAAAGAAAAGGAAGTTTGGAAGAGCTGAGTGGTAACTTGACGAAAGAAAGAGAACGTTTTGAGAAGGAACTATGTCTTGCTCCAAGAGAGAAAGTATTATTAGTTGAAAATGCAAATTATTCTGATATAGCTTTAGGAAATTATCAGACCCAATATAATAAGAAGTCGTTTTTAGCTTCAATACATAGTTTTTGGTTCAAATATCATATTCCCATTTTCTTTATGCCTGATAATAAATTTTCAGGACTTTTTATCAAGAAATATTTTGAATATTATTTAAAAAATTATATGAGGTGAAAGAGTGACAAAGGAAGATAAGAAAAAGGTTTTTGAACCTTTAAGTAGAAATTTTGAAACAGATTTATTTAAGAATTATTATATGGATATGGTTGTAGAAATTCCGACCTATATCTTTACAATGCCAAGCTCAACAAGCGGGAAATTTCACAATGCAAAACAGTGTGAAACATATGGACAGATTTATCATGTGTATATGTTTGACTCTATTCTCAACCACAGGCTGCGACTGAAAATAAACAAACAACTTTATCCTACGCCTGAAGAAAGAGATGCGATGAGATGTGTACCAGCGTTTCATGATGCAATCAAATGTGGTTGGAACGGCTCAAGATATACAGTGCAAGACCATCCTGTTTTGGCAGAACAGTGGGTATTAAATACAAAAGTTAATCACGATATTCCCGAAGAATATAAAAAGATGATTGCTGATATGTGTTTAACTCATTCAGGGGAGTGGAATAAGAGCAGAGCGGGAAAAGTGATTATGCCTGAACCCAGAAATCAGCGGGAGTTCTTTATTCATGAGTGTGACATTTTAGCATCCAGAGCTGATTTAGATTATATCATCCCTGATGAACTTAAAACGATTGTAGGAGAAAGCGTAAAACAGGAGCTTCCAGATATCAATACTTATCTCATTACATTTGGAAAACATTCTGGTAAAACTTTGCCGCAGATTGCTGAATTAGATCCAGGGTATATTGCATGGGCAAAGGAGAATATAACTAGGGAACCAGTTAAATCTTTATTAACACAACTTTAAGAAAGTGAGGATTTCATCATGACAATCAGAGAAGAACAGAGAGATTTATTTACAGTACCTCAAGGCTACTATTTGGCTCATTGTATTAGTGGGGATTATGCTTTGGGAGCTGGAATCGCGAAGCAGTTTGTTGAAGTTTACAACATGAAAAATAAGTTGTTTCATCAGTATCCTTTAGAAGCAGACAGAAGATATGGACATGTTGGAGAAGCTTTACTCGTTGATAATGTATTCAACCTTGTGACAAAACCCAGAGCGTTTATGAAGCCTACATATGATGATTTGGCTGATGCTATTGAAGATATGGCAAATCAGATGTACGATAAAGAAATTACGAAATTAGCAATTCCACTGTTAGGCTGTGGGCTTGATAGACTGGAATGGGATAGAGTAAAAGAGATTATCGAAAATGAATTTGATTATACAGATGTAGATATTCTCGTATGTGTCCTATAAGTTGGGAGGGATTACAATAGAGAATATAAAACCTAAATATCTTGTGATGGTCACTGCATCGGCAAATAATAACAAATACTATAGGATGATTCCTCATGGGGATTCCTGGACTGCTGAGTATGGGAGAGTTGGTGGCTCTCCCCAAAGGCGGGAATACTCCTTGGATCAATGGAACAAAAAATACAGAGAGAAAGTTAACAAAGGATATGTGGATCAATCAGATCTTGTTAAAGATTTGATATCTGTACAACCCAAAAAAGAATCGAAATATAAGCCTATTGACAATTCTGTAATTGCCGAAATCGTAGAAAGATTGCAGCAGATGGCACATAAGGCAATCAGCGATAACTATACAGTTTCTTCCAATAAAGTTACCCAGGCAATGATTGACGAGGCTCAAGAAGTCCTTACAGAACTTACAAATATAACAGAACTTCAAGAATTTAACGATACACTTCTTAATTTATTCACTGTAATTCCCCGAAAAATGTCTACAGTTTCATACTATCTGGCGCAATCAAAAGATGATTATGCTAAAATTATAAAGCGTGAACAAGATCTTCTTGACGTTATGAGTGGACAGGTATTCCAGAAGAATATTGAAGATACTGTTGAAGAAGTTACTGAAGAGAAAGAGCCTGTTACGCTTCTTGAAGCTTTGGGGCTTGTATTTGAAGAATGCGATCAGAATGACATTGCAAAAATAAAGAGCGCTTTAGGATCGTGTGAAAACAGATTTTATCGAGCCTGGCGGGTTAAAAACCTTAAAACTAATAACAGATTTGAGAAATTTGTTAAAGATGAAGGAATTGTAAATAGAAAACTGTTATGGCATGGCAGCCGAAATGAGAATTGGTGGTCTATCATAAATACAGGTCTGTTACTAAAGCCCACAAATGCCATTATTACAGGGAAATTATATGGAAATGGGATTTATTTTGCACCAAAAGCCAGAAAGTCATTAGGATATACGAGTCTTAATGGCAGCTATTGGGCCAGAGGACATGAGCAATTTGGATTTATGGCGCTTATGGATGTTGCTTATGGAATTCCCTATGATGTATACAATTTTGATTCAAAATATTATAACCTGAATTATTCGTCTTTACAAGATTTCCAAAAGGATGCAAACTGCTTACATGCTCATGCAGGAGCAAACATAGGATATACTTCTTTAAAAAATGACGAGATAGTGATTTATAAAGAGGAACAGTGCACAATAAGATATCTGGTAGAACTGAAATGATGAGGAGAAGATTTTATGGCAGTATATATAACGGGTGATACTCATGGCGATTGGATGGACAGGTTAAATTCTGATGTTTTTCCCGAAGGCCTTGAATTAACAAAAGATGATTATGTAATTATACTAGGCGATTTTGGAATCTGGGATAACTCAAACAGGGAGAAGTATAGTCTGGATTGGCTCGAAAAGAAGCCTTGGACTACACTATTTGTAAGTGGAAACCACGAAAACTACGATATTCTTGATTCTCTTCCTGTATCAGAGTGGCATGGTGGAAAAGTGAATTTTATCAGATCTTCTATCATTCATCTAATGCGAGGTCAAGTATTTACAATAGAAGATAAAACATTCTTTTCATTTGGTGGTGCGTCCAGCCATGATATTGATGATGGAATTCTTGAAATTGGGGATCCCAGGATTAAAACATGGGCTAGGGACTATAATAAAATGTTTCGTATAAATCATCTGTCATGGTGGGAAAGAGAATTGCCATCAGAAGACGAAATGAATGAGGGGATTATAAATCTTGGTAAAGTAAATAATACTGTAGATTTTATTGTAACTCATAGCCCTTATACTTCTCTGCTTAAACAGATGGATGGCGGGAGTGGTTTATACGAA
>ERZ1090867.433-NODE-434-length-17664-cov-13.636833_pt1 | contig 17664 bp, 20 predicted proteins | sample MGYA00478476_ERZ1090867 | MGnify/ENA primary metagenome ERZ1090867 (study PRJEB33644, sample SAMEA5815742) | chicken gut metagenome | biome: Chicken; feature: Gastrointestinal Tract; material: Caecum | place: Ireland | collected 2019-01-01 | study: A study of the... | reverse complement strand
GTTTTTATGCTTTATAATGAATTGATTGAGAATATATGCATTCGATATTTTAAGATTTTGAAGACTGAAGCTAAAATTCCGCAGAAAGAAATCGCAAAGTATATTGGAGTATCAGATTGTCTGATCAGTAAGTGGAAAAATAGAAATCGAAGAATCAGTGCAGAGTATTATAAAAATATTCAGAATTTTTTTATTAAGCAGGAGTTCGATCCTTGTTTTGAAAAGCACAGACGCTGGCTGCTGCAGCATTTTGATGATGTCGATGCCGATATCTCACCGCAGGAGTTTTGGGAAAAGCTATTTCAAGGGAAACTGAAAAGCAATATTGTCAGCATGGATACTTTTATAGAGATCCTGCATTTAATCCTGAAAGAGCGTTCTAATCATCGGTACAGCGTAGAAATGATTACGAAGACGAATCAGAATAAATGTGTAGAAGATAAGCGGATCCAGATAACAAATGGGGATAAGTCTCTGGAGATATCTTTTAACGATATGGATACATTAGCTGTTAAGAGTGAAAGGAAAAAACTTTTGATTGACCGGCAGCAGTTAAAAAGTCTGAATCAGATTCATTCGTTCAGGGTTGTGTGTTCCTATGATATTACAGAAAAGCAGTTGATATTTCTGAATCAGTGTGCGGAAAAGGTGGAAGAATGTCTGAAGGTGTTATGAAAAGTTATGCGAAAGAGTTATATGAAAAGGAAGTAGTGGTGAAAGCTGCATATGCTTTTACAGACCGCGCTTATATTCATCTGGATGTCAGGGGAGAGAATTATCTGGTAAGTCTTGTACCAAAAGGGGAGGAACAGGAAGAACGGCTGTATGCGGAATTTGAAAATGAACTGATCGCACAGGAAACGAGACGGATGGTGTCTGAGCGGACGAAGCATATCCGCGAGATGATTGTGGCGAGGGCTTTATCTTCTACGATGATTGATTTAAAGGATGAGGGAGCAGATGAGGAAGAGAATCTGTTTGATGCGGATGCCATTTTGACAGATTGGTATGAAGAGTATGAAAAATAAATTATATCTGAATAAAAATTTATATGGAAAGAAGTCCATACAAGAAGCAAGAAAAGCCTATGAAAAATTGGCAGATATTCAATTGGACAGCAGAAATGAATACTGGGTTTGTTCTTTTTTTCAGTGTGTCTATGGTGAAGAGAGGACAATGCTGGAATTTGAGAATTATCTGATTGGTCTTACGAATCAGGAAAGGGAACAAAATGATGATGATATGTGAGATTTGTCTGCTGATGATCATAGGAGTATTGGGAATCTATGCGGCAGTGACGGATATCAGGCGGGGAGTTATACAAAATAAGTGTTTGCTGTGGGCGGTTATTTTGGGAGTCGGAGTCAATATAGTGTACTATACCAGGTTTGCCGCAGGATTTTTACCAGTATATGGGCGTAATCTGCTGATAATTTCTATTTTGTCTGTTTCATTGTATGGACTTCATTTTTGGGCTGCCGGAGACAGTAAACTGCTGATTGTTGTTACATTTTTGTTTCCGGCAAGATTTTATGATACGGGATATCAGATGGCTGTGCCGGGGATTTATAATGTGGTGCTGATTTTTCTTCTGGCATATTTTTATGTGCTGGCAGATTCTGTCGTTCAATATATAAGGGGAAGAGAATTTCATCACAGTGTGAGGCTGAATGGGACATATGTGAAAATGTTTTTAAGGCAGTATTTGATTAGTTTTTTGTATCTTCATGGCTTAAGTCTGCTGCTTCAGAGAGGTCTGGGAGAGATTTATAATAGAAATCAGGTGCTTTTTACTTTTTTGAATCTTTTTGCGGCTGTTTTGATCCAGAGCAAAGAAGTATTCAAAAAAAGAATGGTTCTGATGGCAGTGATTTGTATTAATATTATGCTGTTTATTACATCGGAAAAGACAGGTTTTCAGCCGTGGATGCTGAGAAGCTATGGCATTTTGTTTCTGGTGCTGCTGCTCCGGTATTTTGTCAGCGGCTATAATTATCGGGAAATTCCGACAAGAGAAGCTGCCAGAGGAATGGTGCTGTCCTATGGTACTGTGGCGAAATTTATGCCGTCCAGGGTCAAAGGGCTACCGCGTCAGACCAGTGAAGATATGAGATACAGGATTACCGAGGAAGAGACACAGGCAATTAAACGCTGGGAATCCAGTAAATATGGGGAAGAGACGATTGTGATTGTCAGGAAAATCCCATTTGCTGTTTTTATTATTTGTGGAACGTTTGTATTTTTAGGAATAAGGGTTTTGGTAGCATGGTAGGACGAATCGTAGATTGGAATTTTGGAGAACGTCTGCTGCGTGTTGTATGCGGACTGCCGGAGAAGGATTTGGAAATAGGAATTCCCATATTTTGGATAAGAAAAGAAGAAACTGTATTTCGGGATGCGGATGGATCCCGGTATCCCTTGAAATGGGAGTGCGGTGATGAGGAACTGCAGACAGGTGATGTCCTTACGATTGGACAGGATGGGAAAATAAGTCGAAATTATTCGGCGGACAGCGGTGAAGTCGATATTTTTGTAACGAATCGTTGTAATTCCAACTGTGTGATGTGCCCGCTGTCAGAGACTGTGCGCCGTCAGGAACAGAAATATTATCTGAGATGGCTCTGGGATTTTATCCGTATTCTGCCGGATGATGTGGAGTATATCAATATTACGGGCGGGGAGCCGACGCTGAGGAAGAAAGATTTCTTAGAAATTTTGGAATATTTAAAGGGAAAATTTCGATATTCCGGATTTCAGCTGCTGACCAATGGACGTTCTCTGGCGGATGAAATGTTTTTAAAGCAGGTGCTGGAGCGAACGCCGAGAGGTATGCGGTTTGCCATTCCGCTCCATGCGTCCAGAGCAATGGTGCATGATGGAATTACCCAGGCAAAAGGAAGTTTCCGACAGACGGACCGTGGGATTCGAAATCTTTTAAAACAGGGGCAAAAAGTAGAAATACGTGTGGTGATATCGAGAAAAAATATAGCATATTTAACAGAAACAGCGGCTTATATTGTGTCCAATTATCCCAGAGTGTTTTGTGTGAATTTGATTGGAATGGAAATGATGGGAAGCGCAGCCGTCCGCCGGGAGGAGCTGTGGGTGGATTATCCGGAAGTGTTTAAAAGAGCTGAGACAGCTGTTAAGATTTTGATTGCCCATGGAATTGATGTACAGCTGTACAATTTTCCGTTATGTGCAGTGAAGAAGGGATACTGGCCGCTGGCAGTGAAAAGTATTACTGATTATAAAGTCCGGTATATGCCGGCGTGTGATGACTGCAGAGTAAAGGAAATATGCGGAGGATTTTTCGCATCTACGAAACATCTGATGAAGCCGGAAGTGAAACCGGTGAGGTAGGGAATATGAAGAGCAATTATTTTAACTTTAAGAAGTTTCAGGACAGATACCTGATTTCAAACGAGCAGGGAAGATATTATTTTCTGCGGCCCAAAGATTTTGAGGCGTTTGTAAAAGAAGACTATGCGGCAATGGATCCGAAGGTTGTGGAGGATCTGAAAGACAGATTTTTTCTGTATGACTCAGAAGAATCCGTTTTTGTGGAAAAGGCAATGGAGGCTTACAGAGGAAATAAGCAGTATATTTTTAACGGAACATGTCTGCATATTTTCGTTCTGACCAATGCCTGCAATATGTGCTGTGTTTATTGTCAGGCACAGGATTCTTCGCAGGAACTGAAGGGTATTATGGATGAGGACACGGCAAGGAAAGCGGTGGAAATTGCACTTCAGTCGCCGGAACATTATCTTACTTTTGAGTTTCAGGGTGGAGAGCCGCTGATTCATTTTGAAATGATTCGCTTTATTGTGGAATACAGCGAAGCCAGGAAGAACGATAAAGAGATTCAGTATTCTCTGGTGACAAATACCCTGCTTTTGACAGATGAGATGATCCGGTTTTTCAAACAGTATGATATATCAGTGTCAACTTCGCTGGATGGACATCAGCCGCTGCATGACCATAACCGGCCGATGAGGAACGGCGGAGGGACTTTTGAGATTGTGCGTAAAAATGTGAAAAGGCTGCAGGATGCAGGAGTGCATGCCGGTGCGATTCAGACGACAACGAAACAGAGCCTTGAGGATCCGGGGAAGATTATACAGGCATATCTGGAGATGGGGTTTGATCATTTGTTTATCCGGCCTCTGACGCCGCTTGGTTATGCAAAGGAACACTGGGATGAGATTGGCTACGAACCGGAGGAATTTGTTGGGTTTTACCGGAAAATCCTCAGAATGATTTTGGAGTGCAATAAGAAAGGACTCAAGGCTGCAGAGGGTCATGCAAGGATTTTTCTTCGCAAGATCATAGCAGGATATTCGGATAATTATATGGAACTCCGGTCTCCCTGCGGGGCTGCAGTCGGGCAGATGGCATATTATTATGATGGAAATATTTATACCTGTGACGAAGGAAGGATGGTTGCAGAAATGGGAGATTCCATGTTCTGTCTTGGAAATGTGAGGGAATCTTCTTATGATGAATTAATGGATCACCGTATCTGCAAAGTTACATGCCAGGCTTCGGTGCTGGAAGCGCTGCCGGGCTGCTGTGACTGTGTATACCATCCGTACTGCGGAGTGTGTCCGGTGATCAACTATGCATCGAATCAGAATATTTATGAGAGACAGGCAAATTCCTATCGCTGCAGGATTTATAAAGGAATGCTGGATACAATTTTTGAAATATTGTTCACGGATTCTGAGGCTTTTCAGATTTTTGAAAGCTGGGTTTGAGAGGAGGCGGGAAGATTATGAAAACATTGGGAAAAAGGCTGACAATCGTCGGGGTATGCCTTTCAGTTCTGTTTATTGCGTTTGTCGCTCTGCTTGTCTGCGTTGGAAATGAGGGGAGCGAAGATGTCATAAAGCAGGGAAAAGAGCAGTATAAGGAATTGGAAAATGGAATATATATCGGGGAAATGCTCAACGGCAAATTAGAAGGAAAAGGAAATCTGCAGTACTATGTCGGAGATGTGTATTCCGGTGAATTTGCAGATGATCAGAAGAATGGAGAGGGTGAGTATACCTATGCGGACGGTTCGGTTTATACGGGCGGATATAAAGATGGAAAACGTGAAGGCAATGGAACGTTTCAGTTTGCGGACGGAAGCGTATATAAGGGCCAATGGCAGAATGATTATATTCAGGGAGAAGGAGAATATAAGAAAAGCAATGGGGATGTTCTGAAAGGAGTATTTAAAGAAAATGCTCTGGCAGATGGAACATACAAGTATGCAGATGATGAGGGGACGTATACACTTCAGCTGAAAAATGGCAGACTGACAGGAGAAGCCAAAGCGGTCTTGTCAAATGGAGATACCTATGACGGAAAAGTGGAAAATGGCAAATTCAGCGGAACCTGCAGTATTACTTACGATGATGGAGATACTTACAGCGGCGGAGTGGCCCAGGGGTTAAAAAGCGGAACCGGCACGTATCACTGGAAAGGAGACGGAGATTATTACAGCGGAAAATGGAATAAGGATAAGATGAGCGGAAGCGGCGAATATCATTATACCAAAGAAACATTTCCATATATTAAAGGAAATTTCCAAAGCAATAAACCCAATGGAACATGTACTTACTATAAATCGAAGTCTGTAAAATATACCACTTACTGGAAAAAGGGTTCCTGTACAAAAGTTTCAAAGTAAGGAGAAAGAGGATGGATGATAATTTATTTCCAAAGATAAAAAAGTCAATCGAAGATTTCATTTATGAAGAGGAAGGAAACATTACGAGAAATAAAGTGATTACGATCGGTACTATGATGCTGATTCTGAGTCTGCTGATGTATGATGAAGTATTTGCGGCCCATAGATCTCACAGCTCTCACAGATCGCATAGTTCCCACCGATCCCATAGTTCCGGATCGGGAGGGCACAGCAGCCATGAGAGCCATGTGTCACATTCCAGTCATGTTTCGTCTACGGAACACAGCAGCCACGGATCTCACAGTAATCATGGCTCCCACAGCAATCATGGATCTCACAGCAACCATTCCAACCACTCATCTCATGCAAATACGAGTCATTACAGCGCAGATGACAGTGCGGGAATCCATTCAAATTCAACGGTTTCTACAACGATTGAAGATTTTGATCTGGAGGCGGTGTCCGGAATCCTGGCGCCAAATAACAATACGGTTGTGGATGTGAGCAATGCGGCAGATGCGGCAATCAGCGTTCCGCCGGAGATACAGGAGTAGCGTATGAAATTAAAGAAACGAGAGAAAAAAGAGAAGAAACCAAATAAAGCGTGGATTTTTATCAAAAAAGGCATTGTAATCTTTATCAGCGGAATCCTGGTATTTTCTTTCTTTGCCCTGGAACCAGGGCTGATGCCGTATGCACCGGTACTGCTGATTTTGTATTTGATTTTGGCGGTCTGGTTCTGGATAAAGATGGAGGCAAAACCGGTGCGGAAGTTTCTGGTTCTTTTGCTGCTGCTGTATGGAATTCCGATAGCTTCTATAGAAATGAAGGCTGACCGATTTACGAAATATACAAAAGAAGACCAAAAAGATGCTTTAAACGAATTCCTGTCTGATGCAGTGTATGGTAATCGTGAGGAATGTTTTGAACATTACGAGACAGAAATGCTGGGGATACGCAACAATATGGCTTTGTCCGGAGCGGCGGCCAGTAAGAACTATCTGAATAAAGTGGGAGACAGGAAAATTTATCGTACAGAAAAAGATCAGACACTGGTTATTGAGAAAAATGGGAAGAACGAATATACATCAAAGAATAAGACCGGAGAAATCATAGCTGACAGTGAGCAGGTCTTTTACATTAATCGTGATGAGAACCAGCGCCTGGAACGGCTGGATTTGAAAACAAAGCAGTCTTCTGTAGTAATGAAAGACGGCGTAGAAAAATTTGCGGTACTGGGAGATGATATCATTGCGCTGAATCTGAAAGGGGAGCTGTATCGTCTTCACTGGAGAGATAAGAAGCAGGAAAAACTGGCAGATTATATACAGGGTTTTTATGTAGGGAAGAAGCTTTTTGTGCAGAACAGTACGCAGATTGTATCAATGTCTTATGAAGGGAAAAACCAGAAACTGCTGGAGAAGAATGCGGCACTGAAAGGATATGAGGACGGAAAAGTTTATTATATCTCTCTGGATAGAAAGAAAAATAAATCAGGGGAAGAATATGTTCTTTATGAAAAAGATATTGACCTTGATGAAGACAGAGTGGTAAAGAAAAGCAAGACGCCGATACAGAATATATATTAATAAAAATGAGATAACATTGCGGTAAAAAAGAAATAACTCTTGCAGAGAGTAAACCTGGGGATTAAAATAGAAGAATGAAAAACAGAGGAGCGGCTGCTGATACGATGTATCGTTAGCCGTTTTTCGTTATAATAACAATGAGGTAACAGCAATGACATTGCGAAGAAAAATTTTTATCGTTTTTACGTTGATCTGGATGGCTTTTATTTTTTCCTTTTCCTCAAGATCCGGCAATGTGTCTTCTCGGGACAGTAACCATGTGGGAATAATCATAGGGGAAGTTTTCATTCCGGGGTTTGAGCAATGGAACGATACAAAACAGGATGATTTTGCGGATGCAATCGATCATCCAATTCGAAAAACTGCCCATGCCATGGAATATGCGGTTCTTGGACTTTTGACAGCTGGGATTTTCGCAGATGAAAGGAAATCCTGGAAATGGAGAATGGTTCTTCCGTGGCTGATCGCTGCCGGATATGCGGCGACAGATGAATTCCATCAGCTGTTTGTTCCGGGAAGGAGCGGGCAGATATCCGATGTACTGCTTGACAGTGCCGGGGCATTGGCAGGTGTATGGATTATGACTGGACTGGAAAAAATAAGAAAGAAAAGATGATTTCCGGACATCGTAAGACTATTTTTTCAGAATGAAACGTATTATAATGGAGTAAGGAAAATATGCAGCACGCATAGAAGGACGTGAAAAATGGGACATCTTTTAAAAAGAAGAAAAAGGATTTTTATGGCAGCAGGAATTGTGCTTGCGGCAGTCATAGCGATTGCTGTGTTTATAAAAGTTGAAATTTATATTTCATATAACAGTCTTGAAACAGAGGAATATACAATATCATCAGATCGTATCAATTCTGAAGTAAAGCTTGCTTTGATCTCGGATCTGCATGATCATACCTTTGGTGAAAAGAATGAGGAACTGGTGCAGATGCTGAAAGAGCAGGAGCCCGATTTGATTTTGATGGCTGGGGATATAATCAACGATATCAGCAAAGACAGTCATGTGGCGGTGGAATTAATTGAGCAGGTGAAAGACATTGCTCCAGTGTATTATTCTCTTGGAAATCAGGAGGAAGATTATATCGGACGGGGAACGTCAGATCTCCTGAATGAATTAAAGGATGCCGGCGCTATTGTACTGGACGAGTCATATCAGGATATCCAGGTAAATGGAAATGCAATACGTCTTGGAGGCATGTATGATTATGTGTTTGCGCTGGATGGGAATAATACGACGAGGAAGAAGAATATGAGGCCATCATTGTATCAGTTTCTGACAGATTTTCAGGATACGGATTCCTATCGGCTGATGATGGCGCACCGGCCGGACAGCTTTATTTTTGGTGATGCAGCAAAAACATGGGAGATTGATCTGGTGGTGAGCGGACACAATCACGGCGGACAGGTGATCCTGCCGTTTTTAGGCGGCATTTATGGAGGAGATCAGGGATGGTTTCCGAAGTATGTGGATGGAGTTCATCATTTTAAGAAGGTAAAAAATATGGTGATTACAAGAGGGCTTGGCAGCGGCGAAGAAAAACTGCCGAGATTTAACAATAAACCGGAAGTTGTAATGATATATTTGGAAAAGGAATAAAAGATGAAGTACAGAATTGGAGATTTTATATTTGAAATATGCGCTGAGGAAGAGCTGGAATTTCCGGAACATTTTCAGTTATTTCAGACAAAGGAAGAGGAGAAGCCGGATGTTACCTATTGTCTGGAGATTGTAGATCAGCTGCCGGAAATCGAAGGAGACTGTATCTCACAGCGGCCGGATATCCAGATTTTTGAAAAAGATCATTTGGAAGCAAGAAGGCTCAGCATTGTAGGTATGCCGGTGGTATATGGAGTGTATCAGGAGATCAGCCCGGAAGAAATTCACTGCTTTTTACATAAGGATTTTTTGGATATGCTTTCAACGGATACGATTTTTGTATCTTTGTTTGCGCTGGAAAAGCAGATGATTGCCAGACAGTCTGTAATCCTGCACTGTTCTGTAGTGAAAACGGGAGATCAGGTGATGCTGCTTAGCGGTCCCAGCGGGATTGGAAAATCGACCCATGCGGATCTCTGGGTGAAATATAAGAATGCCAAGGTAATCAACGGAGACCGGACATTGATCTGCAAGAGAAATGATCAGTGGATGTCTCTGGGATGGCCAATCTGCGGGTCTTCAGAAATTTGTCACAATGAAGATTATCCAATCAGCAGGGTAGTCTTTTTAGGACAGGCAAAGGAAAATCAGGGACGGAGATTGTCTTATGTGGAAGGAATCAAACATCTGATTAGCCAGACAACGGCTAACAACTGGAATGCGGATTTTGTACAGAAAGTATGGCAGATCATAGAAGAAATGGCAGCAGACGTGCCGGTGTATGAATATGCATGCAATATGGAAAAAGAAGCAGTAGAAGAGCTGGGGAAATTGGTTGAAGCATAGATTTTAAAAATAAAAGCGAGGGGATGAAGGGAAGCCTTCAAATCCTCGCTTTTTAAAGTGGGTGACTGTTGTATGCCGAAATGGATGATACCATTTTAGTGAAATTTTGCGTATTTCTTTCTAATATAAGCTCTGTCGCCTTCCACATCCTGTCGATATTTCTGATATTTTCGGTCAAATGGATTGTGACAGTGAAAAATGACAGTGTCTGCGGCGATTGTGGCTGCGAGATTTCCTGCCGCGCGGATAAAGAATTCCTTATGATCTATCATTCTGATATTATCATCCCATCCAACTTCACGGACTTTATCTGTCCGGGCAAGAAAGATATTGGGAGGTTTTCCGACAACAATGTGAGTTCTGTCAATTTGTGTCATATGAGGAATCTTCAATGGTTTTGGTGCACGATACATGGATTCCTGAAAATATTTTATAAAATCTTTCATAGGTGACTGACATCGGATAAAAGAAAGAATGCCAAAACCAACAAGATCGATTTCTTTATGTTTGTTTAAAAAAGATAATTGTCCGGCTATATCAGATTTCCTGGTCAGGATACAGTCATCATCCAGTTTCATAAGGTATGGTGTCTTCACTTCTCGCAGTGCCCGGTTTAAACCGTAGCTTAATCCGCTGTTAAAAGGCAGCTGAAGCACAGTTAAATGCTTATCTTTCAGATTCAGTGGGGAAGAACTGTCATCTGCTATGACAATGTGTGCATTTGGATAGAACCTTCGTATGTTTTTGTACAGCCGCTTTGCCAGTTTCTGGCGTTCAAAGGATTTGAACATAAAAGTGACGTTTTCTTCCACTTCTTTTATATTTTCCTGAGACAGATTTCCTTTATTTTCCAAACGGTATCTGCATTGGAAATAAATACGTTCCAGCCAGGAAATGATATCAAAAATGAGTTTAGCCGCCGGTTCCAGTTTTCCATGTGCAATGTTTTTCAATCTTTCTCTTAATTTATTCTTCATGATATTTCCCCTCAGGCTCATTAGATGCCAGATTGGCATCACCTTTATCTTTTAAATAATCTTGGATACAAGACACAGTGGTTTCCGTATAGCGGCAGATGTAATCCGGCACGGTATCGTACGAGTCGCATTCGGCAATAGCACTGGCCGGGCAATTATTGCATACATATCGGTATTTGCACTGTGTACACTCTTTGCTGATTCGTATTTCTTTTGTCTTTGCAATTACTTGATTCCATGCTTTTTGAAAACCTGTTTTAAGAACAGGAATATCCGGTTCATCTAATACGACACAAGGGCGCATATGTCCCTGCCAGTTGATGACAAAAGAACTCTTTCCGGCACGGCAGGTCATACAGCCGTCAGTTGGAGGAGTTTGTTCCGCTATTTGCATTTTAGCAATCGTTTCATGGGCGTATTGTAAGAAAGTCTCTTCTCCCATTTCACGATGCAGGACATCAATCCTTGCTTTTGCAGCAGTTTCCGGATCAAGACGAGATTGAAAATTATAAGGACAGCTTCGTTCCCGGACGGATGGATACATATAGGTATCAATGCGGACAGGAATATCCAGTTGTTCTCCGATTTTTATAATCTTCATACGGTCGTCAAGGTTTGCCTTGGCAAGACTGCCGTTGATTTTTATATCAATTCCACACTGTTTTAAAAGCTGGATACCATTCAGTGCACGATCAAATCCATCAGATACATGGCATAGGGCTTCATATGTTTTATTGGAAGCACCATACAAAGTAATGTTGATACGCCGAGGCTTCTGCTTTGCAAAGAAATCAGCCCATTCTTCATTGATGAGTGTGCCGTTGGTATTAATGGTTATGATCATTCCCATTTTCTGGAGGTGAGTGTACAATTCTTTAAAATCAGGATAAAGCAGGGGTTCTCCTCCAGTGAGCAGAAGGAATAAGGTGCCTGCTTTTTTCATTTCTTCTGCAAGAGAGAGCCATTCATTCAAAGAACAGAGTCTGCCCTTTGATTCCATATCTTTGCGGTCCATGCGGATATAGCACATATCACATTGCAGATTACAAAGAGGAAGAAGTTCCAGCACTCCATAAATTGGAATGTGATTAATTTCAGCACGCTGGAACAGGTGCCGTTCAAAAGTAGAAGCATCGTTTCCGGTAGGATCCATAATAAACTCCTTTCAGGGGGGTGAAAAAAGAACCGGAAAAACCGGTTCTTTGAAATGTCAATATGTAAATAAATGAGGAATCAGGACTTGGCTGTTTCCCAAGAATCTTTGTCAAGATTGGTTGTACAATGAATGTTATCTGGCTGCCACCATCCTCTAGGCTCTTTCCATACGATAACAGACACTGGATTTTTAGTATCGCCTTTTGCGCAATAATAACCATTTACAAAGGCATTACTAGATTCTGCCTCATGGGTTTTATTACAAGCATAAAATCCTGATTCGCCTAACCAACCGTCTGAATAACCGGCAAGTTCTGTATCACCTCTACGACCTGTTTGAAGACCAGGTATACCGTTTGTTTCTTCATACACGCTACCATATACACCATCGCCAGCATCACATTTAAATTTATAAACGACTCCACTGTCACCGCATGCTGCTACATATTCATTTGGTGTAAATTCTTCTACATATACCTTTGGACTTCTGTAGGTTCTTTTCATAATTTTCATATCCCCCTTCTAAAGTATTAATTTATCTATTTTATTTTTGCTTCAGATAAATCATTATTTAACTTAGGGAGGCAGATATGAAAAACCAATTAATTCAGCTTATCTTGGACGACATGAATTCTACACTCAATCACACACAATTAAGAAAACTTCGAAAAGTTCTCAGCATTCATTTAACAGCGTTTTCCAGATTAGAACCAGTGGATTCAAATGACAAGATTTATCAGCTGGAAAACAATGAAATCCTTCAGCGTTTTGTTGCATCTAAGAAACTGGAAGGATGTTCCGCAAAAACCCTTCGATATTACTCTGCTACGATACAGAAGATGCTGACAGAGTTAAATCAGCCCGTTTGTGACATCCAGACCGATGATCTCAGGAACTATTTGTCGGATTATCAGGCGATTCATAAAAACAGCCGGGTGACCATAGATAATATCCGTCGTATTTTTTCCAGCTTTTTCGCCTGGCTGGAAGATGAAGAATATATTCTGAAAAGTCCTGTCCGACGGATTCACAGAATTAAAACATCAAGAGTAGTAAAAGATGTCTTCAGTGATGAAGATATTGAACTGCTCCGGGAGAACTGTGATCATCCGCGGGATCTGGCTATGCTTGATCTTCTGTTATCGACAGGAATTCGTGTCGGTGAACTGGTAAATCTTGATATCACAGATGTAGATTTTACAGAGCGCCAGTGCGTTGTGCTCGGAAAAGGGAATCACGAGCGTCTTGTATATTTTGATGCAAAAACAAAACTGCATCTGCAGGAGTATCTTCAAAGCCGGGATACCGGTTCCCAGGCTTTGTTCACGACCTTTTACAGACCATACCGCCGGCTGACCATTGCCGCCGTTGAACTGCGGTTAAAGCAGATCGGTCAGAAAGCACATGTGGAAAATGTCCATCCACACAAATTCCGCCGGACACTTGCCACCATGGCAATCGATAAAGGCATGCCGGTGGAACAGGTGCAGCGCCTGCTGGGACATGTACGAATCGACACGACCATGCATTATGCCATGGTCAATGAAACCAATGTAAAAAATTCTCATCGAAAATATATCGGCTAAACATAGAAAGCATGGAAAAGATGTTTTATCATCCTCCATGCTTTCAGCTATTTATCCAGTATTTTATATTTCTCCAGTAATCTTACCCGTTCCATACCAATCTGCGTACTGCTTTTCCCGCTGCTGTTTTTGGGGGTTGATTTCTTCTTTAAAAGATAGGAACCAATTCTGTGAAGATAGCCGATAGGAAGCAGGATTCCGCATTTCTTTGTATAAGGATAATGAGTTTGAATATATTCCTTATCTGGAAATAAAGAAGCAAGGATTCCCGAAGCCGCGCTGGCTTTTTCATTTTCAGCAGCATTTAATGTAATATTGGCGCTGTGTATGCGGTCTGCATCACTCTTTCCATAAATTCCCCCATCCAGCATATCATTTAACAGCGGAAGACTGTCGAATGTTACATCTTCCGGTTTGGATATATTAAGGCTTTCCCAGGAAACATCAAAATATTCTTCCCCGATGTTTAACAGGTTCATGGAGAACTCATACATATGATTTTTTCTCAAAAGCTTTATTAAATCCGGCCAGCAGATCTGATCTTTATAATGCTGTGCAAATAAAACCATATCACATACCTGCCGTACGCCAAAACCAGAATGCAGGAAGTGTTTCAGACTGTGGCACAACAGATAGAGGAAATGAAGCTGGGGATGCAGTGTGTGGACTTCAGTTCCCTGGATATTGACAATAACAGAGGAAGGGAAAGCATCTGTAAATAAATCATTCAGATGCCCATAGGCTCCAGATTCCTTTGCAAACAGATCCATATGCATTTCCAGATAAAGCCCGTTGCCCAAGTGATGATATCCTACTTCCTGATACTCTTTCCCCTCATCCAGATTTTCACGGACAAAGCCTTCCTTCAATAAGAATTCATCCATAAGGGCAAATTGTTCCCGTGGAATTAAAAGATCCTCATCTCCTGAAATCCGCAGATCCGGATTAGGATAAAGATTACGGCAGACAATCCCTTTGACCACAAGAGGAGTAAAACCATTCTGCCGCATTTTATCATAAAGCATCAGAAACAGAGCACTGCACCGCGCCTGATTTCCGGCTTCTTTTAAGGTATGCATCTTCCAGAAATTCTGAAATCCAGGATCTGCCTGTGTAAAAGACGGAAGATGAAAAATCTGCTGATAGATCATCGGAGCAACTGACTGTTTCTGAGCAGTCTGAAATAATTTCTCCCATTCTTTCATGGAAAGCTCCCAAAAATCGTTTGTTTCATTTCCATGCAACGCATCTTTTAAAATAGATAAAAATAAATTTTCGATTTTCATAACCACTTATCATCCTTTATATTTGGTCTTTCTGTCGAGATTATTATAAGGGATAAGACATAAAATCACAACCAGGGAATCCCGCCTTCCAGAAATATACATCTCCATATTCTTTACATCAGCAGACAATTGTGATACAATTTATAATATAATAAATATATGGAAAGAAAAGGAAATTATTCTTGCTTTCTGTTAAACTCTGTGATAAACTGTATCTATCATATGAAAGTTCTTATATGCATATCTATATGCCGTTAAATGGCAGTTCTGCCGCTATTTCAAACAGTAAGGAAAAGACAGATACAGGATCAGCGGGCATTCTCCGTGATTGTGTATCGGAATCACAGAGGAGGTGTTCTGTATGGGACAGAAGGATCTGGCGCAGAAATTACTGGAAGATCATTCAGATGTATTTGCCGATATTTTTAATGTACTGCTCTTTCAGGGAGAGCAGATTATATGTGCTGAGGAATTGGAGAAAACAGCAAATGAATCCCAGTATAAAGCGGATACCAGCAGTCTCCATGAAGAAAGAAGGGATCTTCTAAAGCTTTGGGTCAAAGGGAATAATAAAGCGCTGCTTGGCATAGAAAATCAGATGGATGTGGATGGTCATATGCCGATTAGAATCATCGGGTATGATGGTGTATCCTACCGCAGTCAGCTGTTAAAAGAATGGAAAGGCAGTTATTGTCCTGTCATAACACTGGTACTGTATTACGGGGATAAATCCTGGAATCAGCCTTTCTCTCTGGCAGAAGAACTGCCAGAACTAAAGAAACTTCATGGCAGTGACTATCAGTTCCATGTATTTCATATCCCGGATTTGACAGATGAGCAGATTCAAATGTTCCAGAGTGATTTTCGGATTGTTGCAGATTTTTTTGCCGCTCAAAAAAGAGGACAGAAATATCGCGGCAGCAGGAAAAAGATTCGGCATGTGGATGAAATATTAAAATTCATGAAAGTGTTTACAGATGACGATCGTTTTTTGAAAGTAACACTTGATGATAAACAGAAGGAGGATGTCAATATGTGCATGATATTGGATCAGATTGAAGAGGAAGGACGGCAAAAGGGAATAGCGGAGGGAAGAAAAACCGGAAGAGAAGAAGGAAAAAAAGAAGGAATTCTGTTATTATCAGATTTAATAACAATCTTAATGAAACAAGGGAAAATGGAAGAATTACAACGTGCTGCTCAGGACCAGGCATACTGTGAGCAGTTATTAAAAGAATATCAATTATTGTAAAATTGTTATCACTCTTACTTTAAACAGCAGGGAATCTCGAAGGTTAAAATTCAGAGAGATTCCCTGTTTTTTGGTCTGGAAATTTACTTTTCTTCTGTATAGATTACGGAAGAAATTCCTCAGATAAATGATGATTTGATTATCTATTCGATACATAGATAAATTAATAGAAGAAGGGGGATACGAGAAAATATGAAAAGAGTGTATGAAACGCCAGTAGCATGTGCAGAAGAGTTTTTGCCAAATGAGTACGTGGCAGCTTGTTGGGCGATAGCGTGCGATTATGGAATCCAAGGAGGAGAATCAGGTATCAATAATACTAATCTCCCAAGGTGGTTGCATGAGAGAAGTGATGCAACACATACATTAAGAAATGATGGGACGGGTTGTGGTCATGAGGATAATCAGTTTATAACAGAGAATGCAAATGGTTCATTTTCTGTTATGGAAATCAATACTCAAGGATTAGGGAATTTAAATACTTCTCTGACGACAAGTAGTAATTATCGTGGACTTAGCTCAAGTATTAGCAATGTAGAACCAGGAGATATTATTTATTGGACAACCTCTGCTGGTGATAGAACATGGTATCATAAGGGAACGGTTTCTACAGCGGATTATGGGCATCCAAATCGTTCTTAAATCTTGTGTGTTTAAATATCTTTAGCAGTATATTACAGCCAAGATCAGGTGTGTGAAAACATATCTGATCTTGGGTTTTATTATATTATAAAAATTATCAGAATTTTGTTTTGATTAGGAAGTGTTCAAAATATAGCTTTTTTCATTTGCAAGTTTGGTATAAGTCTCTGTTTTGTATCTTTTTGACAGATAGTTCTTGAAATTTTTAACTTGGAACTTGATAATTTCATTCTATCAGAGTAAAATAACACTATGAGAAAGTGTTGAGAAAAGGTGTGTTAATATATGACTGCAACGGTATGAAAGAGAAAGGGGAGTAAAAAATGAAAAGATTGTATGAAACACCAATGGCATGTGCAGAAGAGTTTATGCCAAATGAATATGTGGCGGCATGTTATAATTGTCATGTAAGGTGGGGGATAATGTAAGGCCACCATACGGATTTAAATGGGATGAAGTGGAATACGGAGGAGTTAGTCATTCACCGTCTGGTACCTCTGGCACATGTGCAGATGCCACAGCAAATCGTATTATTACAAATGATAGTGGAGTGATTGTAAGTATTGATGAGCATAATAGTCAGCAGGGCTGGATAAGTGGAGACTTAGATGAGTGGTTTGATGTAAATGGGAATAAGGTTTGTGATCCAGGAGATGTAATTTATTGGCATACAAATAGCAACGATGGAACAAGAAGATGGAATCACTGGGGATATGCGGTAGCAACAGATTCGAGTCATCCAAATCATTCATAGAGTGAAGATATTCTTATTCTAAGCAGTAATTTTATGGACAGTTTATATGCAGATTCTTCTTAGTCTAAATTGTTCTTGAGTTGCTACAATAAAATAGAATTATTAAAGATGGAGGTTTCTCCATCTTTTTTTGACCATAGAAAGTGAGGGAAAGATGCAGCATCCAAATGATATGACAATGGAAAAGATGATGATGGCTCGTGCTGCGAAAAATCAATATCCAATCAACGGAATATAATGGTACCGTGATTTAAGACACTTTTCGAGACATTTTATAATGAATCTGAT
>ERZ1090867.429-NODE-430-length-17769-cov-7.110365_pt1 | contig 17769 bp, 17 predicted proteins | sample MGYA00478476_ERZ1090867 | MGnify/ENA primary metagenome ERZ1090867 (study PRJEB33644, sample SAMEA5815742) | chicken gut metagenome | biome: Chicken; feature: Gastrointestinal Tract; material: Caecum | place: Ireland | collected 2019-01-01 | study: A study of the... | reverse complement strand
CCCCGAGATCTATTCCGATGGTCTGGACTAAGATCCCTCCGGCTGATTCTCATGGTTGATTTTAACTTTCATATTTATTATATCTTTATGAAAATATTTGTCAACACGCCGGCCATCAAAAGGAGCCCCTGCCCCGGTATTCTCCCATATCACCGAAAATCGGCGGCTTTTTTGTGCGCAACTGACAAAGGCGGGCCGGGCTTTGCCGCAGCGGCAAAGCCCCGGGGGAACGCCGCGCCCCTGCCCGGCCCTGTTCCCGGAACCGCGGTTGACAGCGGCGCGGGGGGCGGGGTATCATAAACACAGAGGAAAGTCCGCCAGAAGCGGCGCACCAAGGAAAGGATGTTCTGCCGTGAGCGAAACCGTATTTGACCGCATCGCCCTGATGGAGCGGTATGCGACCAAGCAAGAGAAGGTCATCATTGAATTTCTGCGCAGCCACCCGACCAAGGATCTGCTGCTGCTGTCCATCACCGAGTTTTCGGAAAAGGCCGGGGTCGGGGATGCCACCACGCTGCGGTTCTGCCGCAAACTGGGCCTGCGCGGGTATTCCGAGTTCCGGTTCCTTTTGTCCCAGAGCGTGGACGAGCAGGACGGCGTCGCCGGCAATGCCGCCGACGAGATTTTGAACGATATGACCGGCGCACTGCGCGCCACCCATGACCGGCTCCGCCAGGGCGAGGTGGAAAAGGCGGCGGAGATGATCCTGCAGGCACGGCGCCTGTATGCCCTGGGCAGCGGCAATTCGGGGCTGGCCGCCCAGGAATTCTGCAACAAGGTACTGCGTTACGGGCTGCGCTGCGAGTTTTGGGCCGACGCCCACTTTCAGGCCATTGCAGCTTCGCTGCTGGATCAGGCGGACGCCATGCTGCTTTTTTCGGTGAGCGGCGGCACCAAGGACATGCTGGACATCGCCCGTCAGGCATCCCAGCGCGGCGTGAAGCTGGTGGTGGCGACCAACTACCTCAAGTCGCCGCTGGCCCGGTATGCCGACGCGCTGCTGGGGGTGGCCTCCAAGAGTGCGCCGCTGAACAGCGGTTCGCTGGTGTCCAAGGTATCGCAGCTGTATGTGATCGACGTGCTCAGCCGGGAGATCCGCCGCAAGATGGGCGCCGACGCCGAAAACAGCCTGAAAAAGACCGCCCTGGCGGTGATGGACAAGGAAGTGTGAGTGCGCCGGGCGGCGGCAGTGCGCGGCTGTTGTCTCTTGTGCAGCGCATCGATTTTCCCGACATGCTGAAACCCGCCCTTCGCCGGCTGGCCGGAAAGGGCGGGTTCGCCTTTGTTCGGGCGGGTGTTTTACACCAGCATGGCCCCAGTGCCAATCAAAATCAGCACCAGGCCGGCGGCGGCCCGCCGGCTCAGCTTTTCTTTGAGGACGAGGGCGGAGAAGGCGATGGTCACCACGATGCTCAATTTGTCGATGGGCACGACGATGCTGGCGGGGCCGTCCTGCAGGGCCCTGTAATAACACAGCCAGGACAGGCCGGTGGTCATGCCGGAAAGGCCCAGAAACAGCCAGCTGCGCCGGTCGATGCCGGGCAGCTGCCGCTGTTCCCCTGTCACAAAGACCATTCCCCAGGCCATGACCAGCACCACGACGGTGCGGATCGCCGTACCCAGGTTGGACTCGACCGTCTGCACGCCGATCTTGCCGAAGATGGAGGTCAGGCTGGCAAACAGGGCCGAGAGGATTGCCCAGACAAGCCAGCCCCGCCGCGGCGGTTCGCCGGCCCTGGCCGGCTGCCTGGCCACCATCAGCAGGGTGCCGGCGCCGATGCCCGCCACCCCCAGCAGCTGTGCTCCGGACACCGGTTCCCCCAAGAGAAGGAAGGCCAGCAGAATGGTCAGCACCGTGCTGGATTTGTCGATCGGCGCCACCTTGTTCACATCCCCCAGCTGCAGCGCCTTGAAGTAACACAGCCAGGATGCCCCGGTGGACAGCCCGGACAAGGCCAGAAACAGCAGCGTGTGGGCGGAGATCTGGCCGATCGTGCCCTGCGAGCCCGCCACGAACACCATCAGCCAGGAAAACGCCAGCACCACCACCGTGCGCAGCGCGGTGGCCAGGGTGGAACCCACCTGCGCGATGCCGATTTTTGCCAGCACCGCCGTGATCCCCGCGAAAAAGGCCGACCCCAGCGCAAACAAGATCCAAAACATGGCAAACGCCCTCCCCTCAAGGTCTGAACCGGTACCCCGCCCCCCAGACTGTCTGGATGTGCCGGGGGTGGGCGGGATCCTGCTCGATCTTTTCCCGCAGGCGGTTGATGTGGACCGCAACGGTGGCGTTGTCCCCCATTGCGTCGATGCCCCAGACCCGCTCGTACAATGTCTCTTTGCTGAACACGATGTCCACAGCGGTATTCCCCGGCGCAGGCTTGCACATAGACGGTGATCTATGCGACGGCGTCCAACGGCTCCGGGTGGCAGGGTCGCCACAGCCAGCACCGCCGGGATCACCAGCATCAGGATATTTGAAATGAACAGGCGCTTCTGAATGGTCATGGGCGTCGCCTCCTGCTACAGCATACCCCCCTATTATAAACCAAGTATAAACTGAAGCAATGCCCCTGCGGATTTTTATGGCGGGGTGGGGCCGGGCGTAAAGCCAAACGCCTTTGTTTCATGCGTGTCCGCCCCCAAGGCATACAAAACAGCCGCCGCAAGGAGACTTGCGGCAGCAACAGCAGTCAAAAGGTTTTGCAGAACAAAGGGGCGGCGTCAGACATACCGCACCGTTTCGCTGAGGGGTTTGCGGCGGCTGTGGTTTTCCAGCGGGCCGGCGCCCTGGGCGGCATAGCCCAGGTCCAGCAGCATCAGGACTTCCTCACTGTCAGGCAGCCCGAACAGCCGGGCCGCCTCATCCGGATCGAAGCGGTTGAGCCAGCAGCTCGCCACCCCGTTCGCCGCGGCGGCCAGCATCATGTGGGTGGCCACGATGGAGGCATCCTCCCTGCCGGAATCGTACCGGCCGCCCGGGTACTGATAGGCGTCGGTCTTGTCAAACGCGACGAGCAGCACGGTGCCGGCATGATACCGGCAGGGCGTCAGCGCGTCGATCTTGGCCAGCCCTTCCGCGCTCTGCACCACATAGATCCGCTGGATCTGCAAATTCTTCGCCGTCGGGGCCAGGCGGCCGGCTTCCAGAATGGCCTGCAGCTTGTCCTTTTCCACCGGACGCCCGTCAAAATTCTTGCAGGAATACCGATTTTTGATCACGTCAGAAAAATCCATTGGGCTTGCTCCTCTCTTGTGCGGCCGAAGATGCCGGGCGGTTCAGCCGTCTGTGGAATAAAACTCCGCCATATCCTCAAGGCGCAGGCAGGCAAGGCGGCCCTGGGGCCAGCCGGCGCCGCAGTCAATGCCGATCAGTCTTTCCCCTTTCCAGATGGACATGGGGGTCCTGCGCTGGTAATACCGGGTGGGCGTGTGGCCGAAGATCACGGTCCGGTCCTCCGGCCCGGCGTCCCACCATTCGTAGCGCATCCAGACTGAGAATTCCCGTTCGTCCCGGTATTCGGCCGCATCCTTCGCCCCCTGCGCAAACAGGGCGGCCTGCCCGCCGTGGACCAGCAGATACCGCCGGCCGCCGACGGTCACCGGGATGTTCACCGGCAGGCTGTCCAGATAGGCAAAGATTTCCTGCCGCAGCGACCGGCGCAGGTGTTTGAGGTAGCGGTGGGTCATCTCCCCGCCGTTTTCGTACCAGAGATACAGCCGCTGCTCCTGCGTCCAGTGGGAAAAAGGCGCGGTTTTTTCCGACCAATCATCGTACAAAGCGTCCAGCATCATGTATTCGTGGTTGCCCAGCAGCATCCGGACGTTGGGCATCCCCATCAGTCGGCGCAAAATCCGCCCGCCGTCCGGGTACCGGTCGATCACATCCCCCAGCACATACAGGGTGTCTTCCGGGCGCAGGTCGATCTGCGCCATGACCGAGTCAAAGCGCCGGGTGTTGCCGTGTATGTCGGACAGTACATAGTGCATCGCCGGTCCCCCTTCGCGGCCCGACTTGCGTTTGGCCCGTCCCGCCTTTTTTCTTGCCTGCCCCATGGCGCACAGCGGGATGGGGAATGGTTCATCAAGGCGGTCGCCGGGCCGGCGCAGACCGGACCGGCGCGCCGCTGCGCAGGCAGCGCAGAACAGCCGCGTCTGCGTTTATTATACCACAGCGCCAACCGTTTGGACACCCTTGCCCCGACAAACTTTTTCTTTTCCCGCGCCTGTCCCGGGGCGGCGCGGCCCCGCCCTTACACCTGCACGGCGCCGATCTTGCCGGTGGCTTTCAGCCAGGTGATCTCGTCGTGCATCGTTTCCCGGTAGCTGCGGGTATGGTAGCCCAGTTCCCGCTCGGCCTTGGAGGAGTCAAAGTCGTTGTTGCGGGCCAGGTTGTAGATGGAGAAGGTGGTCAGCAGCGGCTTTTCCCCGGTCTTTTTGGCGTTCTTCTCGGCCAGGCCAGCCACAAAGTTTGCCACGCCGCAGGGCAGAAAGAGATGCGGGGCCTTGCAGTTGGCTTCCTCGGCCACAATCCTGGCAAAGTCCTTGAACCGCACTTCCCGGTTGCCCAGGATATAGCACTCCCTTTTGCGGCCCTTCTCCACCGCGGCGATGCAGCCGGCGGCCAGGTCCCGCACATCGCAAAGGTTGAAGGTGCCGTCAATCCCCATCGGCATTTCACCATTGATGATCTTGATCATGGTGCTGGTGGTCTCGCCCACGGCGTAATCCTCCGGCCCCATGATGCCGGAAGGATGCACCACGCAGGCGTTCAGCCCCCGATCATGTACGGCGTCCAGCACCACCTGGGTGGCCAGGGCCTTGCTCTGGCTGTAACAGCCGCGGACATGCCCGGGGTCCTTTTCCGGTTCAAAGTGGTCCACCTCCGCGATCTTGCGGCCCTTGGGCTGCTCGGGGATGGCGCCGGTGGAGCTGACATAGACGAGCTTGCCGAGGTGTTTGGCCGCCAGGCAGCAGTCGATGATGTTTTTTGTGCCGCCCACGTTCACATCCATGACTTTCTGGCTGTAATCGGGGTTGACGGTGACGATGGAAGCGCAGTGGATGACATTGACGGTGACGCCGTCCTCCACCGCGAAGAACCGCTGGAGTGAGGCCGGGTCGGTCAGGTCGCCTTCGCAGATCTCCGCCTCGGCAGGGACATACTGCTCCGCCTTGTCGCCGGGCAGCACAAAGGCGCGGACCCGGTCCCCCCGGGCCACCAGCTGGCGGCAGACCGTGCCGCCAAGAAAACCGGCGGCGCCGGTCACAAGATAGATGGTATTGTTCGGACGATTGTTCTCGGTTTTCATGGAAGTTCCTCCTTACACCTCTTACAGGGTCACAGCGGGCGCTCAGCGGCGGACCCGACGGTAGATAACGGCGCTGGTGACGCCCACGGCAGTCAGGATGCAGACGGCAGCGGACGCGAGAATGCGGGGATCAATTTTGATTTTCATACGGTATATCCTCCTGGTCAATCCGGTTTGGTTTCTCTCAACGCTTATGAGGATACGCCCCCAAGGTAAACGCAGGGTAAAGAAAGTCGTTTATCTTTTGTTTATCTTGCGGTGGTAGGGTGTGATATAATGAGGGTATATCGGGGCAGCCGCCGGGGCGGACCGGGCGGCGCCTGTCGGATACGCCCCGGAACGGAAACCTGACCTGTCAGCCAAGGAGGCGCGTGATGTTCAAGATCCTGGTAGCGGAGGATGACGCCAGCACCAACCGGCTGTTCTGCGCGATTCTGCGCAGAGCCGGCTACGACCCGGTGCCCGCTTTTGACGGAGAAGAAGCCCTGGAAAAGCTGGACGAGCAGCAGGTGGACCTGCTGCTGTGCGATGTGATGATGCCGAAACTGGACGGCTTTGCCCTGACCCAGACCATCCGGGACGGCGGCAGTCTGCTGCCGATTTTGATGGTCACGGCCCGGGCCCTGCCGGAGGACAAGCGCAAGGGGTTTCTCGTGGGCACCGACGATTACATTACAAAGCCGGTGGACAAGGAGGAGATGCTGCTGCGCATCAAGGCCCTGCTGCGCCGGGCCCGCATCGTGGATGAGCGGAAGATCACGGTGGGCGACGTGGTGCTGGACTACGACGCCCGCACCGTCCGCCGCGGCCACGAGGTGCAGACCCTGCCGCCCAAGGAGTTCAACCTTTTATATAAGCTGCTGGCCTACCCGGACCACACCTTTACCCGGCTCCAGCTGCTGGATGAGATCTGGGGCATGGACTCTGAAAGCGATGAAAAGACGGTGAACGTCCACATCAACCGGCTGCGCAACCGATTTTTCGACTGGCCGGAATTCGAGATCCAGACGGTGCGCGGGCTGGGGTATCGAGCGGTGAGAAAGGCGGAGGATCATGCTGAATAAACTCAAACACTGGCTGTTCACCTTCAATCTGACCTTTCTGCTGGTGCTCAATCTGTTCCTGATCATCGTGGCGGTGCTGGGCGTGACCGCCGCCGTGTTGTGGGCGGCCAGCGGCCTGGGCGCGGTGGACTGGACCCGGCTCCTGACCCCTTCGGCCGTCAGCATCCTGATCTATGCACTGTCCATCCTGATCGGCATCAGCATGGTGGTGATGATCCAGAAGGTGATCCTGCAGCCGGTGCGCGGGATGGTGGACGCCATGCAGCGGCTGGCCGGCGGGGATTTTTCGGTGCGGATGACCTGCAAAGGCTGGATGCGTCCGCTGGAGCTGCGGGCTTTCACCCAAGCCTTCAACACGGCGGCCGAGGAGCTGGGCAGCACCGAAATTCTGCGCAAGGACTTTATCAACAATTTCTCCCATGAGTTCAAGACCCCCATCACCTCACTGGGCGGCTTTGCCGACCTGCTGCTGGAAGACGAAGAGATGCCCGCCGAGGAGCGGCGGGAGTACCTGACCATCATCAGCAGCGAAAGCAAGCGTCTGGCGGCGCTGGCCAACAGCGTATTGGCGCTCTCCCGGGTGGAGGCGCAGACGATCCTGACCGATGCCGCCCCCTACCCCCTTGCCGAGCAGCTGCGCCAGACCGCCCTGATGACCGAACAGAGGTGGAGCCGCAGGAAAAAGATCGACCTGGCGGTGGAGATCCCGGAGGAGGGCGAATGCTTGTACACCGGCAGCGAGGCCCTGCTCAAGGAAGTGTGGATGAACCTGCTGGACAACGCCGTCAAGTTTTCCCCCGAGGGCGGCACGGTGACGCTGACGCTGCAGCAGCACCCCGACGCGGTGACCGTCACCGTCACCGACCAGGGCCCCGGCATGGACGAGGCCACCCAGGCGCGCATCTTTGACCAGTTCTATCAGGGGGACACCAGCCACAAAACCGAGGGGAACGGACTCGGCCTGGCGATGGTGAAAAAAATCGTGGCGCTGCACGGCGGCCGCGTCACGGTGGACAGCCGCCCCGGCCAGGGCAGCGCCTTTACGGTATGGCTGCCGGCGGCAAAAGGCTGACCGCCCCGCCGCGCCCCGGGCCCATCCGGGCCGCCTGCCCGCCGGATCCCGATAAGCCCCCGTCCAAGCAGACCCGGCTGCTCCTGATGGAGCAGCCGGGTCCTTTTGTATGCTTTATTGTGTCTGCCTTTCGGCCAAAACGGTTTCGCAATTCGGCAGTCACCAAACGATTCTAGAACAACTGCTTGCCGGTAACCTGCTGTCTGACGTTCCAGGGCGAAAGGATACGCCCTGGCAAACGTGACTAATGCAGGGGAGATTCTTTCCCCCCTTCCGCCAATGGCCAAGTGGTCCCTTTCTATTGGAACCGCCGGAACATTGGGGTATAATACTTGTATATCCGCCGGGCGTTTGGATGACAGGAGAATCATCATGGAAACATATATGCGTAAACCCGTTCAGTCGATTCTGATGGTCGGCATGCTGCTGTCCTTTTTGGGCGTCACCTGCCTGTGCATGATCTACATGGCCAAAGACAACAACTATAACAACACGATCTTTCATTATTTCAGCATCAGCAAGCCCCTGTACTCCAAGTTGATGTATCTGGACATCCGCAAGGATACACTGATCAACGGGATGAATCTATGCGGTATCCTGTTTGTTTTGTTCAATTATGCCTTTTCGCAGCACAACTTTCCACACAAGGGGAAACGTTCCCATACAATCGTCCGCGTACTGCTGATTGCCTCTTTGACTCTGCAGTTCTTGATTTACAGCACCTGGTTCCAGTATTTTGTATACTTCGGCCACGCCGGATTTATTCCGGACGCCGCCACATACCGATCCGCCTACGCCCTGTTTCATCACATTACCGTAATTTTGAACTTTCTGGTCCTGGTCTACTCCGCCGGATGTCTGCTGGTCACAGCAAGAAAGCGGGAACCCATGCGCACATTGCGCAACATCAAATGGCTGGTATTTGTCCTGGATATCTGCATCTGCGTTCTGTATTTTTATATGTTCTTTTCGCTGCCAGACTCCTTTTTGTGGATGTCACGCTCGGTGGGGTATATTGCCTACACATCGCTGAAAATGGCCCCCTACTTCGGCATCATGCGGGTGGTTCCCCTCGTGGTGGTCATCCTGATCCTTATGCTGTGGTGCAATTTTCACTGGTATAACAAGGATCTGCAGCGGATGAAGGATGACGACTATGTCTTTTCCAGCATTGTTGCTTCCTCAGAAATCTCCACCAGGGCTCTCAGCCACTATATCAAAAACGAACTGCTTGGAATCCAGGCCGAAACCGAGTTCATGCTGCAGGCGGGCCGCTTTTCCCCGGAGGGGCTGGAACACATCCGGACCAGCTGCACGCAGGTCTACGAGAGATTGGACAGTTTGCAGCGCAACTCCAACCGGCTGGTGCTCAACCAAAGCCGCAGCAACATTGTGGATATTTTAGAAAAGTCGCTGGAACGTTCCAAAGAATTGTTTCAGCAAAGGCAGGTGACCTTTGCCTTCTCGACAGACCAGCAGGAAATCTATGTATTTTGCGATCGCCAATGTATGCAGGAAGTTTTCAGCAATCTGATCAACAATGCTGTGGAAGCCATGGAAGCCATGCCGGATGACCGCAGACGCCATCTGGACGTAAGTGTCCGGCTGTTTGAAACGGAAGTGCAGATTCAATTTCAAGACAGCGGCCCCGGCATCTCCCGCTCCATTCAGAACGACCTGTTTCAGCCTTTTTCCTCCACCAAGCCCACCAAATACAATTGGGGAATCGGCTTGTCCTTTTCCAAGCGCATCATAAAAAGCCATAACGGCCGAATCGAAGCGGAAAACGCACCGGAGGGCGGCGCCTGTTTTACCCTGCAGCTTCCCATTATTAAATAAGTTATGCCCGCCAAGGAGCAAACAGTAGAAAGGACCCTGACATGAGTGAAGAGATCATCAACGTTATGATTGTGGACGACATTTCCTCCCTGTGTACCCGGTACGAAGGGATTCTTTCCCAGGCAGAGGACATCCGGGTAGTCGCCGTGGCCAACAACGGGTATGAGGCCATCTTGAAGAGTGCGGTAACTCAGCCGGACGTTATTTTGATGGACATTGAAATGGAAAGCAAATACGCCGGTATCACAGCGACCCAGCAGATCTTGGCTCAATTTCCTGACATGAAGGTTGTGATTTTGACTGTTTACGATGAGGACGCCATGATCTACGCCGCTTTCCAGGCCGGGGCCTGCGACTATATTCAAAAGACCGCCACCCCGGCCATGATGCTCCAGTGCGTGCGGGATGCCTACCACGAACGCTCGGTGATGAAGCCGACGGTTGCCCGCAAGATTCGTACCGAATTCAAGCGGATCAAGGACAACGAGGACAGCCTGATCTATACGCTTTATCTGGTACAGCTGCTGACCGATACAGAGCGTGACATCTTGTACGCCTTTCACTCCGGGATGACCCAAAAGGAGATCTGTCAGGCACGTTATATAGAGCCTTCCACCATGAAAACCCATATGCGCAACATCCTGCACAAGATGAAGTGTCGGAAAATGGAGGATGTGCTGAAAAAAGCGGAAAGCTGTGGTTTCTTCTATTATATGGACAAGATCCGGGAGAAACAACAGCAAGAGTGATTTGTGCAATCTGCCATGCAGAGGATGAGAAAATCTCATCCTTTTCTTTTTGAATGCCTTTCCGGAAAAAAAACTCAGCTTTTCTCGACGGGGGTTTGCTCCTATAATAAAGGCACCGAAACCAAACCCAAAGGAGGAAACCACTTATGAAGACAAAACGTTTGCTTTCCGCGTCTCTGGCCACTTGTGTGCTTGGCAGTTTATTGTTGGCCGGGTGCTCCGGCAATTCGACTTCCGCCAGCACCTCCGTTGACCCCGCCGCAGAACAGTCGGGCGAAACAGCCTCCGCCGACAAGGTGGAGATCAACTACTATTCCTGGAGCGAGGGTGATTACCTGCAGGAAATCGTGGACGCCTACAACGCGCAGAGCACCACGGTGCATGTCAATATGAACCAGGTCAGCAGCGATGACTATGACGACAAGCTGATGACCATGTTGGCCGGCAGCAATGACATTGACGTGTTCAACATGCGCTCCGGTTCCCTGCTGGCCAATCTTGCCAGCACCGGGAATTTAGCGGACATCACCCCCTATATTGAACAGAGCGGGCTGGATGTTTCGATTTACGGCACAGGCTTTGCCGGCACCCAGCTGGACGGAGCATTTTACGCCCTGCCCTACCGTGCTTCCTCGTATGCCCTGTTTTACAACAAGAAGATTTTTGACGAAAAAGGTGTGCCCTACCCCGACAACCTGACCTGGAACGAATATGCCGACCTGGCCTTGCAGCTTACCAGCGGCGAGGGTGCCGACAAGTTTTACGGCAGCTACATCCCTGACTGGAACAACTGCATCTATTCCGCCATACAAGAAGGTTCCAACTTGACCGACGATGACTTGGAGCCTTTGAGCCGCTGGCTGGAACGCCTGAACCGATTCTATAATGAGGATAACTCCCACATGAGTTACACCGATATGAAAAGCGGTGGCGTGGACGCCATCAACTTCTTCTGCAATGGCGGCTGTGCCATGTACCCCGGCGGTGAGTGGACCATCAGCGACATCCTGACCATGCTGAAAAACAACCCGCAGCTGAACGAAACCTTCGAGCTGGGCATCGCCGTCCTGCCACAGGTAGAAAAGACCGATACACCGGTTACCATCGGCGGGGTGAGCACCTTCATCGGCATCAACGCGACTTCCGAAAAGCAGGAAGCTGCCTTCGACTTCATCCGGTATATGGCCGGCAAGGAAGCTGCCATGGTGATTGCTGCAGCCGGCGCCATTCCAGCTTATATTGACGACGATGTGACTGCCGCTTTCGAGGAGGCCATCGGCGTGGAGGGTGCCGAAAACATTCTGGGCCCCTCCAAGCTTCCCGAAACACTGTTTACCTCCACCTACTCAGACCTAGTCGCCATCTACCAGGAAGAGATGGAGCTCTATCTTATCGGGGAGCAAAGCCTGGAGGACACGCTCAACAACTTTGCTGAGCGCCGCGCCGAAGCAGCCGCGTAATGCTCCTGCGTGAGCGCAGGAGGTGTGCTGCTGATGCGAAAGACAAAGACCCGGCAAAACCTGATCGGTTGGCTGTTTGTGCTGCCCAGCCTGCTGGCATTTGCCTTGTTTATGTTCCTACCCATTGTGCTGGGGTTCTGGTACAGTCTAACCGACTATACAGGGTTGTCCAAAGACTATCATTTCATCGGAATCCAAAACTATATCGACCTGTTTGACGACCGCTATTTCAAGGTGTCCATACGGAACAACGTCATTTACGCTGTGCTGTTTTCTGTGCTGACCATGTTGTTCGCACTGTTTCTAGCCACCTTGCTCAACCGTTTGGTCCGGTTCCGCAAGTTTTTCCGAACGGTGTTCTTTCTACCCTATATTTCCTCGATGGTATCGGTCGCTATCATCTGGAAAATGATCTTCAACGCGAACGGCGGACCGCTGAATACCATCCTGCAGCAGCTCGGTATTCAGGACCCTCCCAAATGGCTGGCTTCCACCGAATGGGCGCTTTATGCTGTCATTATCGTTTCTGTCTGGAAATTTTGCGGATACTATATGCTGATCTTTTTGGCCGGACTGCAGAACATTCCCGACAGTCTATATGAGTCAGCCGCCCTGGACGGCGCCAGTTCCCTGCAGCGGTATTTCCGCATCACTCTGCCGATGATCACCCCCACAATCTTTCTGAACCTGATTCTGGTGACTATCAGTTCCTTCCAGGTCTTTGATTTGATCAACATTATGACACAGGGCGGCCCAGGCATGAGTACCAATGTTCTCGCCTTCCGGATCTATTACGAGGGATTCCAGCGCTCGCACATGGGGTACGCTTCGGCCATCGCCTATTTCCTGTTTGCCATCATTCTGGTGATTACCCTGGTGCAGTTCGCCATGCAGAAGTACTGGGTCAACTACGATGATTAGGAGGCAGAACATGGTAAAATCAAGAAAATGGGATATTCCGTTCTACCTTTTCATGTGTCTGATCTCCTTAACAATGGTGTTTCCCTTTCTGTGGATGCTGTCCACCTCCCTTAAGTACGACACACAGGTTTTCACCGTTCCCATCGAGTGGATCCCTGACCCGGTGAATCTTTCCAACTATGCAAAAGTCTGGACTGAAGAACCGTTCCTGCAGTATTATATGAACACGATCAAAGTCGCGGTCTTTGCCACCGCCGGACAGGTGTTGATCAGCGCCATGGCCGCCTATGCGTTTGTGGCAATTCCATTCAAGGGGTCCCGGTTTTTGTTCGGCCTGTACCTGGCTACAATGATGGTGCCCTGGCACACCATCATGATCCCCCAGTATCAAATCATCAGCGCAATGGGATTGACAGATACCCACATTGCCCTGATTTTCGGGCAGCTGGCCAGCGCGTTCGGCATCTTTCTGCTACGGCAGTTCTTCCTGACCATTCCCCGCGAATTGATGGAAGCCGCGCGCATAGACGGTGCCGGCGAGTTCCGAACATTCTGGGCCATCGTTCTGCCCCAAGCCAAACCGGCGCTCTCCACGCTGATTATCTTCACGTTTGTGCAGGTATGGAACGACTATACAGCGCCCCTGATTTACCTCAACTCTCGGGAAAAATACACCATCCAGTTGGGGCTGAGCTTTTTCCAGACTGAGCATACCATGCAGTATACCGTGATCATGGCAGGAACCGTTTGTGCGCTGATCCCCATTCTGCTGATTTATCTGATCTTTGAAAAACAGATCACCAATGGAATGGTCCACAGCGGCCTGAAAGGGTAACCGCACTTCCCTTTGCGCCCCGCAGTCTGCACCCAGGCAGACTGCGGGGATTTTTATACCGTCTCCTTCCTGGACTTTCCCCGCAGGGGAGGTCTCCACCACGAAAGCGAGGAACTCGACTATGTCAAACTCCAGCACACTCTCTCCCATCCGCCTGGACGAAAGCGGAATTTTCCTAAACGGTCGGTATCGGATCTTGCTAGCATCTTCCCTTTTCTACTTTCGCATCCCAAAAGAATGCTGGGAAAGGCGGATGCACCTGCTGAAAGCCGCCGGCTACAACACCATTGATGTCTATTTTCCTTGGAACTATCACGAAACGTCCCCTGGGATCTGGAATTTTACCGGACAACGGGATGTGACACAGTTTCTTTCGCTGGCTGCCAAAAACGACCTGTTCGTTATTGCCCGGCCCGGCCCTTATATCTGCTCCGAATGGGACGGCGGCGCTTTGCCGGCCTGGCTTTGGGCGGACAACGTACCGGTCCGGCAGGACAACCCCGCTTTCCTGGCTCAAATCGAACACTGGTATAAGCAGATTCTCCCCCTGATCATCCCCTTCCAGATTACCCGCGGCGGGCCGGTCATCTGTATGCAGATCGAAAATGAACTGGACTTTTTCGACTGCAAAAGTCCTGTTTCCTACATGGAAAAGCTCATGCAGCAGGCTCGGGCGCTGGGCATCGACATTCCACTGTTCTACTGCTGCGGGCAAAATGATTTGCTCCGAGGCGGTGGCCTGACGCCCGATCTGTATACCGCGTTTAATGTCTACACTTCGGCAGATAACGCCGGGTTGGAGGAGCGCGCCCTGCACCTGTACCACGCTGCCCGGGAACGGCAGATGCCCTTCCTTGTCACTGAAACCAATCGGGAGCATAGTTTTTTGAAGCGGCTGCTTGTTTGCGGAGCACGGCTCATCAGTCCATACAATCAAACCGCCGGCAGTACGTTGGACTGGTACAACGGCCTGACAAACTGGGGTACGCAGGAGTCTCCCCTTTCGCTGATTGCCAGCGATTATGACTTTGCATCCATGATTGGCGCCGCCGGAGAAGTCAACGAGGAGTTCTATGAAGCCAGATTGCTGGCTGGGCTGATTCTTTCGTTAGGCGAAAGTCTGGCGAAAAGCCATCCCAAAGCCAGCTGCGATGCCATTCTGAACAGCGGCAGCAGAGTCTATCCCGTTCCTGCGCTGGACACCGGTCGTGGCCTGTTGCTGGTCGTATCCAATCTGGACGGCACGGCCGCATTCACCCTTCGCATGGACGGGCAGAGCTTCCCTGTAGAGATGCCCTCCCTCAAGACCCGTCTGCTCCCCTACCGGCTGCGCCTTTCAGATAAACCGTCGGCTGCGCTCCTGACCAGCAGCTATGAGGTCGGATTCATCGAAGAGAGCGAAGCCAGCGTCACGGTCGCGCTGTACGGAGAAGGCCCTTTCTACGCACAACTGCAGGCAAACGGGCGCACCGAGCTCCTGACCGCTGCACCAGGCACAGGAATCCAGACTTTCCGGGTCGGTTCAGTCACGGTTCTGGTCGGTTCTTCCAAAGAGATTGCCTTGGCGCACATTCCGGGGCTTCCGGATCTTGCCCGGCCGGTCGAAGAGCAGGCGACGCCGTATCCGGTTTCTTCGGTCCGTTATGCGGTCTGTGATCTGCCGCAAGCCAAACCAATGCCCGCCCCGGTACAACCTATGGAAAAAATGGGACAGTATCGAGGTCTTGGCTGCTACCGCTTCACTTTGGAAAAGGACAGCCAGATACTGTTGCAGAATGTAGCTGACTTCTTCACCATCGAGAAGAACGGCCAGCTGCTGGAGACCGGTTTCAGCGAAGGAGGCTGCCTGGAGCGTTCCCTCACAGCCGGTTCCTATGCCATATACACCGAAATTTGGGGCCATAGCAATTTCGATGATGTGCGACGGCCTTCCCTGCAGATGGGCTCGCTGAAGGGACTGTCCGGGCTCAGTCGGATTGAGGGATACACCGCCTTAAATGAGAACTGGGAGTTTGACATAGACGAGCAACCCATTCAGGAATGGTACTTTTTCCGCCATTCAAACCTTTCCACACTGGCCCCTATCGACGGCTACAACCGTGCTGTAATGCCGTTCCATGGCGTGTATGACAAATGGGTTGAGCTGCCCGCCGATGCCGATTGTCTGTTCCTGCATTTCGGTCAAGCAAACGGCATTATCACGGTATATGTAAATGGGCATCGGGAGGCCACTGTGCACCCGTTTGACCCCTATGTGGATTTAAGCTCCTACTGTGGAAGTGCGCGTATAGAGCTGTGCCTGCGCATCACGCGTCGCTTTTATGCGGACTATGTGGGCCCGGTCACGTTGCTGTGGGGCAGAAAGATCCATACAGCCATCTATGAGACAGTGCCTGTTGAGATGCTTGCCCTGCCAGCCGAAGGCTGTCAAACCGGCACATTTCCGCTGACCTTGCCAAGCGACCGAAACATCGTGCTGCAGCTGGACCTTCCTTCCATCCCGCAGTCAGAAATGAAGCTGCGCCTGGAGGGGCAGAACGTCAAGATCACAGCATTCCATGGCACGCGAGAAATTGGCCGGCTTCTGCTGGGTTGTCCATCCATGCCGACTGTGGCCGGCGGTGATCCGCAGATTATCCACTTGTGCCGCAACTGGCTGGAGGGAGGAGACCTTCGATTTTGGTGTCAGCCAATGGGGCCGGCTCCGCACATCTGCAAAGCCGAACTTACCGGATACCAGTCCATAGCGGAAAATTGAATCAACGAGCCCGCCTTAGCCCGTTCGCTGATGCGCTTGGTTGACCGCTTCGGAAGGGGCTTCCGTCCGGAAAAGCTCCTATCTTTCATAATAAATTCTTGAATGTTGCGCAGCGCTACAGCAAACCGCCAATCTTGTTGTAGCGCTGCTTTTATTTTACAGCAGCAGGTGCATCCGTTCGAGCAAACGGGCATGGGCGGCGTCAGTCTCCGTGATGTCGATGCGGCTGGTCCGATGCTGACGTGGTCCAGCAGATGGTGTGGGAACACCTTGCGCGGGTCATCTTTTACATATATTTTTCAGAAACTTTACCCGGATTTATCCTGTACAGCTGGATGTGCCGGGGGCGGTTTTGGTAAAATAAACCAAAGTCCTTCCGATAAAACCCGAACAGACCCCGAAAACGGCGGTCGTGCCGCCGTATACTACCCGTGGCGGGCTGCGGCCCGAACAAGGAAGAGGAGCTCCCTATGGTACAAACTGACCAGGACATCCGGCAGGCGGTCTACGCCGCCCAACAGGATACCGAAGCCGCCGACGCCTTGATCCGGCAGTATCTGCCCTTTATCCGGGCCGAGACGGTGCGCTTCACCCATGAGGCGATCGAGCATGGACACGAGGATGCGCTCAGCATCGCAATGTTTGCCTTTTATGAATCCATCCTGCGGTATCAGGCAAGCCGCGGCGCCTTTCTGCCCTTTGCGGCCCGCAACATCCGCAACCGGCTCATCGACCAGGCCCGGGCGGAACGCCGGCACCGCGGCCACCTTTCCCTGCAGACCCCGGTGGGCGAAGACGCGGAAGGCGAGCTGGGCGATACCCTGGCCGACCCGGAAGACGCCCCGGCCGCGCTTGAACACCGGCTGGCCAGCCGGCAGGAGGTGGAGGAGTTCGGCCGCAAGCTGGCCAGCTTCGGGCTGCAGTATTCCGATGTGGCGGACAACTGCCCCCGGCAGACCCGCACGCTGGCGGCCTGCCGCCGCGTGCTGGCCTATGCGCGGGCCAACCCGGCACTGCTGGATAAGCTGGAGCAGACCGGGCGTCTGCCGATGCAGCAGCTGGCCGACGCCACCGGCGTGGAGCGCAAAACGCTGGAACGCCACCGCAAATATCTGGTGGCGATCCTGCTGGCCTTTACCAACGGGTATGAGATCATACGCGGCCACCTGTGCCAGCTGGACCGCGGCGAAAGGAGGGGCGGGCAATGAAGTATCTTGTCATGGAAACCCACCCCGGCTACTGCATCCTGCTGGATGAGGAAGGGCGGTTTTTGAAGGCCGCCAACCGCGGATATTCGGTGGGCGACACGGTGCAGGAAATCGTGGAGCTGCGCACGCCCCGGCCGGCCTGGCAGCCGCGGCGCCTGGCCGGGGGGCTGGGGGCGGTGGTCGGCCTGGCGGCCTGCCTCTGCTTCGGCTATTTCGGGATCTACAGCCCGAACTTTGCCCCCTATGCCAACGTGCGGCTGCAGATCAACCCGGATGTGGAGATGACGCTGAGCCGCAGCGAGCGGGTGCTCAGCCTGGAAGCCCGCAACCCCGACGGCGCGGCACTGCTGGAAGGCTACGACTACGCCGGAAAAGAGGCGCAGGTGGTAGCGGCCGAGCTGGTCGGCCGTGCCCGAGACCAGGGCTATCAGGCCGAGGCTGTCGCCATTACGGTGACCGGCGGCAGCGAGGACTGGCAGCAGACCGAGGAGGCTGCCCTGACCGAGTGCCTGGAGCAGGAGTACGGCTGTCTCTTATACACATCTCCGAGC
>ERZ1090867.424-NODE-425-length-17927-cov-17.343442_pt1 | contig 17927 bp, 15 predicted proteins | sample MGYA00478476_ERZ1090867 | MGnify/ENA primary metagenome ERZ1090867 (study PRJEB33644, sample SAMEA5815742) | chicken gut metagenome | biome: Chicken; feature: Gastrointestinal Tract; material: Caecum | place: Ireland | collected 2019-01-01 | study: A study of the... | reverse complement strand
CTGTGTTTCTATCGAAAGTATAGCGGCCCCGGCGGGCCCTGTCAACTTATACCAGATACGGCTCGAACCGGTGCAGGTCGTCGATCTTCACGGTGCCCTGGTAATAGACGCCGTTCTCCCGGTACTCCTCCGCCAGCACGCTGCCCCGGCTGCGCAGAATGTCCGCCAGCGCCAGCTTGTCGTAGGGCAGCACCACCTCGATGGTGCGCACCCGGTGGGCCAGTTCCTCGTCCAGGCGGGCCAGCAGTTCCGGCAGGCCCCGGCCGGTCTTGGCGCTGGTCAGCAGCATGGCCGGGTCATAGGGCGTCAGGTTGGCGGCGTCGCATTTGTTGTAGACCACCAGCTGGGGGATGTCCCCGCAGTCCAGCGTGCCCAGCACCTCGTCGGTGACGGCCAGCTGCTCGGCAGCCTGGGGGTCGGAGGCGTCGGCCACCTTGACGATGACGTCCGCAAAAGCCGCCTCCTCCAGCGTGCTCTTGAAGGCCTCCACCAGATGGTGGGGCAGCCGGCTCACAAAGCCGACGGTGTCCACCAGGATCACCTGCAGCCCGCTGGGCAGCGTCAGCTTGCGGGCCGTGGGGTCCAGGGTGGCGAAGAGCATATCCGCCTCAAAGATCTGCTCGCCGCATAAGGCGTTCAGCAGACTGGACTTGCCCACGTTGGTGTAGCCCACCAGGGCGATCACCGGCACGTTGTTCTTCTTGCGGGCACGGCGGGTTTCGCCCCGGCGCTTTTCCATCTCCCGCAATTTGCCTTCCAGGTGCTCGATGCGCTGGTGCAGATGCCGGCGGTCCAGTTCCAGCTTGGTTTCACCGGCGCCGCGGCGGGCACCGGCCCCGCCGCCGCCACCGCCGCCCTGGCGGCTCAGGCTTTCGCCCAGGCCCTGCAGCCGGGGCAGCTGGTAGCGCAGCGTGGCCAGCTCGGTCTGGAGTTTGCCCTCGTTGGTGGTGGCTCTGGCCCGGAAAATCTCCAGGATCAGCATGGTGCGGTCCAGCACCTCCACCTGCAGCGCCGCCGACAGGTTCCGGATCTGGCTGCCCGTCAGTTCGCCGTCAAAGATGGCGGCCTGGGCGTCCAGGTTCTGGCAGACCAGCCGCGCTTCGGCCACTTTGCCTTCCCCCAGCAGGGTGGCGGCTTCCGGTACCGCGCGCTTTTGCACCACCTCGGCCACGGCTTCCATGCCGTTGGCTTCGGCCAGCGCCCGCAGCTCGTCCAGGCTGCGGGCCATATCATACCGGCCCTGGTCCAGGGCCAGCAGCACCACGGGGATGGCGTCCCCTTCGGTACGCTTCTGGGCCGTGGTGCCGAAATCCAAGGTAATCTCGCTCATAATTCCTCTTTGATCAGATGGTACGCCCGGCAGGGCACCGGCGTGCCGTCAAATTTGTGGTCGGTGATGTCGTGGTCGTAGACGAACCCTGCCTTTTGCAGCACGGCGCTGCTGGCAATGTTGTCGTTGGCATGGCAGGCTGCCAGCCACAGGGCGCCCACCGTGTTGAACCAGTAGTCCCGCACGGCGCACAGCGCTTCGGTGGCATAGCCCTTGTCCCACCACTTGCGGCCCAGGGCAAAGCCCACCTCCCAGGTGGAGCCCAGCCGCTCGGTGTTCAGGTGCCAGCCGGTTTTCATATCCTGGGCCGCAAACACGCTGATGGTGCCGAACAGTACCCCGCTGCGCTTTTCCACAATGCCCCACTGGTAATAGGTGGGGTCGGGGTAGTGCTTGTCCCATTCGTTCAGCAGTTCCGCCGTTTCGGCCCAGGTACGGTGGGCGTTCCACCGCAGATACCGGGTCACTTCCGGGTCACTGGACCAGTTGTTGTACATCATTTCACAGTCGTCGATGGAAAGCCGCCGCAACACAAGGCGGCCGGTCTCCAGTTCCTGGGTGCCGCAATGTTTCATCTTAGTTTCCTCACTTTTTGGTCAGATATCCGCGCACAATGCCCAGGCCCATCTGCCACAATTTGATGAGCTGGTTACGGTACAGCGTACAATAGATAAACAGAATGGTGCCCACCAGCAAAAATTTGAGCACAAAATGCTGCCACAGCACCGTGCCGATGGCCGTCACCGCAAAGGCCAGCAGAAAACCCGAGATGGTCTTGGCAAAGCTGGGGATGGTGCGGTAGTACATCTGGCCGGTGACGGTGCGGTACAAAAACGCAAAGCCGTTGCTGGCGGCCAGGGCCAGGGCCGCGCCGGGCAGGCCCCAGACGGGCACCAGCCAGGAGCAGAGCAGGAAGTTACTCCCCGCGCCGATGGCGATGCCGATGGTATCATGCCAGGGCTTGCGGGCGATGGAGTTGCCGTAGACGGTGCCCTCGCACAGGATGTTGAACACCACGGCCAGCATCAGCAGCGGGAAGATGGCCAGGCAGTCCCGCTTGTTGGCAAAGATCCAGAACACCACATCCTCGAACATGACAAGGAGGCAGAAGAAGCCGAAGATCAAAAGGTTCAGCACGTCATGCACCCGGGCGATGCGCTCCTGCTGCTCCCGGTAATGGGCGTAGACGTAGGGCCCCCAGTAGGTGGAAAAGCCTGCCTGGATGGCGGTGACCAGCTGGGCCAGGCTGTAGCCGAAGGCAAAAAGGCCCTGGGCGGTGTCGCCGCAGTAGTTGCTCACAAAGGAGAGGCAGACGCCGCTGGACAGGCTGAAGAGGATCTGGGCCGGGGCCAGGGCGATGCCGTAGGGCACCACGGTGCGGGCGATGCCGGCGGCCATGGGGGCGGGCAGGTCGCTGAGGGCGGCGGCCCGGTACTTGAAGCCGAAGGCGATGACCACCACGCCGAAGCTGAGGATGGCGGTGAGGGCCAGAATGGTGATGTTGGAGGTAAAGAAACCCGGCAGCAGGTAGACAAGGTTGTAGCAGGCCTGCATCCAGAGGGTCTCGGCGGTGTAGGCGCGCAGGTCGTTTTCCAGCCGGAGCAGTACGTTCAGGTACCGCACCAGCATATACAGCCCGGCGTTGACGAAGAGCAGCGGGATGATGCCCGGCCCGGCGGACCCCAGCCCCAAAGCGGCGGCCAGCGGCCCCGAGAAGAAGAGGCTGCACACCACGCCCAGCAGCATGAACACGACGGAAAACCGGGTGCAGGCCGCAAAAAGCTGGCGGGGTTTGGCCCCGGCGGGCGGTTCGTGATAGAAGCGCAGCAGCGCCTGGTCCAGCCCCAGGATGCCCAGGTTCATGAAGGTGGCGGTGTAGGTCATAAAGGTGACCGGGGCACCCAGCACCTCGCTGGGCAAAAGGCCCTTGACGATGAGGGCCACGCCGGTGATGCCAAAGCCCAGATAGGTGGCCACGGAGTATTTCATCACGTTGCCGGCAAAGCTCTGGGCGGCGGAATTCTTTTCGGTGTCTGGCATAGAGCCTCCTTTACCGGACGTAAGGCCGGATACGGTCGGTCATGGCGGCGACCTGTTCGGGGGTCACGTGGGCTTTGTCCACGTAGCCGTAGATGCGCTGGGCAAAATTCGCCAGCGGCGGGCAGAAAGCAAACACCCGGCGGGGTTCCCAGCCCCGGCGGTAGAGAAAATGCACCCCGGCCAGGGCACAGAATTTCAGCAGATTGAAGTGGGGCTTGAACCCTTCCCCCATGGGTTCATCCCGGGGCGGGTTTTGGTACACATCTTCCAGCAGGTCGGCCATGCGGCGGTAGGCCGGCACGGGGGAGGGGTCAAAATACCCCTCGATGACCTCCCGGGCGATGGGGAAGGGCGGGCAGGGATCGCCCATGGCGGCGCAGAATTCCTCGTAGGAAGTCACGTAGTGGGCGTCCTTGTAGATGACGGGGTCATACTCGTGCTCGATGGGCACCGGCCGCAGGATATGGCAGCTTTTGCCCGCCATGTACACTTCGGCGATGGCGGTGCTCATCCAGATGGAGATGGAATCCGCTGCCACGATCCACTGCTTGACGGAATCGGCGAAGATCACATGGAAGTTGGGCCGCTTTTGGGCCAGTTCCTCCAGGGCGGGGCTGTTCCACTCGCTGGGGTGGCGGCGGTAGACCAGTTCCACCTCGGGGTGTTCGCCCAGATATTCGTCGAACCAGCGCAGGGTTTCGGTCATGGAAACCCGGTTGGTGCGGGCAAAGCCGGTGAAATCGGTGCCCGCCATTTTAGAAAGTTCCGCCACCTCGTCGTCGTTCATGCTGGCGTAGCCGAAGCTGGAAATGTACAGGTGCAGTTTTTTGGCGGGGTCCAGGCCGAATTTGCGGCACAGTTCCTCTTTGCCCAGGAAATACCCCTCAAATTCGGGGCGCAGAAAGTCCATCATCACGGCGCCGGTCACGGGGGTGTTTTTGGCCTCCATGCCGTGGGCCTGCAGCCGGGCGGCGGTGCGCTGGCCCCAGCAGGTCTGCACGCACTTTTTGGCGTTGCCGTTCATGTTGAACCAGTCGCCCTCCTCCTGGGTGTCGGAAAGCATCTGCTCCCAGTGCAGGTTGACGATCTTGTTGCAAACGCCGATGTTATTGTACACATGGCTGTTGATGGCTTCGTTATCATACATACAGCTGGCCACCAGCACCTCGGGCTTGTCCCGGCGGAACAGCCGCAGATGCTTGGGGTCCAGCAGCTGGCGGATCTCTACCTTGTAGCCCCGCCGTTCCAGCTCCAGTTTGAGCAGCAGGTCACTCTCGTATTCCCGCACCGTGTGCTCGTACAAAATCAAAAAATCCAGTGCCACAAAACCTCTCCTTGCCCTCAGGCGTTCAGGTCGCCGAACAGCTGGGCCGTCCAGTCCGGCAGGCCGTAGCGTTCGTCCAGGTGGAACCCGTCATAAAATTGCGTGTCGTCATCGGTGATGCAGCTGCCCGCCCACTCGTAGTCCAGCAGGGTGAAGGCCCCTTCTTCGGCCCAGGCGCGCAGCTGCGGCAATACCTCGTTTTCCATGGCTTCGGTGATGCCGAACACGTCGCACACCTCGGTGCGCACATTGTCCGCCATGGGCGGCAGCACCACAATGAGCTGCACGCCTTCCTCGGCACAGCGCTGGCCCAGGGCGTGCAGCCGTTCCAACTGCTCGGTGTTCAGCGCCCAGTTGCGGCATTTGGGGGTGATGGTGGCCGGGTAATCGTAGAGCTTGCGGTGCAGCGGCAGCACGGTGCCGTCGTCGGCCAGGTAGTCGCTCTCCACCCAGTCGCCGGACTCGATGGTGTCCGGCGTGCCGCGGAGGGTGTCCATCATCACCGTGAGAGCGTTCACGTTGTATTCCAGGTTCAGGCAGTAGGCCAGGGGATTGTTCAGCGTTTCTTCCAGCTGGGCGAACCGGTCGGTGTTGTACCCCTCGTTGAGGGTGTAAAAGGATAGCCCCATCAGCAGGGTATCCACCTCGTGGCCGCTGTCCAGCACATAGTCGGCCAGGTCCAGCGTTTCTTGCAAGGACGCGCCGCCGAAGGAAAGATTCTGCCACTCCTGGCCGCTCACTTCCGCCACCAGGTCCATGTCAAAGTGGGCCAGGCGGCTGTCCCCCAGGATCAGATGGGTGCCGGGGTGCTGCTGGTAGGCCCGCACCCGGGCCACCGGCTGGCTGGACCCGGCGGAGGATTTCAGCCCGAAATAGTTGTTGGGCTCAAAGGCCACAAACAGCGCCAGCCACACCAACACCGGGATGGCCAGCAGCGCCAGTTTTTTCAGGATATTTTTCACAGGCCACTCCTTTTGTGGATTGCGTAGACGGCACTTTCAAAACCCGTCGCCCTCGGCGGACATGTGCCGACGGGGGCGACACCGCCAGGGAAATTTTGCTCAAAATTGTGTGCGAGGAGCCCGCGACGAGTGCGCGGTTTTGGGCAAAATTTTGTCGAAGGGGAATCCAAAGGGGGAAATAGCCGCGTCAGGCAATTGCCGTGCGCGGCTGTTGCCCCCTTTGAGGAAGGTCAAAATCCCGCATACATACCGAATCCCGCGTTGCCGAAGCCGCCGCTCTGCATGATGTAACCCGCCAGCAGGCAGATCACCAGCAGATAGTAGACCACCCAACGGTGTTTTTCCCCGGCCAGGGCCACTTCCGACGGTTTGTTTTTATAGGTGAACGCCCGGCGGGTGTCCAGGTAAAAGGCCAGGGCCAGCACCGCCAGCAGGAAGGCATAGTAGGCGACGACCATGATGGTATTGGCATAGAACGCCGTGTAGACGGCGCTGTACAGTTCCCCGGCAAAGCGGGCGGGGGCCCAGCCCCGGAACCATCCGGCCAGATACCCGAAGGCATCCCCCACGGTCATGGACCCGGCGGGGGCGGACCCCACCCGGAAGAACACCATGCTCACGGTCCACAGCGCAAAGACCACGACCCGTTTGGCGCGCACCACCCGGGCCGGGGCTTTCTTTTTGGGTTTGCCGAAGCGGCGGTGCAGCAATTCTTCGCCCAGGCGGTAGCAGGCCTGCAAAAGGCCCCACACCACAAAGGGCAGGGTGTTGCCGTGCCAGAAGCCCGAAACAAAAAACACCGTGAACACGCACACTTCGGCGGGCAGCCGCTGCAGCCTGCCCCGGGTCACGCCGGACAGGTCCGCCCAGGCCAGGGGCATAAAGAGGTAATCCTGCAGCCAGGAAGAAAAGCTGATGTGCCACCGGCTCCAGAACCCGGAAAAGTTGGTGGCGAAAAAGGGCGTCTTGAAGTTTTCCGGCAGTTTCAGGCCCAGGAACAGGCCCACAGCCCGGGCTACTTCGGAATAGCCCGAGAAGTTGAAATACAGCTGGAAGGTGTAGGCCACGGCGCCCAGCAGCAGCATGGGGCCGCCGTAATTGTGGTAATTCGGGAACACCTCGTCCACCAGAACCCCCAGCACGTCGCTGACGGCCACCAGCTTGAACAGACCCAGCGCCATCAGCCGCAGGGCGCTCACGGTGCGGGCGGCATCAAAGCGGTGTTCCGCTTTCAGCTGGGGCAAAAGGTCCCCGGCCCGGCAGATGGGACCCTGGGTGACGGTGGCAAAAAAGTTTAAAAACAGCGCACAGTCGAGGAAACTGGTTTCCACCTCGCAGTCGCCCCGGGCGGCGTCGATCAGGTAAGCGATGGCCGCAAAACTGTAAAAACTGATGCCCAGGGGCATGGCGACGGCCTGCCAGCCCGCCAGCCCCGCAAAGGCGCCGTTGTATTTGAAAAAGGCAAGGATGGCCAGCAGCCCCACCACGCCCACGCGCAAGGCGGCGGTCTTGTGGCGCCCTGCCAGGGCCCGGCCGCATAAGTAGGTGAACACCGCAATGGCGATGGTCACCGGCAGCATGGACGGCATGGCCATAGCGTAAAAGATCCAGCTGGCCGCCAGCAAAAAGGGGCTTTGCCAACGCCGGGGCAGATGCAGATACACGGCAGCCACCACCAGCAAAAAGCCGAAAAAGCCAAAGCTCTGCAGGCTCAACGGCGCACCTCCTGACTATACTTATAGAAGTAACAATTCATTATACACGATTTTACGATACCACGCAAGGGCCGGGGCATTTCCCCTCTTGACGGCGGGCAGGTTTCGTGTTATGGTAGGAGCAATTACGACCGGGATAAGTGGTGGAGTCTGTCATAGGACGCGGTGCGTCCTATTTATCCGGGGTCGGCCGGGCGCGGTGCTGCACCCGGCCCGGCGGGACTGCCCCACACAGCGGGAAGTCCCGCTTTTTCTATACCGTACGAGGAAAGTTTATGAAATCCATCATCCATTCACTCAAACAACAGCCGCCCGCGCGCATCATCGCCCTGGGCTTTGCTCTGGCCATCCTGCTGGGGGCGGCGCTGCTCAAACTGCCCATTTCGGTGCGGGATACCGCCACCGTCAGCTGGACCGATGCCCTGTTCACCTCCACCAGCGCGGTGTGCGTCACCGGCCTCATCGCCGTCGACACCGCCGACACCTTCACCCCCTTCGGCCAGGCCGTGGTGGCGGGGCTCATCCAGGTCGGCGGCCTGGGCGTGACCTCCATCGGCATGGGCCTGGCGCTGGCCGCCGGCCGGCGCATCAACTTCAAAGGGCGCTCCCTTGTGCGCGAGGCGCTCAACGTTGACACGTTCGAGGGCATGGTCCGCCTGGTGCGCGCGGTGCTGTTTATGACGCTGTGCTTTGAGTTGGCGGGCGTTATTTGCAGTTTCCCGGTGTTCATCCAGGATTTCCCGCCGCTGCACGCGTTGTGGATCAGCATCTTCCACTCCATCGCGGCGTTCAACAACTCCGGCTTTGACATCCTGGGCGGGCTGCGCAACCTGATCCCTTACCACGATAACGTCTGGCTCAACCTTGTCACCTGCGGCCTTATCATCTTTGGCGGTATCGGCTTCCTCGTCGTGCTCGACGTCATCAAGTGCCGGTTCCACTTCCGCAAGTTCACGCTGCACACCAAGGTGGTGCTTACCACCACGGCGGTGCTGCTGGCCGCCGGCACGGTGCTGCTGCAGCTCACCGACGGCATCGGCTGGCTGGCGGCATTTTTCCACAGCACGTCGGCGCGTACCGCGGGCTTTTCCACCGTTTCCATGGGGGACCTCAGCGACGCGGGCCTCTTTGTGCTCATCATCCTCATGTTCATCGGTGCTTCGCCGGGATCTACCGGCGGCGGTATCAAGACCACCACCTTCTTCGTCCTCATGCAGGAGGTACGGTGCATCTTCTCCAAGCGGCGGCCGGGGGCCTTCCACCGCCGCCTGCCCGAAGGCTCCATGAACAAGGCTGCCACCATCGCCCTGCTGGGCGTGGTCGTGGTCTGCACCGGCACCTTCCTGCTCTGCGTGCTGGAACCCGAAGCCACCTTCGTGCAGCTGCTGTTTGAGGATGTCTCGGCCTTCGGCACTGTCGGCCTTTCCACCGGCATCACGCCGGGGCTGCGGGATGTGAGCAAGTTCGTGCTGATCCTGACCATGTACACCGGGCGCGTGGGTGCCTTCACACTGCTTTCCATCTGGGTCGAACGCCCGGAACCCCAGGCCCGCTATACCGAGGAAGCCATTACCATCGGCTGATTTTTTACACACAGGTAGGTGCATTATGAAAAAACAAGATCCCTCCACGCTGTACGGCGTCATCGGCCTGGGCCGGTTCGGCACGGCGCTGGTCAAAACCCTGGCGGCTGCCGGCAAGGAAGTCATCGCCATCGACAAGAACGAGGAAAAGGTCCGGGAAGTCCGGGCCTACACCGATTACGCCTTCGTGGTGGATAACCTCAGCGAAACGGCGCTGAAAGAAACCGGTATGCAGAACTGCGGCACCGTCACCGTCTGCATCGGTGAGCAGATCGATATGAGCATCCTCACCACCATGCTGGTCATCAAGCTGGGGGTGCCCAACGTCATCGCCAAGGCCACCAGCGAAGTCCACGGCGAGGTGCTCAAGCGGATGGGCGCCACGGTGGTTTACCCGGAGGCGGATATGGCTGTGCGCATCGGGCGGCGGCTGATCTTCGGCAATCTGCTGGATTACGTGGCCCTGGCCGACGGGGTGGAAGTGCGCCGCATCACGGCGGGCGGCCGGGCGATCGGCCGCACCGTGCAGGAACTGGACGTGCGCAAGGTCTACGGCATCAACATCATTGCAGTGGAACGGGATGGACGTACCGACGTTGAATTTACGGCGAGTTACCGGTTCGGCCAGGGGGATACCATCACGGTCATCGGCAAGGTGGACAAGATCGACCGCTTTGAGCAGGATTTGCAGGACTGAGGGGGCGGCGCCGGGTTTTTCTTGCAATCAAATCGGAAATGCCGTACAATAAAAGGGACAATAGAATCCCCGGTATTTCCCGCGCAAAGAAAACCAAACACCCAGGAGGTGCCCAAGTAATGGAACACTGCAACCCCATTCTGCAGGACCAGCAAAGCCCGCAGAAGTTTATTACCATCGGTGAGGTCATGCTGCGCCTGACCCCGCCCAACTACGAAAAGATCCGCATGGCCTCCAACTTTGAGGCCAGCTACGGCGGCAGCGAGGCGAACATCGCCCTGGCGCTGGCCAACCTCGGCGTGGACTCCACCTTTTTCAGCGTGGTGCCCAACAATTCCCTGGGCAAAAGCGCCATCCGGTGGCTGCGCTCCAACGATGTGCACTGCACGCCCATGATCCTCTCCTCCAAGGAGGAAACCCCCAGCCATCGCCTGGGCACCTATTACCTGGAAACCGGCTACGGCATCCGCCCCAGCAAGGTCATCTACGACCGTATGCACAGCGCCCTCACCGAGTATGACCTGACCAAGGTGGACCTGGATGCCCTGTTCGACGGCTTCGACTGGCTGCATCTTTCGGGCATCACGCCGGCGCTGAACCAAAACTGCGCCGACTTCATCCTGCGCTGCCTGCAGGTGGCCAAGGAGAAGGGCCTCACCGTCAGCTTTGACGGCAACTTCCGCAGCACCCTGTGGACCTGGGAGGAAGCCCGGGACTACTGCACCCGCTGCCTGCCCTACGTGGATGTGCTCTTCGGCATCGAGCCCTACCATCTGTGGAAGGATGAAACCGACCACACCAAGGGCGACTGGAAGGACGGCGTGCCGCTGCAGCCCAGCTACGAGCAGCAGGACGAGATCTTCCAGCGCTTTGTGGAGCGGTATCCCAACCTCAAGTGCATCGGCCGCCATGTGCGGTATGTACATTCCGGCAGCGAGAACAGCCTCAAAGCCTTCATGTGGTACGAGGGCCATACCTTTGAGAGCAAACTCTTTACCTTTAACATCCTGGACCGCGTGGGCGGCGGCGACGCCTTCGCCAGCGGCCTGATCTACGCCATGATGCACGACTACCGCCCCATGGATATGATCAACTTCGCGGTGGCGTCCAGTGCCATCAAGCACACCATCCACGGCGATGCCAACATCACCGACGATGTGGACAGCATCCGCAACCTCATGAATATGAACTACGACATCAAGCGGTAATCTGCTTGTGGTCCGCCCCCGCCGGTCGGCGTTTTTCGCTGACCGGCGGGGGCTTTTTCGGTCCTGGCGGGGAAAAAGGAAAAAACTGCCTTCCAGAAGTTGACAGTGCAACTTCTTGTTGCTATACTCTTAAAGTTGTGTTTTCAACTTTTGGGCGAGAAAGGAGCCTGGTCCCATGGTGGAGCGATTTGAACGGTTTTCCCTGGCCATTGCCGAAATTTCCCGCTGCTGGCACAAGCTGGCGGGGGAGGAGATGCAGGTCTACGGCCTGAAAGGTGCCCACGCGCTGTATCTGACAACGCTGTACCGCCATCCCGAAGGGGTCACGGTGCCGGAACTGTGCGAACTTTGCCTGAAGGACAAGTCCGACGCTTCCCGGATGCTGGCCATTCTGGAGAAAAAGGGCCTGGTGCGCAAGGAGGGCGGCTACGGCGGCAAAGTGGTGCTTACCGAAGCGGGCCGGCAGGCGACCCGGCAGGTGCGCGAGCGGGCCAGCCGCGCGGTGGAGGAAGCGGGCCGGGACCTGACCCCGGCCGAGCGGGAGGCGTTTTATAAGGCGCTGGAATCCATCACCGGGAATCTGCGCCGCCTTACCTGCGAGGGCATCCCCGAATAAGTTGTGTAAAAAGGAAAGGAAGTACGTATGAACGCTGTAGAAGTAAAACCGAAACGAAAGCTGAAAAAGATCCTGCTGACCGTCCTGGCGGTGGTTGTGGCGCTGGTGGTGCTGGCCGGTGTGGGCATTTACGCCGTCTGGCACAACGAGATCGGCTCGGTAGCCAGCATCGAGATGCTGCGGGAGCGCAACGATGACCACCTGGATGGCGCGGTGTATTCCATGCACGTCCAGGGCGGTTTTTACCTGGACGACTTTGTGGCCCAGGGGGGCGTCAGCAATGACACCGACCTCATCCAGTTCATCACCGACAACATCACCCACGGCGTGGTGGACCTGAACATGACCGCCCCCGAGATCGGCTGTTCCTCCTTCACCGCCACGGCGGAGAACGGCGATGCCCTGTTCGCCCGCAACTACGACTTCTCCAAGACCAACGCCATGCTGGTCTTTACCGATGCCAACGAGGGCCGCCATGCCTCCATCTCCACGGTGGACCTGCAGTTCCTGGGCATCGACGTGGACCAGGATATGACCGGCCTGATGGACAAGGTCATCTGCCTGGCGGCACCCTACGCCCCGCTGGACGGCGTCAATGACGCGGGCGTGAGCTGCGGCATCTACATGACCTACCAGGGCGGCGAGGAAACGGTGGCCACCAGCCAGGATACCGACAAGCCGGACTTTACCTCCACCACGCTGCTGCGCCTGATCCTGGACTATGCCGACAATGTGGAGGAAGCGGTGGAGATCGCTTCCAGCTACGACCTGCACGACTCCGCCAACACCTCCTACCATTACATGGTGGCGGATGCCAGCGGCAAGAGCGCCATCCTGGAATGGACCAACGACAGCGCCGTGGATACCACCGATAACGACGGCAGCCAGCGCACGCTGAAGGTGGTCTACAACGACCAGGACGCCGACATCGGCGAGCGGGAAGGGGCCAGCAGCTACCAGATCGTGACCAACTTTGTGCTGCAGCCCGGCTATTATGAGGGCGTGCCCGCCGAAAACAAGAAGGGCGCCGACCGTTACGACCGCCTGTACGAGGAACTGCAGGCCACCGACGGCGTGGTGGCCGATGAACAGGCCGCCATGGATATTCTGCAGAGCGTGGGCCGCCGCAGCTGGGATAACGACGACAAAAACAGCTGCACCGTGCACAGCGCCGTCTACAACCTGACGAAGAAGAGCGTGCTGTGGGTCACCAACGAAAATTACGACGATCCCACGGCGGTATTCGAGTTTACGCTGGGGGAATAAAAATCTTCGGGACCGGGTCGGATTTCTTGCGCGGCCATCCGGCCGATGGTATACTGGAAGCAGCAAAACGCCCCCCGTCCGACCCGTACACAGAAAGGATGCAACGGTATGAATCAAACCTGCCAAGCGCTGTTTACCCCCTGGAAGATCGGCAACGTCGAGATCAAGAACCGCATCGTGCTCTGCCCCATGGGCGGCACCTCGCTCTTTGGCTGGATGGAGCCCAACCATTTTGACAAGGAAGCAGCCCACTTCTTTATGGAGCGTGCCCGCAACAACGTGGGCCTCATCATCCCCGGCATCGCCCCCATCCGGGATACCATCGGCGGCCGGTGGCTGTACCAGAACAAAAAGATGTTCCGGGAACTCAAACCCTATATGGAGGAGATCCACAAAACCGGCGCCAAGCTCTTTGTGCAGCTCACGGCGGGCATGGGCCGGTCCTGGGGCATCTCGGACGAGGTGCTGCCCCTGCACAAGAATCCCATCCTGCGCACCCTTGCCAAGCCCATTCTGGATACCAACTACCAGCTGGCCAGCCCCAGTCCGCTGCCCGCCCGCTGGGCCGAGGACGTGACCTGCCCCGAAATGACGGTGCCCCAGATCGAGGAGATCATCGAAGCCTTCGCCAAGACCGCCCTGCTCTGCAAGGAGGCGGGGGTGGACGGTGTGGAGGTCCACGCCGTGCATGAAGGCTACCTGCTGGACCAGTTCGCCATGAAGTACACCAACCACCGCAGCGATGCCTACGGCGGCAGCTTCGAGAACCGCTACCGCTTTGCGGTGGAGATCGTCAAGGCCATCAAGGCGGTGTGCGGCCAGGACTATCCCGTTTCCATCCGGTACAGCGTTATTTCCAAGGTGAAGGATTTCTGCTACGGCGCCCTGCCCGGCGAAACCGACTACACCGAGATCGGCCGCGATATGGAAGAGAGCGAGAAGGCCGCGAAATATCTGCAGGACGCCGGCTACGATATGCTCAACGCCGACAACGGCACCTACGATTCCTGGTACTGGGCCCATCCGCCCATGTATATGCCCCAGAACTGCAACCTGGACGATGTGGCCCACATCAGGACCTGTGTGGACATCCCGGTGGTCTGCGCGGGCCGTATGGAACCCGACGCGGCGGCCGAAGCCATTGCGGCGGGCCGCATCGACGCCATGGGCGTGGCGCGGCAGTTCCTGGCCGACGGCGAGTGGGTCACCAAGGTGCTGGAGGACCGGATGGAGGACATCCGCCCCTGCATCTGCTGCCACAACGGCTGCTTCAACCTCTGCCACTACAAGGGCCACGCCAACGCCCAGTCCTTCTTTGATACCCGCGGCATGGCCCGCTGCGCCCTGGACCCCCGCACCATGCAGTCCAAAAAGTACCGCATCACCCCGGCGGAACACAAAAAGAACATCGCGGTCATCGGCGGCGGCATCGGCGGTATGGAGTCGGCCCTGGTCTGCGCCCAGCGCGGCCACACCGTGACCCTCTACGAAAAGACCGGCGCCCTGGGCGGCGTGTTCGTGGCCGCGGCAGCCCCCTCTTTCAAGGAGAAGGACCGCGACCTGCTGGCCTGGTATGCCCGGGAACTGACCAAGTACCCCAATATCACCGTCAAGCTGAACACCGAGGTGCGGGACGTTGAGAGCCTGGGCGCCGATGAAGTCATCGTCGCCACCGGTTCCACCGCCGTCAACCTGCCCGTGCCGGGGGCCGAAAAGGGCATCCAGGCCGTGGATTACCTGCTGGGCAAGGCCCCGGTGGGCGATAAGGTCGTCATCGTGGGCGGCGGCCTTACCGGCTGCGAGATCGCCTACGACCTCTACCTCCAGGGCAAGCAGCCCGCCATCGTGGAGATGAAGGATGACCTCATCGCGGTGACCGGCGTCTGCCTGGCCAACTCCAGCTACCTGCGGGACTTCTTCAAGACCAACCAGGTGCCGGTGTATCTGGAAACCTCCCTCAAGGCCATTCAGGACGGCAGCGTCACCGTGGCCGCCAAGGACGGCACCACCCAAGAAATCCCGGCGGATTCCGTCATTCTGTCGGTGGGCTACCGCCCGGCGCCCCTGGCGCCCAAGGGCCGCCACGTCCACATCGTGGGCGATGCCGACAAGGTGGGCAACCTGCGCACCGTCATCTGGCGGGCGTGGGATGTCTGCATGAAACTGTAAGGAGGCAAACCCCATGGAACTGACAAAAGAACAGCAGGCCCTGCTGGACGGCGAAAAAGGCGAAACGATGGCCAAGGTCATGAAGACCCTGATCATGTACGGCCAGATCTTCGGCGCCGAAAAACTGGTGCCGGTGACCTCCCGGTACAACCACCTGGTCACCTCCTTCGGCCTCAAGGCCCTGGGCCCCGTCTATGACCTGATGAACCAGCTCATCGAAGCGGGGGCTGTTTCGGGGCAGAAATTCTCGGTGGACCCGCGGCCCCTGGACCCCAACGTGCCCGCCAACTTTTTGCAGAACCTGGTCTTCAAAAAGTTCATGTACAGCAAACAGGACTTCTACGAGGACCAGCTGCGCAAACTGGGCCTGATGAACGAGGACGCTTTCAGCTGCGCCTGCTACCTGGATGAGCAGGGCAACCGCCCCCAGAAAGGCGAGGTGCTCAGCTGGGCGGAATCCTCCGCCGTGGTCTACGCCAACTCGGTGCTGGGGGCCCGGTGCAACCGCAATTCCGGCATCATGGACCTGATGGGCTCGGTGGCCGGGTATGTGCCCTACTTCGGCCTGCTCACCGACGAGGGCCGCAAGGCCACCTGGGTCATCCGGGTCAAAACCACCCAAAAGCCCGAAGCCCAGCTGCTGGGCTCCGCCATCGGCATGAAGGTCATGGAGGATGTGCCCTACGTACTGGGTCTGGATAAATGGCTGGGCAATGAGCTGGACGATGCCGCCTGCGCCTACCTCAAGGACTTCGGCGCAGCCACCGCCTCCAACGGCGCGGTGGGACTTTACCACATCGACGGCCTGACCCCCGAAGCCAAGGAGCAGGGCACCACCCTCATCGCCCCCGATGCCAAAGAGTACGTCATCGACGACGCCGAACTCCAGCGGGTCAAGGACAACTACCCCCTGGTGTGGAAAAATCCCGACGCCGCCCCCAAGCTCTGCTTTGTGGGCTGCCCCCACCTGAGCCTGCAGCAGCTGAAAGACTGGACCGACCGGCTGGAAGCGGCGCTGAAAGAAACCGGCCGCAGCAAGGTCTGCGTGCCCACGGTGTTCACCACCGCCCCCGGCGTCAAGAAAGCCTTCGAGGCCACCCCCTATGGGGCGCGGCTGGCCGCCACCGGGGTAATCCTTTCCTGCATCTGCCCGCTGATGTACATGAACAACCCCCTCTGCGGACCCATGCCGGTGATCACCTGCTCCAACAAGCTGCGCACCTACACCACGGCGCGCTACTATACCGAGGATGAGATCCTCACCCGGATCACGAAAGGAGGCGCCCGCGCATGAAAGAGTTTCACGGACGGGTGGTAGCCCCGGGCTGCGTCAGTGCCCCGGCGCTGGTTTCCCACGGGGGCCTGAACACCCTGGCCTCCTTCCAGAAGGCGCTGCAGTTCGGCGACAAAAAAGCCACCTGCGGCGACCAGAACAACCCCGACCTCTACGGCAAACCCATGGCGGGCAAGGCCCTCTGCCTGCCCCAGACCATCGGCTCCACCACCGGCGGCCTGGTGCTCTACTGCGCCTGCTCCATGCACCGCCAGCCTGCCTGCCTGCTCTTCTCCAACCCCATTGACTCCCTGGCTGCCGCCGGTTCGGTGCTGGCCGCCGTCTGGCTGGACAACGTCAGTATGCCGGTCATCGACTGCCTGGGCGAGGAATTCCTCGCCTATGTCAAGGACGGTATGAACATCACCGTCAAGGAAAACGGCGTCGTCTGCGTGGACTGATGCTTGCACCCCGCCGCCTGTTTGTGGTACACTGAATTAAGTGCCCTGCACAGCGATGTCGGACAGGCAGGACCTGGCAAAGGAGCGTTCCCGATGAATGTTTTGATCAGTTCCAAAGAGTACGATTATCATACCCTCGTCAAGGTGGCCGAAATGGCCGGTCTGGCGGGCATTGTGGGCTTTCACCCGGCGGGGGAGGACTATCTCATCACCTTCCCGGACGGGGAAAATACCGAGGAACTGGTCCGGGACTACAAAGCCCGGCTGAAGGGCCTGGAAAATAATATCTGGCTGTACTGAAACAACAGCCTGCATAAACAGCACCGGCTGCGGAGAATGGCTCCGCAGCCGGTCTTTTTTTGTGCCCCAAAACACCGTGCCCCCGGCCAAAACGGCCGGGGGCACGAGCGCTGAGAGAGGGATGGGAGAAAAACCAGAAGGAAATGCTTTCAGTGATGCAGCAGGTAGTAGACGGCGCCCACCAGGCCCGCGTCATTCTGCAGGGCCGCGGCGGTCAGGGTCAGCCCCTCGGCAAAGGCGGGCATGACGGAGGTTTTGACTTTGCGCTCCAGCGGTTCGATGAGCAGCGTTTTCTGGGCGCTGACGCCGCCGCCTACCAGGATGCGTTGGGGGTTGAAGATGTGTACCATGCCGGCCAGACCCTGGGCAATCTCGTTCGTCCAGCGGTCCAGCAGGGCCAGTACATCGCAGCGGCCCGCCTGGGCGGCGGCAAAGATGGCCCGCCCGTCGCACAGTTCGGGGTCCATGGCTTTGGCGGCCCGCACCAGCGCCGTGGTGGAAGCGTACCGCTCCCAGCAGCCTTTGGCGCCGCAGGTGCAGTCCACGCCGTCCAGGGCGTGGGTGCGGTAGTGGCCCATCTCGCCGCCAAGGCCCCGGGCACCTTCCAGAAGGCGCCCGCCGGTGAGGATGCCCCCGCCGATGCCGGTGCCGATGGTAATGCCGATGACGTCGGTGCAGCCCCTGGCCGCACCCACCCAGACTTCGCCCAGGCACATGCAGTTGGCGTCGTTGGCCACGGTGACGGGCAGGTGATAGTCCGCTTCCAGCCGGTCCTTGATGGGCGCGCCCACCCAGCCCGGCAGGCTGCCGCAGGTGCCCGCCACAATACCTTTGCGGCTGTCGATCTGGCCGGTGGCCGAAACACCGATGCCGGCAAGGGTGTCCCGCCGCCCGGCGGTAAAGTCGGCGGCAGCTGCCTGCACGGTGTCCAGGATCGGCGTGCGGTAATCATCAAAACTCACGCTGCGCTCGGCGCGGTCCAG
>ERZ1090867.422-NODE-423-length-17936-cov-15.990045_pt1 | contig 17936 bp, 15 predicted proteins | sample MGYA00478476_ERZ1090867 | MGnify/ENA primary metagenome ERZ1090867 (study PRJEB33644, sample SAMEA5815742) | chicken gut metagenome | biome: Chicken; feature: Gastrointestinal Tract; material: Caecum | place: Ireland | collected 2019-01-01 | study: A study of the... | reverse complement strand
AAAAATCCCGAACACTTTCGTGTTCGGGATTTGGTGCGGATGAAGGGATTTGAACCCACACTCTTTTAAGGGAACTAGAACCTGAATCTAGCGCGTCTGCCAGTTCCGCCACATCCGCATATTTGCTGTCGTTTCCGTGTCTTTCGTTTACCTCGTGACCCGGGCGACGTGTATTATTATAGCCATAGTGCCCCCAAATGTCAAGCACTTTTTTCAAAAAAATTGAAAAAAATCCAATTTATTTTTGTTTTTCAAAAAAGCGTCGTTTTTACGTTGTTTTATCTTTTGCTTCTCTTGCTTTTCCGGCCGGGCTTGGTATAATGGGCTTAGAAAATGGAGGTGTAAACTCATGTGGACCTGTTCCATGCTGAAAAACAACGCCCGTGAAGCCCTGCGTGGGCGGTACTGGCGATCTTTCTGGGGATGCTTCATCGTATCTCTCTTGGGTGGCGGAAGCTACGTAAACTGGAGCTGGATGGTTTCTTCCGATTGGATCGAAGAATATCTGAATACACTGCCGCTCTATGCACTGCTTACGCTCCTGGTCTGGCTTTTGATTGCCATTGTCATCGCCGCGCTTTGGGATATTTTCCTGGTTTCGCCGCTGATGGTGGGCCGCTGCCGCTATTTTATGGAAAGCCGGCAAAGCCCCACCCCCATCAGCACCCTTTTCAGTGTTTTCCAGACGCCCTATCTGAACGTTGTGAAGGTTTCCTTCCTGACGCCCCTGAAAATCAGCGTCGGGTTGCTGCTGTTTGTGGTTCCCGGCATCTACTGGACTTACTCCTATGCCATGGTACCCTATCTGCTGGCCGAGAACCCCTATCTCACCACGACCCGTGCGATGGAGCTGAGCAAAGAAATGATGTACGGTGAAAAGTTCCATTATTTTGTTCTGCATCTTTCTTTCCTGGGGTGGATTCTCCTCTCCGTACTGACCTTTGGCATCGGAAGTTTCTTCCTTGTTCCCTACACATCTGCCACCTATGCGGAATTCTATGCTGCCATGCGTGCCAAGGCACTGGCACGTGGGCTGACCACCACCGAAGAACTGGGCGGCTTTGTTCGCCACGAAGCGCCCGGTTTCTGATTGCAACGCAACAAAAATTCCCGGTCCTGTACGGACCGGGAATTTTTTATGCCTGCACCTGTGTGGGGTGCGTCTGGGGAGGCATCTTCACGAAGAGATTCTTCAACCCCAGCGGTGTGGCAACCGAGGAAACCACGATCAACAGAATGACCGCCGTAAAATACACGGGATCGACCACGCCGACCTCCAGACCTTTCTGCGCAACGATCAGGGCCACCTCGCCGCGGGTCATCATACCCACGCCGACTTTCAGCGAATCGCCCCAATTGAACCGACACGCCTTGGCCGCCAGCCCGCAGCCCACAATTTTGGTAGCCAGAGCCACGATCACAAAGCAGACGCAGAAGAGCAGGATATCCGGGGTAAGGCCGCTGACATCGGTTTTCAGACCGATACTGGCGAAAAAGACCGGCGCAAAAATCACATAGTTGCTGATATCCACGCGGCGCTCCACGTAGGAAGCATCCTCCATGGTGCAGAGCACAATACCCGCGATATACGCACCGGTAATATCTGCAATGCCGAAGTATTGCTCTGCCACATAAGCCAGTGCGAAGCAGAACGCAATACTGATGATGGTGATGCGCTGGGTATGGGGGTTGCGTTTATCCAGCCACTGCATGGCGTAGTGGATCACAATGCCTACCACGATGGCCACCACGAAGAAGAGCACGGTGTTGAGCAGCACCTGGCCAAGGTCCGTTCCGGTGCCGGAGCTGGCGCCGATGACGCAGGTCAGCACTACAATACCGATAACATCGTCGATTACAGCTGCGCTGACGATGGTAGTACCCAGGAAGCTCTTCAAATGGCCCAGTTCCTGCAGCGTGGCAACGGTAATAGAAACGCTGGTAGCCGTCATAATGGTACCAATGAACAGCGCCCGGTAGAACTCCTGACTGCCGACAGCGCCAAAGCCGTAAAACAGGCCATACAAAAGCGTACCGCCCGCCAAAGGCACCGCCACGCCCACACAGGCAATGAGCGTAGCGATCGGCCCGGCCTTCATCAATTCCTTGAGGTTGGTGCCCAGGCCGGTGGTGAACATCAGCAGCACAACACCGATTTCAGCAAAAACCGAGATCGTATCATTGCTTTGCACAAGGTTGAACAGGCAGGGGCCAATCAACAAACCCGCAATGATCTCGCCCACTACCTGGGGTGCTTTACATTTGCGTGCAACAAGGGCAAAGAACTTGGCACTCAATATAATGATCGCCAAATCACGAAATACCGAATACACAAAAACGCAACTCCTTTCAAAACCGCGCAAACCGCAACTTAGTTATAGTTTTAACACTTTTCCCCTTGCGCTTGCAAGAGCTTTGGCGGTTTTTGTTACTTCTGCCGATTTTCTTTGTACAGAATGCCGAAAAAACTTTTTTTGAAATTTTACTTGACATCTTCGTCATTCCTTGCTATAATAGCCCATGCAGTCAAACGACTGCCATGGAAAGATGGCTGAGCTGGTCTAAGGCGCACGACTGGAAATCGTGTAGGGCCCCTAAAGCCCTCGAGGGTTCGAATCCCTCTCTTTCCGCCATAAAAGAGCACCAACGGCTTCGGCTGCGGGTGCTTTTTTATTTTGTCTTTTTTAGCCTTTTTCTGCAGCAAGAAAGCCCGCGCAAGGCGTTGCCTTGCGCGGGCTTGTTTGGTTTATTCCACCATATAATCGAAGTCGATCCGGCCCAGGGCCACATCGGCACCGGCCACCCGGATTTTCATGGAAGTGCCCAGCATCCAGCTGCGGCCCGTCAGCGGGTCCAGCATGCTGACGCCATCCACCACCTGCGCTTCGCCTTTGCACAGCTGTGCGGCAGGCACAAAGCCTTCGACGGTGTTTTCCAGTTCCACAAAGACGCCGCGGGGCGTGATGCCTGCCACCGTACCGGTGTACACCTCACCCAGGTGCTCGTGCATATACTCCGCCTTATACAGGTCCTCCACATCCCGCTCGATGCGGACCGCGTCCACTTCCTTCTTGCTGGACTGCTCACTGGCACGCTGCGCAAACTCGTTGAAGTCTTTGCTCACCCGTTCCGCCGACGCCCCCAGCAGCATCTCGCTGAGAATGCGATGGATCGCCAGGTCGGGATACCGGCGGATCGGGCTGGTAAAGTGGGCATAGTCCGCCAGCACCAGGCCGTAGTGGCCCAGGGGCTGCGGCGCGTAGCGGGCTTTCTGCATACTGCGCAGGATGCCGGTATGCACCGGAGTCTGGATGGGCTGCCCCCGGGTTTCGTCCAGCAGCGCAGCCAGTTCCAGCTGGGTGGGGATGGGATTCTTGAACTTGGCGTTCAGGCCGCAGGCCAGCAGTGTAGCCGACAGCTTTTCCATCTTTTCGGCATCCGGGGCCTCGTGCACACGGTACACAAAAGGCACCTTGTTGGTGCGTCCGGCGTTGGCAGCGCACTGGTTGGCCAGCAGCATGAACTCCTCGATCATGCACTCCGACGTACCACGCCCCCGCTTGACGATATCCACACAGCGGCCGCTCTCATCAATGACCAGTTTGGCCTCATCGGATTCAATCTCCATGGCACCGCGCTTACGGCGCAGTTCCACACGCTTGCGGTACAGCTCATCCATCACGGGCAGCTGGTCCAGCACATCGGCATATTTTTCTTTCAGTTCCGTCAGGTCAGCCCCCTCTTCCGGCTCCAGCAGGGCGTTGATCTCTTTGTACACGCCCTTGACCCGGCTGCAGATGACCGTTTTGACAAAATGGTAGCTATGGATATTGCCTTCCCCATCCAGACGCATCAGGCAGGAAAACGCCAGCCGCTCCTCCTTGGGATTCAGCGAGCAGATACCGTTGGACAGCTGGGTAGGCAGCATCGGGATGACCTTATCGGCATAATAAATGCTGGTGGCACGTTCAAAGGCTTCTTCGTCCAGGGCCGAACCGGGACGGACGTAATGGCTGACATCCGCGATATGCACGCCCAGCTCGTAACCGCCGTCCTCCAGCTTCTGCAGGCTGATGGCGTCGTCAATGTCCTTGGTTTCGGCCGAGTCAATGGTGAAGATGGGAATGCTGCGCAGGTCCATGCGGCGGGCCGCTTCGGTCGGGTCGATGGTGGCATCATCGTAGGCATGCGCCTCGGCCAACACTTCGGGCGGGAATTCCTGACGGACATTGCGGCCGTACAAAATGGCCTTGGCACACTCCGAAGCACGATCGGAAGAGCCGAACTTTTCCACCACGGCGGCACGATGGTCGCTGTGGCGTCCACCGCGATGGGTGATGAGGATGCCGACTTTGTCCCCGATGTGCACGCCCTCACTCCCCTGCTTGGCCAGCAGGAACTTCACATCGCGGCAGCCATCGGGTTCCACGGCAAGGCGTCCGTCATCAGACAGGCAGACTGTGCCCGCAAAACGGTTGTTGGGGACCTTGACCTCCACAACTTCGCCCTCCGAGGAACCTTCCACACGAGGATGATCGAAGAGTTTTACGTCAATCTTGTCCTGGGGCATGGCACCGTGCAGCGCACGGCCCGGGATAAAGATATCTCCCTGACCGTCATCCCGGCTGGCAAAACCGAACCGGGCCGCCAGCTTGACCAGCGTGCAGGGGATGGTATTGGGGTTGGCTTCATTCTCATACGTGGCAAAGCCCGGCACATAAGCGCCGTTGCGCAGGGACAGTTCCCCGGTAGCCACCATGGCCGAAACCGTAGTGCGCAGACGGGAGTTGTCCACCTGCAGATTGTTCTGCAGTTCGCGCAGCGTCATGGGACGGCGCTTGACCGCAGAGAGGATGCTTTTTTGTAACGGTGTCATAATTTCTCCTTTAATTTACGTCGCCGCACCGTCCGGTGCAGCCCTTCCAATGCGGGGCACATCTTCCCCGCCACTTTCCCACAAAAAACGGCCCGCCGGGGCGCATAGACTTTACTTCAACGCGCTTGGCGGACCCTTTTGTTTTGTGATTGCTGCTTTCTCCGATTACAGGCGGGCGCTGAGCACGCAGATGACCAGCGCGACCACGAAAAACACGCCGCCAAAGACCTTGGTCCATTTGGCGAGTTTGGCGTCGATACCGCGCTCACGGCCGGCCGCCATATGGCTGTTCTCGCCCATGATTGCGGCAGAGAGGCCCTGGCCCTTCTGCTCCTGTGCGAGGGTGAAAACGATGATCAAAAGCGACACTGCAATCAGAACGCAACCCAGAGCGATCTCATACCAGTTCATTGAATAGCACTCCTTTAACTTCTCATGCGGGGTATAGTATAACACAGATATACCGATGGTGCAAGCATTTTTTGTGATTTATTTCCGGCAGCCGTCCGGTTTCACATCAGGCTGAACAGGTCCACCTGGCTGGTTTCGGGCAGATTGCCCAGGGCGCCCACCGAACGGAGTTTATCGAACACCGAGCCGGCCACACCGCTGGCCTGCTGCAGTTCCTCGATGGAAATATACTCCTGGCCGTGGATCGTTGCTTCCTCCAGCGCCACGGCTGCGGCTTCGCCCAGACCGCGCAGCGCCGTAAAGGGCAGACGGACCTTGCCATCCTCCACCACGTATTTGCTGGCGTGGCTCTTGCCCAGTTCAATGGGCAGGAACTGGCACCCGCGCTGCAGCATCTCATTTTCCAGCTGCAAGCTGACCAGTGCATCATCATCCTTGGCGGTGCGTTCCTCCTTGGGGATGCGCTCGTTATCCCGCAGGTGTTCTTTAGCCACTCGCACACCGCCCACTGCAGCTTCATAGTCGATGTCCGCACCGCGTACCGTGAAGTACACCGCGTAGAAAATGGCGGGATGATAGACCTTGAACCACATCAGACGAATGGCCGCCATCAGGTAGGCCACCGCATGGGCTTTGGGGAACATATACTTGATCTTGCGGCAGGATTCGATGTACCAGTCCGGTACCTCGTGCTCCCGCATGGCTTCCTCCCAGCCGGGCTTGAAACCGCCCTTGGCCACTTTGCCTTTACGCACAGCTTCCATGATGTCAAAGGCCATTTTGGGTTCCAGGCCCTTGCGCAGCAGGTACAGCATGATACTGTCACGGCAGCCGATGACTTCCGCGATGGTACAGGTGCCCGAACGGATCAGCTCGTCGGCATTGTTCGTCCAGACATCGGTGCCGTGGGACAGACCGGAAATCTGAATCAGTTCCGAGAAATTCTTGGGCTGCGCGTCCAGCAGCATCTGGCGCACAAAGTTCGTACCCATTTCCGGGATGCCGAAGGTTCCGGTCTTGGAGCCGATCTGTTCCTCGGTCACCCCCAGGGCCGCCGGGCTGGTGAGCAGGCTGTACACCTTCTCGTCGTTCATGGGCACCGAGTCGATGGGGATACCGGAATATTCCTCGAAGTATTTATAGAAGGTAGGCACATCGTGGCCCAGCTCGTCCAGCTTGAGCAGCGTATCGTGGAGGTATTTGAATTCAAAGTGGGTGGTCAGCAGGCCGCCCTTCACATCGTCCGCCGGGTGCTGGATGGCACAGAAGTCATAAATATCAAAGGTATCGGGTACAACGACCATGCCGCCGGGATGCTGACCGGTGGTACGCTTGACGCCGGTGCAGCCAATAACCAGGCGGTTTTCCTCGGCGCGGTTGACGGTCTTGCCCCGCTCTTCCAGATATTTTTTGACATAGCCGTAGGCCGTCTTATCCTGCAGACCGGAAACCGTACCCGCCTTGAACACGTTTTCCTTGCCGAAGAGTTCCTCGGTATAGCGGTGCACGTGGGACTGGTACATACCCGAGAAGTTCAGGTCGATATCCGGTTCCTTGTCGCCGTAGAAGCCCAGGAAGGTTTCAAAGGGAATGTCGTGGCCTTCCACGATCATGGGATGGCCGCAGACCGGGCACTTTTTGTCGGGCAGGTCGAAGCCGTCCATGTGAACGCCATCGTCGATCCACTCACTGTGCTTACACTCGGGGCACAAATAGTGGGGCGGCATGGAGTTGACCTCCGAAATGCCCGAGAAGTGGGCCACAGCCGAGGAACCGACCGAACCACGGCTGCCTACCTGATAGCCGCCTGCGTTGGAGTAAGCCACCAGACGCACCGCAATGACATACAAAACCGCGTAGCCATGGCCGCAGATGGAATCCAGTTCCTTTTTCAGGCGCTTTTGCAGCACATCGGGCAGCGGCGTGCCGTAGTCCCGGGCTGCGTGTTTCCAGGTATCGTCCCGCAATTCCTGTTCGGCGCCGGGGATGCTGGGCGGGTAGGTGCCTTTGGGGATGGCCCGCAGATTGTTGTCGATGGTGGCAGCAATCTTGTTGGGATTGGTGACTACGATCTCGAAGGCCTTATCCTGGGGCAGGTAGCTGAAATCTTCCAGCATCTCGGTGGTGGTATGGTAATACAGGGGCGCCTGATTGTCGGCGTCCTTGAAGCCATTGCCCGCCTGGAGCACGGCACGGTAGATCCAGTCCTCCGGCTCCTGGAAGTGGGAGTCGCCGGTGGCGACAACAGGCTTGTGCAGGTCCTCGCCCAGCTGAATAACCGTGCGGTTGAAGTTCTTGATGGCCTCAATGGAATCCACCTGGCCGTTGCGGACCATAAACTCGTTGTTGCCCAGGGGCTGCACTTCGAGATAGTCGTAGTAGTCGGCAATGCGCAGCAGCTGCTCGTAAGGCTGACCGGCCACGATGGCACGGTACAGTTCGCCTGCTTCACAGGCCGGCGAGAGCAGCAGACCTTCGCGATACTGGTTGAGCAGGCTGCGGGGCACCCGGGGCTTTTTGAAGAAATACTGGGTGTGGGCCGCACTGACAATACGGTAGAGGTTTTTCAGCCCCACCTGATTCTGTACCAGAATGATCAGATGGTAGTATTTCTTCTTTAAAACCTCTTTATTTCCGCCCAGACCGGTGTTGATCGCTTCCAGAGTATGGATATCCTTTTCTTCCAGGTCGTTCAGCATGACCTCGAAGATGCGGGCCAGGGCCATGGCATCGTCCACCGCCCGGTGATGGTTGAAGGGCGGGATTTCCAGATGTTTGTTGATGGTATCCAGCTTATAGTTGCGCAGTCCCGGGAACAGGGCCTGGCCCATGGGCAGAGTATCAATGTAGGTGTTTTCGTCAAAGCTGACGCCTGCCTTCTCCCCCGCCTTACGGATAAACAGCATATCAAAGCTGTGGGCATTATGGGCTACCAGCACATTATCCCCGCAGAATTCCTTGAAAGCGCGGATGGCTTCCTCCGGCGTGGGGGCGTCCGCCACCATAGCATCATTGATGCCGGTGAGTTCCACCACCCGCTGGGGAATGGGCTTGCCGGGATTGACGAAGGTACAGAATTTCTTTTCCTCGTTGATCTTGCCGTTTTCCACAAAGACGGCACCGATCTCGGTGAGGGCCTCCACGTTGGAGTCCAGGCCGGTGGTTTCGGTATCAAAGACCACAAAGGAACCGGACAACGGCATTCTGGCACCGCCGTAGACGGCCGGGATCATATCGTCCACAAAGTAGGCTTCGCAGCCGTAAATCAGCTTGAAGTCGGGATCGTTCTGGTGGATATCGTCGGTAGCCAGCATGGCTTCGGGATACCCCTGGCAGACGCCGTGGTCGGTAATGGCAATGGCCCGATGCCCCATGCGGTGGGCCAGACGTACGATTTTGCCGGGATCGTTGAAACCGTCCATGGAACTGGACTTGGTGTGCAGATGCAGTTCCACCCGCTTCTGCCCTTCCGGGGCGGTATCCTGGCGGGGTTCCCGTTCCACCTGCAATACATCGTAAGGCATGATGACGAAGTCATGCTCATACTTATCGTACATATAGTTACCGCGCACGATAAGTGTAGTACCGGGCTTGAGCCCTTCCCACTTGGACATATCGGCGTCCTCGTCCCCCAGAATTTTGAGGTTGACGGAACCCGTATAGTCGGTAATGGAAGTGAAATAAATCTTGCGGCGGCTGCCCTTGACCTCGGTGGCAAAGACGTCGCCCCAGACCACCACCTTGCCGCCGTCGCCCAGATCGTTGAGGTGACGGGTCTCGGTGGGTTTGAAGTTCTTGCCGTAGAATACCTTGACCGGCTTGTTGGTGAGTGCCAGCCCTTCGATGGTAAAGTCCGGGGGCGTTTCCTTGGCTTCGAACTTGACCACCGGCGCTTTTTCCTGCAGGTACTGCTCGAATTCTTCCTCCGAACGGGCATGACCCGTATCCGCCAGACGAACAATGGGCAATGAACCGGTGCGTTCCTGGATCAGTTCCGCCAGCACCCGGGGCAGTTCCACGCTTTCCAGAATCGTGCGGCCTGCATTGACCCGGATGGTGATGCCGTCTTCCCCAAAGACCACGGGCTGTTCCTTATCCAGAAAGCCATTGACCGGCATACCTTTTTCTTTGAGTTCCTGGATCATCAGGCAGACCGATTCCGGCGTAATATTCGGATAGGCAAAATAGTTGCGCAGATGCAGCTCGTACCCCGCGAATACTTCCTGCAGGGAAGCACAAAGGCGCCCGCACAGCGCCTGATCCAGGGGTTCGGCGCTGCGCAGGCAGATAATAACCTGACGTTTTGTACGGTACAGTTCCACACGCTCCACAAGAACGTTGCCGAAAGCGGCACAGAACTGCTGGTCTGCCGTAAACTGCGGCCAGACCTGGGTTACAAGTGGTTTCAAAGTGACTCCTTTGCAGATGGAAAAAACGGGGAGCGTTTTTATTTCTTCCGGCAACGGTTATCGCGGCCTTTGCGGGTATACAGGCCGGTTTTGAATCCTGTGATGCCCACAGCCAAAAACAGCCCCGCTGCCAGCAGACTGATGATTGCCCTGGCGGCTTCCCCTTGCGAGAAGAACAGCCAGGTCAGAAAGCCAAACAACAGAACCAGCGCGCCGTCTACGACAGCCAGAACGGGCGGCCAGATCTCCTGCAGAATTTCCAGCAGAACTTCCCCGACGATCTCGAACAGGACCTCCATAACCGTCACGCTCCCTCCCTGCCCGGAAGGCTTACAGCTTGTGGATCTCGTCGATGAACTGACCGACAATATCCCCCTTGAGCATACGGACCTTTTCGCCGCGGATGAAGAGCAATGCCTCGTCCTTGCCGCCGGCAATACCGATATCGGCATCCGACGCCTCACCGGGTCCATTGACCACGCAGCCCATAATGGCGATCTTCAGCGGTTTCTTGAAGCCCTCATCCCGCAGACGACGCTCCACCTCGTTGGCAATCTCGATCATGGGGTACTGGGTACGGCCGCAGGTGGGGCAGCTGATGATTTCGGGCCCTGCCACAGCATAGCCCACCGCACGCAGAATATCATAGCCCGCATAGACCTCATTCTCGGGTTCTTCGGTAAGAGAAACCCGCAGCGTATCGCCGATGCCTTCCAGCAGCAGACCGCCGATGCCCATGCCGGACTTGATAAGGCCCATACGGTTGCCGCCCGCTTCGGTGACACCCACGTGCAGCGGGTAGTTCGTCTGGTCAGACAGCATCCGGTAGGCCGCCATCATGCGGGGAACATTGCTGGACTTGATGGAGATGACGATGTTGTCAAAATCATGCTTTTCCAGCAGGCGCACGTGATACAGGGCACTTTCCACCATGGCTTCGGGCACCGGAGCGCCATACTTGGCCAGGATATGTTTTTCCAGGCTGCCGCCATTGACGCCGATGCGGATAGGCACATTTTTGGCGTTGCAGGCATCGGCCACCGCCTTCACGCGGTCATCGGAGCCAATATTGCCGGGATTGATCCGGATTTTATCTGCGCCGGCATCCAACGCAGCCAGCGCAGCGCGGTAATCAAAATGGATGTCCGCCACTACCGGAATATCCACCGCTTCTTTGATGGCAGACACCACCGCCGCATCCTCGGGCGTGGGAACCGTAACGCGCACGATCTGGCAGCCGGCTGCCGCCACCCGCCTGGCCTGGGCCACATTGCCCGCAATATCCTTGACCGGCACATTGAGCATCGTCTGCACGGCGATGGGGTTGGTACCGCCAATGGTGATGTTTCCGATCTTGACTTCCCGTTTCAGTTGGCGCGTCATAGCTGCTCCTCCTTACAAAATCCTGGTAATATCCTGCATGGTCACCAGCAGCATCAGCCACAGCAAAAGAACCATGCCGGCGGTATTCACCGCCATCTGGAAGCGCTGGGGCACCGCGTGCCCGGTCAGCCCTTCAAACAACAAAAACAGCAGTTTGCAGCCGTCCAGCGCCGGGACCGGCAGCAAATTGAAAATTCCCACGTTGATGGTCAGCAGCGCCATCAGGGAAAGGACATCCCGCCAGCCATACTGCACAGCCTGGCTGACTGCCGATACCGTACCGATGGGACCCGAAAGCTGATCGACCCCCACCTGCCCGGTGGCCAGATCCCAGAAGCCGCCCAGAATGGCGGTACTGTAATACTGGAAGAATTCCCCGGTCTGTACCAGCACATTGCGCAGCGTTTTGGGTACAGCCGCCACGCGGAAATCCACACTGCTGATAATATTGCCCTCTGCATCTTCCGTCGGCGCGACGGTGACCGCAGGAAGGGTCACGATCTCGTCACCGCGCAGCACCGTCATGGTGTGCTGCCGCGTGGTTCCATCGAACAGCTGCGCCAGGGAGTTGGCCGTATGCACCCGCTTGCCGTCCACTTCCACAAGGGTATCCCCCAGCTGCAGCCCGGTCTGGCTGCTGGAAGCGCCATCCACAAACTGGGCAATGGTGGTACCGCCAAGGCTGCCCATGCTGAACACCAGGATCAGCAAAACGATGAGCCCCAGCAGGAAATTCATCACCGCGCCCCACAACGTAACAAAAAAGCGCTGCCATGCACCGGCCTGCTCAAACTCCAGGCCCCGCACCACTACAGGGAACAGCCCCTTCTTCCGTTCCGGCGGACGGACCGGCGGAATTTCTTCCCCGTCCTCCGGGTCCGGCGGGTTGGAAAACAGATTGTAGCCGCCCAGCGGGATCAACCGCAGGGTATACCGTGTACCGCCGCGGTTCCAGGCGAACAGTTTCGGACCAAATCCGATGGAGAATTCCTCCACCCGGATGCCGCAATGCCGGGCCGCCCAAAAGTGACCCAGTTCATGCACCAAAATGACAACCCCGAACACGAGCAGGGATACCAGCCCGGTCAGTATTGCAGTCATAGGCACCTCTCAAATCTCAGATATGCGCTTCCACGTAAGCGCGGGCCATACGGTCACATTCATGTACATCAGCCAGTGTGTAGTCACCGCCGAAGCTATCGCTGTCCACAATGCCTTCCACCAGACGGCCGATGTCCAGGAAACCAATTTCATCCCGCAGGAAATGAGCAACGGCGGCCTCGTTGGCACCGTTGGCCGCACAGGGGGCCAGGCCGCCCTTGCGGATGGCTTTCTTGCAGGCTGCCAGGCAGCGGAAGGTTTCCTCGTCCGCTGTGGCGATGCTCAGCTTGGTCAGGGCCGTGAAATCCAGTTCCGGCACCGGGCTGGGCAGACGTTCCGGCCAGGTCAGCGCATACTGAATGGGAATGCGCATATCCGGCACGCCCAGCTGGGCAATGATGGAATGGTCGGCAAACTGCACCGCCGAGTGAATGATGCTTTCCCGCTGCACAACGATCTGGATCTTATCCTCCGGCAGGCCGAACAGCCACGCCGCTTCGATCAGTTCCAGGCCCTTGTTCATCAGGGTAGCGGAATCAATGGTGATTTTGGCACCCATATTCCAGTTGGGATGGCGCAGGGCATCAGCCTTGGTCTTGCCGCGCAGTTCCTCGGTAGTCATTCCGAAGAACGGGCCGCCCGACGCCGTGAGCAGGATTTTTTCCAGCGTTTTGGCGCTGTGGGCATCCTGCAGACATTGGAAAATGGCGCTGTGCTCACTGTCCACCGGCAAAAGGTGCACACCGTGCTGTTTCACCGCATCGGTGACAAGATGGCCGCCGGTAACAAGGCTCTCTTTATTGGCCAGCGCCAGATCATGACCGCTCTCGATGGCCGCAAGCGACGCATCCAGACCGGCAATGCCGACCACCGCATTGAGCACTACGTCCGGGCCTTCCATTGCGGCCAGTTCCCGCAAACCCTCCGGCCCCTGCAGCAGCTGCGGCGCATCGGGCTGCCCGGCCAGTTCCGCCTCCAGTTTGCGGAAGGCATCCGGGTCCACGACCACCGCATAGCGGGGATGAAACTCCCGGATCTGTTCCAGCAGTTTGTCCACACGGGCGTTTGCCGCCAGACCGAACACCGAATAGCCGTGCATACGGCAGACATCCAGGCTCTGGGTGCCGATGGAACCCGTGGAGCCCAGCAAGGTGATGGTTTTATTCATACGTTTCCATCCTTTATCTTACAGTACATAGAAGAAATAGCGCACGACGATGGCTACAAAAGGCGCGATGAACATAACGCTGTCAAAGCGGTCCAGGATGCCGCCGTGCCCCGGGAAGATCGTGCCGTAATCCTTGATGCCCACCTGGCGCTTGACCGCCGAGGCAAACAGGTCGCCGAGAATGCCCAGCACCGAAGCAATGGCGCCCATGAACAGCAGGACCAGGTAATGTTTGGGACGCATCTGGATGCTGATGACATTGAAGGCAGCGGACAGCAGCGTATAGGCCGCCGTCAGCAGCATACCGGCTGCCACACTGCCCACAATCCCGCCGATGGCACCTTCCACCGTCTTGTGCGGGCTGACAACAGGCGCCAGCTTATGCTTGCCGAAGGCACGGCCGGCAAAATAGGCCGCCGTATCGCCGCCCCAGGCGAAGCAGAGTGTGAGCAGGATGAAATATACCGCGTCGTAGCGATAGTTTTCAAAAGGAAGCATCCGTTTGAGGTGAATGAGCGAGTAAAAGCAGAAGATGATCACGCCGGAAAAATAGACGTATCCCGCGAGTTTGCCGAAATCCAGTTTCTGCACATGGGTGATCTGGCAGACATTGAAAAACAGCACCACCAGGAAACTGACCGGCAGCACCAGCGCGCGGGCGGCCTGGGTGGTGGTAAGCATGATCAGCAGCGTATATGGCACGGCCACGGCATACAGATACCATTGCTTTTTGCCGAATCCCATTGCGGAAAATACCTCGTGAATGGCGATCAGGCAAACGGCGCTGAGCACCAGATCAAACAGGATGGTGTTGAAAAACGCCAGCACAACGGCCAACAGGGCCAGGCCGACTACGGCGGTAATGACGCGGGTCTTCATACGGTGGTTCCCTTTCACGGATGGAATAGTGTACTCATAACAGCCTATGCGGGCGTGCCGATCGGCATGCCCGCACAGACGATGAGGAAGCGCTGACCGGAATCAGACTTCCATGATTTCCTTGTTTTTGGCCGCACAGGTATCGTCGATCATCTTGACGTACTTGTCGGTCAGCTTCTGGGTTTCTTCTTCCAGTTTCTTCTGGTCATCCTCGGTCAGTTCGCCGGCTTTCTTCATGGCCTTGAACTTATCCATGGCGTCACGGCGGACGTTACGCACAGCAACTTTGGCCTCCTCGCCCTGCTTCTGCACGTCCTTGGTCAGCTGCTTGCGGCGTTCCTCGGTGGGAGCCGGGAACACCAGACGGATGACCTGGCCGTCATCAATGGGGTTGATGCCGATATCACTGGTCTGGATTGCCTTGGAAATGGGCTTGAGCATCTGGCGGTCCCAGGGGGTGATGGTCAGGATACGGGCTTCCGCCACAGACACCGCAGCAATCTGGTTGATGGGCGTGGGGCTGCCGTAGTAGTCCACCGTAACCTTATCCAGGACGGCGGGGTTGGCGCGGCCGGCGCGGATCGCAGCCAGTTCCCGGACCAGATGGTCCACGCTGGCATTCATCTTTTCTTCATAGGGTTTGGTCGTGCTGCTCATGGCAATTTCTCCTTCATCATGATTAGTATAAGCAGATTTTATGAATTTTTCTTATTCTTTTACGAGGGTGCCCACCGTTTCGCCCTGCACAGCCTTCGCGATGTTGGCAGGTTCGCCCAGGTCAAACACCAGGATGGGCAGGCCGTTATCACGGCAGAGGGTCGCCGCGGTGGAATCCATCACCGCCAGGCGCTCATCCAGCACCCGGGTGAAAGTCAACGTATCGTAGCGAACCGCATCAGGGTATTTGTGCGGGTCCTTATCATAGACACCGTCCACCATCGTGGCCTTGAACATGGCATCGGCACCGATCTCCAGCGCACGCAGCGCGGAAGCCGTATCGGTGGAGAAGATCGGGTTGCCGGTACCGCCGCCGAACACGACGATCTGGCCGCTTTCCAGTGCGGCAATGGCTTTGTCGCTGGTGAACACTTCCGCCACCTGGGGCATGAAAGAGCTGGTCATCACCACTGCCGGTACTCCCTGCTGACGCAATGCGTCCTTGACGGCCAGAGCGTTCATCACGGTTGCCAGCATACCGATCTTATCGGCATCCATACGGTCCATCTTGCCGCTGGAGCGGCCGCGCCAGAAGTTGCCGCCGCCCACCACAATGCCGATCTGGGCACCGAGTTCATGTGCGGCTTTGATGCCGGCGCAGATGGAAGCGATGGTTGCTTCATCAAAGCCGGTTCCCTTGGGGCCGGAAAGTGCTTCGCCGCTGACTTTCAGCAGGATGCGTTTGTATTGAATCCCCATAAATATAACACCACCTGTTGTTTTGTGCGGTATTGTACCAGATGGGCACAATAAACCATTCTTAGTTGATAGTATTTTACAATAGATTGCAGGTAAAGTAAAGCGCCCCCGAAAAAAAAGAGCACCGCCCGCCTGGGTGGTGCCCGTAAAGATTATGTTTCCGGGGTTTGCGGCAAAACCGGATGCAGTTCCCGCCAAAGATCCTGCCGGCGGCGCTGGCGCTGGGACGGGGTACCGGCTGTTGATTCCAGCACCATGCTGCCCAGATCCAGCGTGCAGGGAGGCAGCGAGAAACACACACAGGTACCGGCTTCCCGTTCCACTGTCAACGTCCAGCCCATGGCAGCCGCATAGGCCCGGATCAGCGGCAGGCCCAACCCGCCCTGTTCCAGCAGCCGGTCGCTCCAGACGCCGCTTTCCAGCAGCGCTGCTGCATCTTCCGGCAGACCGGGGCCGTTATCCCGGTAGTACAGCCGCCCCGGCTCGCAGGACAACGTGATCTGCACCGGCGTGCCCGCCGCCAAAGAGTTGGAAACCAGGTTCGCCAGCAGACCGTTGAGCAGCGTATCGTCCCCCATGGTGAGCAAAACGCCAAGGTTTTCGGCAGCTTCTACCCGTACCGTGGCTTCCACAGATTCCTGCAGCAGAATTTCATTGAGCAGTTCCGCCAGTTCCCGCAGCTGGCCCAGCAAATCCATGGCACGCGGCGCACACGCCTGGTGCAGCACCGGCGCAATGGCCGCATCCGCCGCATGTTCCCCCAGCCGCTGAAGGCTCAGCAGCTGCTCGGTGATCTGCCGCAAAATCGGCTGCATGGTTTCGTATTCCTCCGGCGTCACACAGTGGGCCATCCGATCGTCCAGCACTTCAAACGCAGCTTCCAGCAGGTGAAAAGACTGGCGGAAACGCCCGCGCAGACCACCGCGCAGGGCCATCATCAGTTCCTGTTCGTTTGGCTGCATACCGCGTTCCTCCCTTTGCCGCTGCCTATACGATCTCCTGCCGGAGCAGTTCCAACATTCCCTTTAAAAGTTTGCCGTTGGGCAATACCGCATCTGCCGGCAGCCCGCATCGCAGGCAAAGCGACCGGTACAACGGGGTTGCCTGCTGCCACATTTTGCGGGACAACCGCATAACAGCCGCCGCCACACTGGCCTCCTGGGTATCATTTTCCTGCGCAACCATCTGATACAGCGCCGCACCCGTGTAGGGGCGCTCCGCCGTATAGGCGCAAAGCAGCATCTGTTCCAGATAATCACACCCGCTCATCGCCGGGTCGGCGTGCATCTGCTGCAGGCAGCGCCGGCAGAACCCCCGCGCACGGTACAAGCGATACTGGTCTGCCCCGGCACCCAGCAGATAAACCTGATCAAACAGTTCTTTCAGCCGATAGGGCTTGAGCAGGATCTGACAATCACCGAATACCTGCATGGCACGGCGAGCTGCTGTCTGTTCCGGCACCGGCGCTGTCAGCAGAATGACCGGTTCCGGGTCCAGATGCAGTTCATGCACCGCTTCGATGAGGGAAAAGATCCCCATATCCGCCAGCAGGACATCCAGCACCAACACCTGGGGCGACAATCCGCGGTGCAGCTGCTGCAGCAGTTCCCGCCCACCGGGCAAAACCGCCGCCGCGCGGACTTCAGGGTGCGTCTGCGCGTACAGCCGGACGCAATCCCGTTCCATGCGGGCATCGGTGACAAAGACCGCCACGACCGTTTTCTTTTGTGTCAGCGGCTGCATCGCTGTCCTCCCATTTTCCAGAGCGCTGCAGCTCCTTTCCAACGTCCCTTGCATGGTTTTTACACCGCCGTTCCGCACAGATCCCGCAGAACGTCGGGGACCTGCTCCGGCGCCACGGCATTTTCATACATATAGCACAGCAAACGTCCCGCAAACGCTTCGTCCACGCCGCGCAGACAGCAGGAAACCTCCCGGGCAGTCGTTCGCCGCTTTGCATAAAAACACAGGGCATTTTTCACGCGCTGCAGGGCATACGTCACCTGCTCGGCCTGCTGCAGGCCTTCCAGCTCTGAAAAATCCCGCCGGTAAACGGCCAGATATTCCCGTCCGGCTTCTTCCATAACTCCTTCATCCTCTCCAATCAACAAAACCGAATTGTCCGGAGAGCCTGCCGCGGTACAGTCCCTCTTTAATAAGGTACTATAGGGCATACTGAGAAAGGATTCAATCCACACGGGACCTACGTTTTCCTACGCGCAGCGCAAGAAACGTCTGTTTTGGTTCAGTATAGCACAAAAAGTGCAAAATGGGAACGATTTATGCGAAAATT
>ERZ1090867.414-NODE-415-length-18136-cov-16.306676_pt1 | contig 18136 bp, 16 predicted proteins | sample MGYA00478476_ERZ1090867 | MGnify/ENA primary metagenome ERZ1090867 (study PRJEB33644, sample SAMEA5815742) | chicken gut metagenome | biome: Chicken; feature: Gastrointestinal Tract; material: Caecum | place: Ireland | collected 2019-01-01 | study: A study of the... | reverse complement strand
TCTTCGCTCTCGGCATGGATCTGACCGCCGGACAAATTGATGAGGATTTTGCAGATGTGCAGTCCCAGACCGCTGCCCCGGGTGTTCATGCCGCGGGAGCGGTCCTCTTTGTAGAAGCGCTCAAACACAAAGGGCAGCGCTTCGGGGGAAATACCGGCGCCGGTGTTTTCGATGCTGACTTCCACCATATTGCCCTTTCGCTGGGCCGCAAAGGAGATGGTTCCCCCTTCCGGGGTGAATTTGATGGCGTTGTCTACAATGTTGTAGACCACCTGATGCACAAAGTCCGGGTCGGCGTAGATGGCCAGCGGCGGGCCGCCCAGCCCTTGAATGTCGATTTTTCCGTCCTCGATACGCTGCTCGTCGCTGAGCACCACGTCGGTTACGGTTTTCCACAAATCATAGTTCTGGGCGTGGACCGGCACTTCCCCGGCCTCCAGCTTGGTGATGTCCAGCATATTCTGCACCAGCCGGGCCAGGCGTCCGGTTTCCTGCGAAACGATGGTCAGGTAATGGTGGTTTTCCTCCGGCGGGATGGTGCCGTCCAGCATACCGTCGATGAAGCCCTTGATGGTGGTCATGGGGGTGCGCAGTTCGTGGGCAATGTTGCCCATGAACTGGCCGCGGGAATTATCGATGGTCTGCAGACGCATGGCCATGTTGTTGAAGGTGGTGGCGAAATCCGCCAGCTCCACGCAGCCGTCCACCGGGGCGCGGGCTGTGAAATCTCCGCTGCCCAGCCGCCGGGCAGCTTCGCTGATGTCCTCAATGGGGCCCGTGATGCGCCGGGCCAGCACCCAGCACAGCAGGCTGCACAACAGCAGGATAGCTGCCGCCGAGATGCCGAACATCACGAGCATATCCATGATATAGGACCCCAGTGCCGTCATGGGACTGGCCGCAAAGAGGTAACCTACCGCGCCGTCCACGTCGATGCGTCGGCCGGCCGTGTAATATTTGTCCTTGTAGACACCGCCCAGGGTACCGGTATCAAAAACGTCACCGCCCTGGTTCATCTCATCCAGCAGTTCCTGGGGAATGTACTGCCGGGCAAACTCGGCGCCGTCGGTGTGAATGAGCACCTGGCCATCCTCCGAGGCCACAAAGACCAGGGCCCCCGACGTGGTATTGAACAGTTCAAAGCCACTGCGGGCATCCTGGGCACGCTCATCCCCCAGCGGTTTGGTGACGATGGAACCGCCTTCGGCAAAGCGCTGGCTCAACGCACTGGCACCGTCCAGAATCGCCGTGAGGGCCGTGCGCCGCTCGTTGACAAAGTAGGCAGCCGACAGGGCTGTCTGGATGGCGCACATAACACTGAGCCCCAGCACCAGCACCACCGCAATGGTGGAGAAGAATTCCCGGCTGATGGTATTGCGGCGGCTCATTCCCGTACCTCGAACTTATAGCCCACGCCCCAGACGGTTTTCAGATTCCACTGGTCCGATGCGCCCTCCAGCTTCTCCCGCAGGCGCTTGACATGTACGTCGATGGTGCGGGAGTCACCGTAATACTCGAAGCCCCACACCTCGTCCAGCAGCTGGTCACGGGTGTACACCCGGTTGGGATGTCCCGCCAGGCAGGCCAGCAGTTCCAGTTCCTTGGGCGGCGCTTCCACCACCTTGCCTTTGACTTTCAACTCGTACCGGTTCATATCCAGGTGCAGGTTGTCGAAGTCATAGACGCCCTTATTGTCCTCTTCCTTGGTGGAGCGGCGCAGCACCGCTTTGATGCGCGCCGTGACCTCCTTGGCGTCAAAGGGCTTGACGATATAGTCGTCGGCGCCCAGTTCCAGGCCCAGCACCTTATCGTAGGTTTCGCCCTTGGCCGTCAGCATGATGATGGGGGTGTTGTCCTTGGCACGGATCTTGCGGCAGACTTCCCAGCCGTCCATCACCGGCATCATGACATCCAGCAGCACCAGGTCGGGGTGCAGCTTGTCAAACTCGGCCAGCGCGGCGCTGCCGTCGTGAGCCATCGTGACGTTGTAGCCCTCTTTGACCAGGTACAGACGCAGCAGTTCGCAGATATTTTTATCGTCATCCACTACGAGAATTTTTTCATTCGCCATTGTATTGTCCCTCCGTTTTGGCGGCACGCCCCTCCGGCGTACCCGCTATAGATTCTATTATACTGTATAATTGTGGATAAAAAAAGTACGAAGCGGCGGTTTTCCCGCATTTTTCTTGCGCGTGGGCGTGCTTGTGTGTATAATAAAGGATGGAAAAACCGCCAAAAGGAGCGAAACAATATGAAATTAGGTATCGTCGGATTGCCCAACGTGGGCAAATCGACCCTGTTCAATGCCATCACTTCCACCCGCAACGCCCAGGCTGCCAACTATCCCTTCTGCACCATCGAGCCGAACTCCGGCATCGTGGCGGTGCCGGATGCCCGCCTGGACAAGCTGGCCGACGTGTGGCAGACCGATAAAAAGACCCCCGCCATCGTGGAATTCGTGGACATCGCCGGTCTGGTGAAGGGTGCCGCCCACGGCGCAGGTCTGGGCAACAAGTTCCTGGGCCACATCCGGGAATGTGATGCCCTGGTGCACGTGGTGCGCTGCTTCGACGACGACAACATCGTCCACGTGGTGGAGGATGTGAACAAGCCCGAAGGCGTGGACCCCATCCGGGACATTGACGCCATCGACCTGGAACTGATCCTGGCCGACCTGGAGGTTGTCAACAACCGCCTGGGCCGCCAGCAGAAAGCCGCCAAGACCGGCAACAAGGCCGCAGCCGCCGAGGCTGCCTGGCTGGCCGAGCTGGCTGCCCATCTGGAAGCGGAAAAGCCCGCCCGTACCTTCGCCTTTGACGAGGAGGACGATGCCCAGAAAACCGCCCGCAAGGAACTGGGGCTGCTTTCGGCCAAGCCGGTGATCTACGCCTGCAATGTGGGCGAGGACGACCTGCTGGGCGGGCTGGACGAAAACCAGTATTACCCGCTGGTGGTGGAGCGTGCCAAGAGCGAGGGTGCCCAGGCACTGCCCATCTGCGCCAAGACCGAGGAGGACATTGCCGACTCCACGCCGGAAGAAAAGCTGGCCTTCCTGCAGGAGATGGGCATTGAATCCACGGGTCTTGACAAGCTCATCAAAGCCAGCTACGAGCTGCTGGGTCTGATCAGCTTTTTGACCGACGGCAAGAAGGAATGCCGCGCCTGGACCATCAAGAAGGGCACCAAGGCCCCCCAGGCGGCCGGCAAGATCCACTCCGACTTCGAGCGTGGCTTCATCCGTGCGCAGGTCATCCATTACCAGGACCTGGCCGATGCCGACTTCAACTATGCGGCGGTCAAGTCCAAGGGCCTGCAGCATACCGAAGGCAAGGAATATGTGGTGCAGGACGGCGACGTGATCGAGTTCCTGTTCAACGTCTGATAGGAGGCTGCCAATGATTATCGGCATTATGGGCGCCATGCCCGACGAAGTAGATCAGCTGTGCGCACGGCTGCAGGATGTGACCTGTGAAACCTATGCCGGGGTGGACTACCACTGCGGCACGCTGCAGGGCAAGCAGGTGGTCGTCTGCTGCGCCGGCATGGGCAAGGCCAACGCCGCCAGCACCGTGCAGGTGCTGTGCACCAAATACGGCATCGACCGCCTGATCTTCAGCGGCATTGCCGGCAATATGACCAGCAAAATCGGCATCGGCGATGTCTGCGTGGGTGAAACCGTCGTCTACCACGACGCCGAACTGGATATGCTGGCCCAGAGCGCCCCGTTCCTGAAAGAGTATCACGGGGACCCCGCCCTGGTACAGGCGGCGCTGAACGCCTGCGAAGCCTGCGGCGTGAAGGCCATCGCCGGCAAAATTGCCACCGGCGACACTTTTGTGGGTGACTCTGCCACCAAGAAGATCATTGAAGACAAGTGCCATCCCGACTGCGTGGAGATGGAAGGCGCGGCGGTCAGCCAGGTGGCAGGCCGCAACGGTGTGCCCTGCGTGGTACTGCGCGCCATGAGCGACAACGCCGACGAGAGCGGCTACGAAGTGCTGGTGGTCAAACAGTTCAGCATTGCGGAATACGTCAAGACCGCCACCGAGATCGTGGCCAACATGATCGAACATCTGTAAATACAATCAAGCGGGGCCTCCCTTCCGGGAGGCCCCGCCTTTGTTCTGTTCAGAGTTCCGGCACCCTGTCAATATCTTCCACGTCCACAAGACGATAGCCCCGTGCCTGCAGGGCTGCGGCCAGCATCCCCTGGCCGTCGATGAGGTGCTTGGAGAAGGTGCCATCATAGATCTGTTTGACGCCGCAGGTGGGACTGCGGGATTGCAATATCACCAAATCGATCTGCTGTCCCGCGATCTGCGCCAGGGCTTTGTCCACCCCGGCATGGAAGGCGGCGTCCACATTCTCGCCGTACTGGTTATAGGCCACACCGTCCCGCAGTTCCACGCAGGGGCGCGGCACCCCCAGCCCGCCCAGTACTTCGGGGCAGACGGGCACCACCTCGTGTCCCTGCAGCCGCCGCAGCAGTGTTTCGTTGCGGTTGTTTTTGCCGTTGTACTTGCAGTTTTCCCCCAGCAGACAGGCGCTGACAAGAATTCTCATGGGCGGTTCCTTCCTTTCGGTGCAGTGTTCCGCCCTGATTATACCAGCCCGGCGCCTGCCCCGCAAGGGTACATCATCAGATAAATTCCCGCCAGGTGTTCTCGGCCCGGGCCTGCAGTTCCCCCAATTCACTGCACAGCTGCTTGGCACCGGGGCTGGCCGTGGGATAGTCCTTTTCGGCCCGCTTGCAGTCCAGCACACCCTGGCCGCTGCCCTCTGCCAGCATGGTGGCAAGGTTGCGGGTGGATTTGTCCATCATGGTGCGGGTGCGGATGCCCATACTCACACTCATGCGGGCGGCGGCACTCTGCCCCTTAGCCTGGGCACCGATGGCATCCAACGCCGTGTGGGCGGCCTGGTTGATGCGGCGGTATTCCCGCTTCTGACGCATCATCTCATCTTTCAGCCGCTGGTCGTGGGTCAGGCCCATCAGTTCGTCCAGGGTATTTTTGCCCATCTCGGTATTCTGGACAATTTCCTGCAGCATCTTTTCGTTATCGTTTTGCATAGTAAAAACCCCCTTGTGTATTTGCGTCAAGCATAGTATGTACACAAGGGGGTTGCGTTTATGCAACTGTTACAGCCGCTGCTGGGCCAGGGAAAGCATCATTTCCCAGGAGGAAGTTTCGCCCCACTCGGCGCTGGCCGTAGTGACGGTAAAGGTGCCGCGCCGTGCCAGCGTGATGCTGAACACACGGCGGGAGGATTCCAGCGCTTGGTTGATGGTCTGGGCCAGCCGGGCTGCCGGCATACCCACCGTGATGGCCACAAACAGGCCGTCTTCCAGACGGGCCAGCACCGCATGCTCGTGGTCGGTGCCCACCGCCAGCTGCAAAATTCCTGCCGCGGTGTTCAGGCAGCATTCTGCCGCCTGACGGGACTCCTGATCCCGCAGCGTCCAATACTCGTTGACGCGCAGCATCACGGCGCCCACCGGTTTGCCCTGCATGGCCTGCTTTTCGGCATACAGGCGGTATTCTTCCTGAATGTAGCGGCTGTTGTATACGCCGGTGACATAGTCGCGGCGCATATCTTCCTGATACTGCGCCAGCGCACGGTCATAGGAATTCTGCGCCCCGGCCGACGCACTGCTGTCGTGGGGCATCCGGCAATGCACCCGCAGCACGCAGGGGCGGCCATCCACCTGGATGCCCTGGTAAATGCGCATCTCGTCCCCGTCGGCTGCCTGCACCAGCTGCATACCGCGGCCGCTCTCATCCAGCGTGGGAACCGGACCGCTCTCCGTTCCCGCTTCCAGCGTGGCGGGGTCCAGCAACACACCCCGGTACGGGTCTACAATCTGTACCGTTTCGAACAGCTGTTCCAGTGCTGCAACCTGCACCGCCAGTTCTTCCTTCGTGTATTCCAGCTTCATTTCGCTCCCTCACTTGCGCAAAAGCCTGTCTGCTCCCGCAAAACGGGCATTGTATATACATGTATATTACCACAAATGCATCGTTTTTCCTAGATGGGCGTTGCACAAAGAATCTGACGGCCGACGGCACAATACTGGCGATGTTTACCAATCATCCCTTTTTCCCGCCGGACGGGGTCGCCTCGGTACGGAAGTACCGCGCCGTCATGGTGCGGATCTCCCTGGCCAGGGCCGGGGTCAGCGCCTTGTCCTCGGCGCGCCACTGCCAGTTGCCCTGGGCACGGCCCGGAACATTCATGCGGGCTTCGGCCGGCACTTCCAGCCAGTCCGCCATAGGAATGACTGCCAGTGCCGCCGGGCTGGCCAGCACGCCGCGCAAAAGTCCCCGCAGCATCCCTTCCTGCTCGGTGAGGGCAAAGTAGGCGGTCGCCTGTTTGCGGCCTGCCGTTCCCAGTTCCTCCTCAAACCAGCCCTTGAGGGTGTTGTTGTCGTGGGTGCCGGGGTAGGCCACACAGTTGCGGGGATAATTGTGCGGCAGATCGACACTATCCTGCCCGGTAAAGGCAAATTGCAGCACCTTCATGCCGGGGAAGCCGCTCTCTTTGAGCAGCTGCCGTACCGAGGGGAACAGCTCTCCCAGGTCCTCCGCCACGATGGGCACATCCCCCATCGCTTCCCGCAGCGCCCGGAAAAGATCCATGCCGGGGCCCTGTTCCCACCGGCCGTTGCGTGCCGTGGGTTCCCCTGCGGGGATCGCCCAGTAGGTATCGAATCCGCGGAAATGATCGATGCGCAGAATGTCATAGATGGAAAGCGCGTGCCGTACCCGGCCGATCCACCAGGCATACCCGGTCTTTTTGTGGTAGTCCCAGTCATAGATGGGATTGCCCCACAGCTGGCCGTCCGCGGCAAAATAATCCGGCGGGCAGCCTGCCACACGGCGGGGACGGCCCTCCTGATCGGTTTCAAACAGGTCGGTGCCGGCCCAGGCATCGGCGGAGTCCGGCGCCACATAAATGGGGATATCGCCCATGATGGAAACCCCCTTGGCGGCTGCATATTCATGCAAGGCACGCCACTGCCGGTCGAACTCATACTGCAAAAAGGCCCAGAACTCGATTTCCTTGGCGTGCTCGGCCCGGAACTGGGCCAGGGCTGCCGGATCGCGGCGGCGCAGGGCCCGGGGCCACTGCTGCCAGTCGGTCATGCCGTTTTCTTCCTTGATGGCCATGTACAGGCAGTAGTCCGGCAGCCAGTCCGCCGAAAGGAACTGGAAGCGGTACCAGTCATCGGGGTAGGGGGTTTCGTACCCGGGCACCGGGCGGCCTTTGAGGAAGTTTTCGTAGGCTTTGCGCAGCACCGGGAACCGGCGCTCATACAGCGTGCCGTAATCCACATGGGAGGCATCGCCGCCCCACTGCAGGAAGGCGTAATCCTTGCGTTTGAGCAGGCCGTCCTTGGCCAGCAGGTCCAGATCGATGAAATAGGGGTTGCCCGCAAAAGCCGAACAGCTCTGGTAAGGGCTGTCCGCATAGCCGGTGGGGCCCACGGGCAAAATCTGCCAGACGCTTTGCCCGGCCCGGACCAGAAAGTCCACGAACCGGCGCGCCGGTGCGCCCAGACTGCCGATACCGTACCCGCCGGGCAGGCTGGAAATCGGCATCAAGATTCCGCTGCAACGTTTCAGTTCCATCATCATTCCCCTTTTCCATAAACAATGCCTGTACAGGCAGACTTTATTCCTCGGTTTCGGCAGCTTCCGTCGCGCCCAGGATCTCCAGCGCCGCCTCGGTGAAGGCTTTGCGCTCCGCTGTGGTGTGGCTCTCGCTGTCTTTCAGGGCTTCCTCGTTGGCCACCAGGGCATCCGCCTGGGCCTGGGTCACCGTAATGCCGGGCAGGATGCCGGTACCGGCCTGCTCGATCTGCATGGAGCCCAGGGTCGTGGTATCCGATGCGGTATTCCAGGGCGTGATGACCCCCAGTGTTTCGGTGAGGGCGGTTTCCCCTTCCCCGCTGCTGTACAGCCACAATGCCGCACTCTTGGCCGCTTTTTGGGCGGTTTCGTCACTGCCGGAAGAAATGGTCAGGTACCCTGCATCGGCCAGCACCGGATAGTTGAGAAGGCCCGTGAGGTTGTACTCCTCGGTGGAAAGGTCACTCTCGGTCAGGTTGCACTTGAAGGGGATCAGCACCAGACTCTGGCAGGCGTCCGAACCGTAGGCCGACAAAAGGTCGGTCAGGGTGGCGCGGCGGAAGAGGGCGGTTTCGTCATTTTCGGCCAGGTTGTCCCACTCCAGCGTCACGGCGCTGTACACACCGTTGAGAGGGCCGGTCAGCGTATCTTCGTTCAGTTCGCTGCCTGCCGCCAGCATGGCCGCCGTGTAGCCCGCCGTCCGGTTCATCGGTTCCGAGAAGACCCCGGTGGCGTTCAGGGTATCGGGTTTGGTTTCCGGCAGGGTGTAGTCGCTGCCGTTCAGCGTCACGGTGGCGGCTTCGGGTTCTTCCAGCCAGGCCTGCAGGGTTTCCACAAAGTCGCTCCACTCATCCCAGCTGGCATTCTGCAGGGCGGTCAGGCCGTCCTCCCCCAGCAGCGCCGTGATCATGGAGCCGTTGGCCCAGTAGCCGTACAGGCTGCGGCCCAGCGGCAGAGCGGTGGCACTCTCGGTGATGCCCGCGCGGCCGGCCGCGGCCGAAAGCAGGGTATCACTCATTACGTCCATTCCCTGGACAAGATCGCCGGGGGTGTTGTCCAGCAAAGCCAGGTCGGCACCGGCCGGGTCATCGGTCACGTTCAGGGTGACCTGCTGTGCCGCGGCATAGGCCTGCACCGCGGGCAGCAGTGCCTCGGTGGCATAGACGTTGAGGGTCTGGGGCGCAGGCGCCGCAGCGGTTTCCACGGTGGCGGTATTCTCGGCAGGCTGCAGCATCTCCAGCGGATTGGCGGCACAACCGGCCAGCAGCAGCGCCGGCAGGGCCAGCGCCGCAAAACGAATCATTCTCTGCATAGGGCAATTTCCTTACATTCTGTGATTAAAATGGTACTGACTTTTATTATATAAGATTTCGGTGTTTTTTTCCACACCTGTTTTATGGTATAATAGGAAAAATTCACAAAAAAGGAGGTCACCGTTCCCCTGTGACCGAGAAGCTATACGAAACCGATTCCTACCTGCAGCGTTTTACCGCCACGGTCCTGGCCTGCACCGAGGGCCCGGATGGCTGCGGGGTGGTCCTGGACCGCACCGCCTTCTTCCCCGAAGGCGGCGGCCAGCCCTGGGACACCGGCCGCCTGGGTGATGCCCGGGTGCTGGCGGTGCGCACCGACGGCGAAACCATCACCCACACCACCGACACCCCGCTGCCGGTGGGCGCCGTGGTGGAAGGTGTGCTGGACTGGCCTGCCCGGCTGGATGCCATGCAGCAGCACACCGGCGAACATATCCTGAGTGGGACCCTGCACCGGCTCTACGGTGCCGACAACGTGGGATTCCACATCGGCAGCCCCTTTGTACGGATGGACACCAGCATTCCCCTGACGGCCGAACAGCTGGCAGCTGCCGAGGCGCAGGCCAACGCTGCCGTGCGGGCCGACACACCGGTACACTGCTACGTCCCCGACGCCGCAACACTGGCCGCCACCGAGTACCGCAGCAAAAAGGAGCTGGAAGGCCCCGTGCGTCTGGTGGAAGCGGGCGGCGACCGCTGCGCCTGCTGCGGCACTCATCTGGCCCGCACCGGCGAGGTGGGCCTTATCAAGATCATCTCCGCCCAACATTACAAAAGCGGTATGCGGCTGGTCGTAGCCTGCGGGCAGCGGGCTTTCGATGCAGTTGCCGGGGGTTGGGCTGATGCCGAATCCGCCGGGCGGCTGCTGTCTGCCCCGGTAGGCCGCCTGACCGACGCCGTGGCCCGGCTGCAAAGCGGTGAAACCCAGCTGAAGCAGCGGCTGGCCGCTTTGCAGAACGTGCTGGCCGACGCCTATGCGGCGGCCGCCGAGCCGGGCAGACCCTGTACGGTATGGGCCGAAGGGGCCGACGGTGACGGACTGCGGCGGGTGGCCATGGCCATTGCCGCCCGGACCCAGGCTGCCTGCTGTGCCCTGGCACCGGGCGGGCAGGGACTGGCCTATGCCCTGGCAGCTGCTCCGGGCGGTGATATCCGGCCGGTGTGCAAAGCGCTGAACGAAGCCTTCGGGGGACGCGGCGGCGGCAAGCCGGCTTTCTGCCAGGGCAGTCTGGCGGATGCCGACGAAGCGCAGGTACGCGCGTTTATGAACCACAATCTATAAGAAATCAGGAGTAGACACATCTATGCGAATGCGATTCAAACCCTATGCGCGGCCGGAACTGCTGGCCTGCGACTTCCACGTTCACGAGCCGCTGACCCACGGGGGCCACTGGCACGAACTGTACGCCCGGCCCGACCAGCCCTGGCACCTGGAACTGGGCTGCGGCAAGGGCGGGTTCCTGGCCCAGATCGCCCCGGCCCACCCCGACATCAACTATCTGGGCATCGACATCACCGACAAGGTGCTGATCCTTGCCAAACGCAAGGTGGAAGCGGCCTATGCCGCCCTCCAGCTGCCCCCGGACAACGTGAAGATTGCCAGCCTGGACATTGAGCGGATGGGCAACGCCTTCACCCCCGAGGACCGGGTGGCGCGCATCTACATCAATTTCTGCAATCCCTGGAGCAAAAACGCCGGCAGCAACAAGCACCGGCTGACCCATCCCCGCCAGCTTTTGCAGTACCGCAACCTGATGGATGAGGGCGCCGAGATCTGGTTCAAGACCGACGACGACGATCTGTTCCGGGACAGCCTTTCCTACTTCCCTGCCGCCGGGTTCGAGATCACCTGGCAGACCTTTGATCTGCACGCCGACGAACCGGACTGGAACCTGCGCACCGAACACGAGGGAATGTTCAGCGAACAGGGCATTCCCATCAAAGCGCTGATCGCCCGCAAAGGCCCCGACAGCACGGTGCACTGGGTGGAGCCCAAGGAGCTGGCCCGCCAGCAGGAGGACCCCGATGACCCCGCTTGAGATCGCAGCCCGCACCCTGTACTGGTTTTTCCTCTACGGCGTGCTGGGCTGGTGTGTGGAGGTAGTGTATGCGGCCATCCGGGAACACCGCCTGGTCAACCGCGGGTTCCTGTGCGGGCCCATCTGCCCCATTTACGGTTTTGGCATGGTAGGGCTGCTGTACTGTATGCGCCGGATGCCTTCGGGTGACCGCGAGCCCGGTGTGGTAACAGTCTTTGTGGTAGGCATGGTGCTCACCACCGCCATTGAACTGATTGGCGGCTGGGTGCTGTTCCGCCTGTACCACATCCGGTGGTGGGACTATTCCCATCTGAAGGGCAACCTGGGCGGGTACATCTGCCCGCAGTTCTCCCTGCTGTGGGGGTTGGGCAGCGTTATTATGGTAAAGGCCGTTCATCCGCTGCTGGCCCGTATTGGGGACCCCATGCCCCTGCGGGTGCTGCTGCCCCTGGACGGGGTTCTGCTGGTGTTCTTCCTGGCGGACGTGGGTGTTTCCACCGCCGCAGCCATCGGCCTGAACAAACGCCTGAAAGAAATCGACGAACTGCGCGCCAAGCTGCGGCTTTCCAGCGATAAACTCACCGAGGTGCTGGGCACCGGCGCCATGACCGCCGATACCCTGCTGGATGAACAAAAGCTGCAGCTGGCCCTGGCCAAACTGGAAAGCCGGGACAACGCCGCCGAGCTGCGCGCCGAACTGACCGCCCGCGCCGACGCCCTGCGCGCCAAACTGCGGGATGTGGATCTGGATAAACTGGGTGCCCGCCGCCTGCTGCGGGCTTTCCCCAAAATGCAGAGTGCCCGCTACGCCGAAACACTGGCTTCCACCCGTACGGCGCTGGTGCATCTGCGCCAGCTGGCCCGCAACGCCAAGGCAGCCGCCCAGGAGGCTGCCGACAAACTGCGCCGCAACGATACCTGAAACAGAAACGAGCAACGCCCCGTCCTGCCGGACGGGGCGTTGTTTATGCTTTTTTACGGTCAAAGGAGATCTGCAGCACCAGCCAGGCGGCGACGATGCAAACCACCGAGATGAGCCCCAGCATCTGCCAGCAATGGAGCAGGTTGGCGATGGTCGCGTCATACATGGGGCCATCGAAGCCCGCCTTGAGCCAGGCCAGACGGCTGTTCAGATCGGTGGAAGCGCCCAGCGCGCCCATGCCCCAGCGGCAGACGATGATGGTGGCAATGGAGTTGGCCACCCCGGTGAGGTTGAACATGATGCCGCTGAAGACCACCTGGCCGATCATGATGACCAGGACCACCAAAATCGCCGTTTCGCCGCTTTTGAAGATTGCGGACACCAGCAGTCCGGTGGCGCTGGAGGCAAAGAGCATAAGCAGCACGGTGACAAAAATTTCGAGGTTGGTTTCAAACAGCAGATGGTTCTGCGGGATGTGCACCACATTGACAAAGCCAAACGTAAGGATGGCCGCCTGCACGATTTCGACGACCAGCAGCACAAAGGCTTTGCTGAGTACCACCGCCAGCAGGTTCACCCCCACCGAGGCTTCCCGGAGGATGATGTCCCGCTCCTTGCAGATTTCCCGGTAGGAGTTCAGCGTTCCCATAAAGGCCGCCATGGCGCTGAGGATAAACAGCGCTGTGCGGCTGCCCACGTTCACCAGGTTGGAGGTGAAGCAGTTGGGGTCCACCACCAGTTTGATGACAAACACCATAAACGGCGCCTGCAGCACCAGACTGGCCAGCAGGAGTTTATCGTTCCAGATCAGGCGCAGATTGCGCTGTACCAGCACCGTGAACTGACGCAGGAATTTCATCACTTCGCTTGGTTGCATCGCTTGTCCGCCTCCTTTGCTGCCTCGGGCCAGGCTGCCGCCAGGCGGTTGAACTCCGGTGTGGTAAAGTACTGGCAGCGGTACTGTTCCACCAGCTCCGGCACCCGCAGTTTTTCAAAAATATCGCTGGTAAGTTCCACATCAAAATAGGTGTTCAGGTTTTCCGGCGGGCCGTAGTAGCACAGCACGCCGCCCACACCCAAAAAGGCGATTTTGTCGCAGAGGTTGATATTGGACATATTGTGGGTGACCATGAGCACCGTACAGTTCTGGTGGCTGAGTTTGCGGCACAGTTCCATCATGCTGCGGTCCAGGTCCGGGGAAAGCCCGCTGGTGGGCTCGTCCAGAATCAGCAGGCGCGGGCTGGCCAGCAGTTCCATGGCAATGGACACGCGCTTTTTCTGCCCGCCGGAAAGCTGGGAGATCAGCGTTTTTTCCCGCCCCGTCAGGTCCACGGCCTCGATGGCATGGGCCACCGCCGTGGCGATCTCGGCCTTGCTGGCGTCGTGGGCGATGCGCAGCTTGGCCGTAAAGGTCAGGCTCTGTTCCACGGTCAGGTTGTCGTGCATGATGTCCCGCTGGGGCACATAGCCCAGTACCGCATCAAAGGCGTTGCGGTTGCCCCGGGTTTCCAGTCCGTCAAAACGCACGCTGCCCGCCGTGCAGGGAGCCGTGCCGGTGATGCAGGTCAGCAGGCTGGATTTGCCGGTGCCAGACCCGCCCACCAGTACCACAAAGCTGTTGGGTTCAATTTCCAGACTGGTACCGTCCACGATATTCAGGGGTTTGTCGGTATTGCGGTCCTGCACGGTCTTGTAGACGTTCAGAAGCTGCACACTGATACCGCTTTTGTGTTCATGGTAGTGCAGCAATCCACCGGTGAAGGCAAACACCTGGGTGGGCACGTTGATGACGGCGCCATTGCGCAGCGCCATGCGGCTGATGCGCACACCATCCACATAGGTGCCGTTGGTGGAGCCCAGGTCCCGCACTTCAAACTGGCCATCCTTATACAGGACCTCACAGTGATGGCGGGACACACGGTCACTGACCAGCTTGATGTCACAGTCATCCCCACGGCCGATCAGCACCCGTTTTTTGCGGCGGAGGTCCACCTCCCGCAGCACGGCATCCTCGGACTGTTCCTGCCGGGGACCGGCGGCTGCATCCTGCACGCTGCGGATTTCTTCCACCCGGAAGGTGATCTCCTGGGTAGCGGCATCGCCATCGGTGTTCAGCCCGATAACGTCCCCCGGCTGCAGGGCACAGGTTTCCCCTGCCGTCAGGTAACGGTTGTTGTACCAGGTATTGCAATCGCTGGAATCGTCGGTCACCGTCCACTGGTCGCCGGTACAGGCGATGGTGAACTGGCGGTCCCCCACATTGTTGCGGCGCAGCACATACTCGCACTGGGCGCTGCGCCCGAAGCGGTAGGCACCACGGCCCGACGGCAGCGTGATGCGCTGTTTGTTGCGCTGTTCGGTGATCAGAAATACGATCTCACTGGGCACGGGCGCACCTCCTTACCAACGGAATCCGCTGCCGCAGAAGGGCACGAACCGCAGCGCGGACTGCCCCAGCCTGAGTTCCTCACCACCGGTGAGGGGCTGGGCTTCCAACACGGCCTGCCCCGCCAGATAGCACAGTTCCTGGGAGGAACCGGGCTGCAGCGTAAAGGCATCGGTTTCGGGATCATAGACCACCACGGCCTGCCGGACGCCCAGCGGGGCGTCGGGGCTCAGGGTCACCGGCGTACCGGCGGCGTCCAGCCCCAGAAAGCTGCGGCCCACGCCCAGGCGCAGGTCCCGGCCCCGGGCCGGACCGTCCAGCACCACCAGCCAGCCCGCCACCGGCCCATCGGGGGCGGCAGCCTCCGCGGCAGTCGGGGCCTCACTGGTGTGTACAATGGCTGTTTCGGTCTGCAGATCGGTATTGCAGTAAGGGCAGGCGGGGAATTTGTCCCCGTCGTAGAAATGTCCCTGTTCACATTTGGTCAGTTTCATCGTTGCATCCTCTTTTCACGCCGGGTCACAGCACCAGACGGATCGTCGTGCGCCCCAGGCGCAGGGTATCGTTGTTTTGCAGGCGGTGTTCCCCGTCGATGCGTTCCCCATTGACGAAAACCGCCGCTTCCGGTGCCAGGGTCTGCACCAGCAGTGCTTCCCCCCGCACACACAGCAGGCAGTGCTGCGGCCGGATCTTGGGGTCCGGCAGGCAAAGGTCGCATTGCGCGGCATCGCTGCCCAGCATCAGGCTGCTTTCCACCATGCCGGCCCAGCGGCTTTCGGCAATGGACCCCCGCTGTGCCCAGAACAAGGTGACCCAGCGCCGCGGCAGCGACGCGGATTCTTCGTTGCCGGCCAGCAGGTGCTCGGCTTCGGCCGCCTGTTCGGCGGTACGGTCCCGGCGGCGCAGCCTTTGCCACCGGAACGCCAGCACCGCCAGCACCGTGACGGCCAGAAGCAGCGGCAGCCGGAACCGGGCCAGATAAAATGCATTGTCCCGCGGCCATACCACAATGGTAAAATCCGTTTCCTCCCGCAGGGTGCTGACGTTGGCGGGCGTCATACGGCTGGATACCTTATTCAGGGCCACATGGTAGGTACCTTTATAGAGATTGGCGGTCGTCAGGGTAACGGTACGGCCGTCCTCGCTGACTTCCACCTTTTTAACCGGCACATGCCAGTTCCAGATGTCGTTGCTCACCACATGATAGAACTGCGGCCGGGTAGCGTTGGCGTTGATGGCCTGATTCATCGTCAGGCGCAGGGTGTTGCGGTTCAGTACCTCCACCTTGGTGACCTGGGGCTTTTCCATCTGAAAGCCCATGTACACCGTGGAGGTGCTTTGCACCGCACTGCCAAGGCTGGGAATCGACAGCGTGACGATCTCCTGCCGTTCACCGTACAGACTTTCGGGCACTTCGGTACGCAGTTCCAGCGCCGAGGCAAACAGTTCCTGTTTGGCCAGCAGTTCACTGCCCATATCCCGCATTTTGCAGGGAATGATCCGCCCGTCGGACATGGTATTCAACACGGCCAGTGTGTCCGGTGAGCCACTGCCCACAAAAGTATACATCGCCACATTGAGTTTGCTGCTCACATCGGTGAGCAGGCCCGCCAGCAGCGCCGGGTTGGTGATGATGCGCTTGCCGTCGGTACAAACAAACACCGCCTTGCGCGGCGCCAGGGCCTGATATTCCTGCTGAATATCGGCGGCCACCTTGCCGGCTGCGCCGGTCAGGTCCATCTGCCCGTCGGACTGGGTGATGCCGGCCAGCGCCGTATACAGCGCGTTGGCATCCGAAGTAGCCTGCTGCACGCAGGTCGCACCGCCTGCCAGTGTGTAAAGGGCGATCTGGTCGTTTTCCTTTTTATTGCGGATGAGCTGCCATATAGCGCCGCGCATCTGCCGGAAATCCGCCGGGTCGATGTCGGCGCTGTTGTCCAGTGCCACCAGATAGCAGATCGGACTGTCCGCCTGGCCCACCGAACTGGTATCCAGACTGTGGTCCCCCACGGTCAGTTCCAGGCCGGCTGCCTGCACCACCATCGGCGTATAGGAATCGCCGTTGGCGTCCAGGGCATAGAAAAAGACGTCCATCTCCGGCACATTGACATAGATCTGCTCTACCCGGAAACTGCCCGCACCGCTGGTGGCGGTGGTGGTTTCGGCCGAAACGGCCAGACAGGCCGCCAGGCACAGCACCAGCATCCAGATCGCGGACAGGGTGTATTTGAGAGTTTTCACGCAACGTCTCCCGTTTTGTATGGGTTAAGTACGAGCCATCTTTCTGCGCAGGCCGCGCAGCGCAGCCACCGCCTTTTGGCGGCGCGGATTTTCTTCGGGTTTGCGCTCCGGAATCAGCTGGATGTCCCCGCTGTCGGCATCCTCGTCGTCTTCGCCGGTATCGCTCAGATCGGGCATGACCGGCTGATGGGGCCCGCGGGCCGGCGGTTCTTCGTCCAGGATGGGCTCGCCCTCCTGCCGCAGAATGGGATAGGAGAAGATCGCTCCCGGCACCTCGATTTCCGGCGGGTCGCTGGGCTGCTGTTTGGGTTCGGTGTCAAAATACTCTGCCGAGGGGGTAGTTTCCTCCTCCGGCACCAGTTCTACCGTGCGCGGCGGCGCCGGTTCTTCCTCGTCCAGGCCGGGCGCCACCACACAGTTCACGGCCTCGTCTTTCTGAGGGGCCTCCTCGGCCGTTTCCTCGCTGACCGGCAGCGCCGCTGCAGCGGCCTCCACCGTCTTGTCCGACAAATCCAGCCGCGGCTCCGGCGAAACTTCGGTCACGTCCTCATCATACTCCGCATCCACCACCGGCGTATTCTGCCGGGCATAGTCCTGCGCTTCCTGCAGTTCCCCGATCATCTGGCTGAAAAAGTCCATCAGCTTGTTCCGCTGCTGTTCCATGGCCGCAATGCGGCTCTTGAGGTCCTGCAGCCGCAGCCGGTGGGCGTTCTGAATTTCCCGCGCTTCATCGGTGGCGGCCTGCACCATCTTGCGTGCCTGGCTGATGGCCTGTTCCCGGGCCAGCTGGTCGATGGCCTCCGCCTTGCGATTGGTTTCGGCCAGCAGGGCGTCGGCTTCCGCCCGCGCCTGACGGCGGATCTTTTCTGCCTCGGCATGGGCGCCCGCCAGGACCTGGTCCTTTTCTTTCAGCACCTGCTGGCGGGCTTCATCGTGGGCGCGGCCCTTGATGCGCAGGGCTGCCTCCGCCTCCTCGGCCCGATCAGTCAGTTCCTTGTTTTCCCGGGTCAGGTCACCGTTTTTCAGCCGCAATACCGCCACCTGGTCGGTCAGCGAATGGTTGCGCTCCTGCACTTTGGAATACCGCGTTTCCAGATCATCCTGCCGCCGGGAGATCTTGTCCGCCTGCCCCGCCAGCGTCGCATTCTGCGCCGCCAAATTCTGGTTCTGCCCCAACAGCGTCTGGCAGCGGCGCCGCAGGGCCTCGCTTTCCTGCCGGGCCGCGCGGGTCTCGGCATTGGCGGTGGCCAGACTTTGCTCATAATCACTGCACAAGGCCCGCAGTGCCTGGCGCACATCTTCCGGTTCGTACCCGCCGAAGCGCGCCTTGCGCACACCGCACTGTTCCATATATTGGTTGACGTCAATTTTTGCCATACGCCGCAATCCCCCGACAAATTTCTATAAGTAATTTCATTATAAATCATGCCCCTGGGGAACGCAAGCGGATTTTGCCGAAAGCCCCCGGTCCCGGCCCCGCAAAAAAATCAAAAAAATTTCAAAAAAAGCGTTGACAAAGTGCAACACGGTTGCTATAATAATAAAGCTGACGCGAGGTCAGTAAACAAAACAAAAGATATTGCCCCATAGCTCAGTTGGTTAGA
>ERZ1090867.413-NODE-414-length-18169-cov-93.588126_pt1 | contig 18169 bp, 25 predicted proteins | sample MGYA00478476_ERZ1090867 | MGnify/ENA primary metagenome ERZ1090867 (study PRJEB33644, sample SAMEA5815742) | chicken gut metagenome | biome: Chicken; feature: Gastrointestinal Tract; material: Caecum | place: Ireland | collected 2019-01-01 | study: A study of the... | reverse complement strand
TAGGTATCAACCAAGGATACAGAAAGGATGGTGGTTGAGATGCGTACTGTGCAGGATATCAAGAATGAGGTTATCGACTATATTCGCAATAGCGGTGAGGTTGTTGAGGATTATAATGTGGATATGTGCGCTGATTATCTGTATGATGTGTTACATCTTGATGGTGAGTGTGCGTATCGTGCTGAGTTTGAGTGGGCGGTGTTCAATTTCCGTATCGCGGAATGAATCATGCGTCGTAATAGTTGGCCAAGGAACAAAAAAGGATGGCAATCATGATTAACAGCAGCAACGATACTCGTAACCTTACTTTTGAGGCTTGCCCGTTGGGCGTGTTGTATGAGGCGTTTCGTAAGTATGATGATGTTACGACGCTTTGTGTAACTTCGATTGTGGATGGCGTGAAGCGTGTGGAATATCTGAATGTTGAGTTTAAGGTTAGCGGTAATGTGCGGTTTAGCATAAAGCCTGTGACTGAAATGCCGTTTGTGTTTTTTGTCTCTTGGGTTAGTGACGATTATCATTATATTCGTGTGAATTTCCGTGACATTGCACTCGCATCCCCTAAGAAGGTCGCCAAGTCTGTGGCGGCTTACGTTCGTGACCTTGCGTTCGGCATATAAGTTAACGGTCTTTCCCCGCTAGTATAATTGGTAGTACGGCAGTCTTTGGAACTGTTTGTCTAGGTTCGAGTCCTAGGCGGGGAGCGAACGGGACATATAGGGTGTTCCGCTGATTATAAGGATGGTAGTTAAAAATGAAGCGTTTTCGTGATTTTTTGCACTCGCTGTGGGAGTGGGTTAAGGTTGTTGCGTTATGGCTATTGATTATAGGAGCTATCGTGTTGGGCTCATTGATTGAGCACTTGGTTATCGTTATCTGAAAAAGGTGGTGTGAGATGAATAAGAGAATTGTTCAGGTGTTCGCAGTGTTACGTTATGACGGTGGGCTATGCAAATGCGTAGCGAAATGCAATAGCCATGCAATCGCTCTGCAGGCAATACAGTATTTTATGAGTGATGATACGCACGGTGTGTATTACAGGATTGAGTCACGCTACACCGTGGTTGTGGATTACGCGCCAGAAACATGTTCTACAACAGCGGTAAAGGTGGTGCAGTCGTGAGTTTTACGCCGATGACATGGGATGCGGCCGTGTGTACCGCCTGCTATGAGCAGGGCTATCGTGCCGGTTTGACGCTTCCCGCTCACGCTATCCGCCCATTGGAGGATGCGGCGTGCGCTCAAGGCTATTGCGATTGTTTCTGCGAGGGCTATGTGCAGGGCGTAACGGAGCGTGAGCAGCGCCCGACCGACTTGCATATCGCGGACGCGATAGTAAGGGGTGAAATTGACCGAGCCTAGCAGTATTATGGATCTTTGCGCACAGCTGTTTGCCCAGTGGACTGAGCAGGGCGCGATGATCGCAGCTACCGAGGGCTATGAGCGCGGGGCATTGGACGCCGCCGAGGGGAAACCCGAACGCGAAACGCTCCCCTATGATATTCATAGGATGTATGAGGATGATTATCAACGTGGATACCGTGAGGGGTATAATCATGGAACTGAAGAACCTGAATTTTGATGAAATCGTATCACAATATACGACTATAAGATACCGCGCCTATTTTTACATCCCCGGACACGAGTGTATTTATACTGATTGGTATTATGGCGGAGACGGTATGGAGGCAGTACAAGCATTATGTGACATTGTTCGCAAATCTGGGGATTCTGCCGGATATATCCAATCGCAGCAGGTAGTAGTGGCTAAGGCTGTACGAATTGGCGGGGATATCAAAAATGAAGAATGATGATAACCGCACGAATTGGTTTGATGATGGTGTGCTGGATGATGACCGCGTGCGCCGCGTCATCCGTGGCAGGCGGCGTAATCTGCACCTGCGGGAATATAATCGTGGCGAGGGCGATTGGGAGACGCTCTGCCGTACCGTAGCGCTACTCAAGGACTTTTACAAGCCTCAAGGTGCGCAGGTGGCGTTTGCGGACGGTATCGAACATGCGGCAAACGTGTGTCTATCATTGTCCCCACGCACATCACGTGTCGGCGCGTTGGCGCGAACCCAGAACATCGAAATGCTGGGCGGCGTCATCTATGCCCCGGCAATGGTGGCATGGTGTGCGGTCTGCCATGTCAAGGGCGCAACCTGCTATGAGATGTGCAAGATCTGGGATGGCAATGAATTCGCCCAAACCATTATCAAAATAGCATGTCGTTGTTTTGACAATCTTACCGACGCGCGGTATACTGATGAAGACGTGGCAAGAATGTCACAACAGCAGCAACACTAGTATAAGGCGGTATGATTATGGCATACATTAAGAGGGCTAAGCACTATAGTATTGTGCGCGGCGTCACGCGCGGCGAAAACGGCGAACTTGTGGACGCCGAGGTAGTCGTGGATGGCGCTTGTCGCACGCCTGGCATGGCGATGAAGAAGGCCCGCAAGATTAACAAGGACATGCTGCCCATGTCCGCCGAGTATCATGCGCAGGCGACGCGCATGGACGAGGCGATCTATTGGGCTAATTGCGAGTTTGGGGATGATACCGTTATCGACTATCCGGGGCCGGTGAACGGCAACGTGGTCGAGGATGATATCATCTCCGAGGAAAATAATTAATAATCCCTATAAGGAAAGGCAACAATCATGGCTGACAACGAACTGACCGTAACGAACGGCAACAACTTCGCGGCGAACGGCGCTAACGCAGTATCACACTTCTTCGACACCACCACTATGGACGGTAAAATGGCGCTGTATAACGCCATGCAGACCGCCGACAAGGTGGACGAACACCTGAATGAGCCATTGCATGTGACCAACGTGCTGGCTCAGGCCATCGAGGTCGCGAATCAGGAAACCGGTGAAATCAACTCTTCTACCCGCGTGGTCATTCACGCGGAGGAAGGCGATTTTGCCGCCGCCTCCCCCACGTTGGCGCACGCTTTTGGCAACCTGTTCGCCATTTTCGGCACGCCGGACACGTGGTCTGCACCGCTTGCTCTCAAGGTGGTGGAAAAGAAGAGCCGCCGCGGCTACAAGTTCTTCGACCTCGAATTGGTGTCGGAGAACAAGCGCAAGTAACGCGAATGTCCACACCATATGATAGCTTGGTAATGTCCCTATAGGGATGTTGCCGCCAGACTCACCCCCCGTCGTTTCCATCCTTGCGGCGGGGGGTGTTTCACACTCACAAGGAGGGGACGTGGCAAAACGCAAAACCAACCGACGCGCCAACAATCTGAAACGCAACGCCGCAATCAGGTCAGCACAGGTACGCCGAGAACAATCGGTAAGGGATTACAGTACCGGACGCCTCCCCAAACAAATCACCGAAACATTCCTAGGGAAGCTCAGCGTCCAACAGCTTGAGCAGGTAGCGCGACGTATCGGCCAGGAATTCGGGCAACAACAGCAAGCCTTACGTGCGCGGGACAATGAACCGTATCAAGTCGTTCCCGACGTGCATATCACGAAACTTGACCGTGAGATGGCGGCGCGCCCGCTGATAACCGACGCGGAAATCGCCGCCGCCCCGGCAAAACGTCGGAAAACATTACGGCAGCAGCAGCGCCGCCGGATCGAGGCACGGGAGAAAATCAAACGCGCCCGACAATTCGAGGCCCTGAGCATGGCCCGCTATACCGTGGGCGAGGTACGGGAGATGGAACGCGCGGGGGAATCACCGTTCGATGTGCTGGGCACTCATACGGTTGGTGGGTCGGCGCGTGACGAACTCACACGAAACCGCGCAAACGTCCTCGGCACAGGAAGTGGCATTAGTCACTTACGCATATTGACAAGAGAGGGTAGGCGTGATAGGGCGCAAGAGATTATACTCGAATATGCGGGGATTGTAGGCCGAGCCAAACTGCAGGCCGGAACAAAACCGATATCCAAGGGTGAAGGTACGAGTGATTTTGGAAATGTCGAGCAGCGACTAGAAGCGTTTGACGCCAGCGTGGCCCAAAAATTCGCGTCTTTATCGAACCGTCAAAAAAGATGGCTTATGAACAACACGAATTTTAGCACCGTGGTACGCGAGGCGACATGGTATAATGACAAGACGCATAAATGGGAAACCAAGGCGGACGCGGGAGACGTGGAAACGCGACTCGATGAATGGATGACCAGCGCGGCACGACACTAAAAGGATGGAATCATGCGAGAGCGCCGAACTGCGGCAACGGATGGCGCAACACTACTCACGGATGACGGCCTGGAACCGTTGACGGCCCATGCCGTCATCCGCCTCACCATGCTCGACTATCATACGCGCGTATGGTGCGCCCACGGATGGCAGGACATCAAACCCATAGCCGCCGAACTCCTGAAACGCCTGCCATTGCAATCGAACCCAGCCAAGGATGGCATATGGGGCACGTTCAATATCCGCGGCCACTTCTACAGTTTCCGCGTGCGTATGGGCGGCATTACCGTGGACTTTCTGGACGTGCGCAACATCACGCGCGATGATGGATTGAATGTTTCACGTGAAACATTCGGCGGCGCGGATGACTTGGAAACCACGTGGAACATTGCGCGGGAATGCGCCGCGTTGAATCTCAAGGGTACTACCATAGCCTCAATGGCGATGGCCGATTACATCGATGGGGATTACGCCGGATTCAAACGCCATTTTCCACCATTGGACAGGGAGGATTATCACAGGATGCGCCCCGCCTACTATGGCGCGATAGTGTACAGCAAGCCGGGCGAATACCGGGATTGTAAAAGCTGGGATGTGAACAGTCTCTACCCGAGTATCATGCGCGATAACCTCATGCCGGTAGGATCCCCCATATGGTACGACGGACAATATCAACACGACGATGATTATCCGCTGCATATCGACGTTATAGCGTTTGACGCAAAACTGAAACCGGGGAGAACGGCCACGCTCACCAACATCCTGCCCGTATGGGGGTATGAGGGTGAACGTTTGGATAGTACGCTCGGCGTCATCACCATGCCGGTCACGGATGTGGATTGGGAAACGCTCACGGAAAACTATGACGTGCATATATGGGAGCGTATCGGCGGCTGGAAATTCCGTAAATCACATGGACTCTACTATACGTATGTGGATAAATGGTTTCATGTGAAGCAGACCGCGACGGGAGAGCGCAAACAGATGGCGAAACTGTTGCTTAACTCGTTGGTGGGGAAGTTCGGCGCCTCGCTCTACCGTCCCATGCTGCACCCGAAGCCCTCCGTTGACGGCGGCGTGGATTTTACCGTGGACAAGCCTGAGTCAACCAATAGTCTGGCGTGGTTGCCGACCGCCGCCTACGTCAACGCCTACGGACGGCAGATATTATCCCGTGCGATGAACGCCAACGCCGACCGCGTAATCTATGCCGACACCGATGGCATGATATTGGCGGGACTGGATCCGCCCGCAGGTATCGAGACGGATGACCGGAAACTGGGCGCGTGGAAAAATGACCACACCTATGCGAAGCTGCGTATCCTCGGTAATCGCAAATATTGCGGAGTTGAAACAAGCGGCGATACCGTTATGCGGCTGAGCGGCGTGCATCGCGCCGCGCCCATACCCTATGACGAATTCCTGCCGGGGTCGCGCCATTGCAATGATGATGGCCACACTTTCGTGCTATAATGATCGGTAGCGGGGTGTGCGTCCCAAGTCGATTCGATGGCCCGACCGTAAGGCAAATCGGTAAGGCGATTCGGTCGGATGTAGACGTGCGTTTGCCGACGCCCAGCGACGGCGAGGGAACCCGCACAGCCTAGCAATCCGGCCCGGCAGCGTGATTGCTGCCGGGCCACTTACCTTAAGGGGTGAATATGGATAACGAAACCGATGACAAGCCGGACACCACGCCCGACACCGAGCCGGACGCGCCAGCCGACGATACTACGCCGAACCCGGAGCCCGAGGCGCAGGACGATGGCGAGCCGGAGGACGCGGGCGACGATAAGGACGCCGACATGGCCAACCGGCTGAGCGCCTTGGAAGCTACCGTGGCGGAATTGTCCAAAACCATTGAGGCGATGCGCGACGCCGCCGCCGACCACGTGTTGAACGACGGCCCGGACGATGACAAGACGCCGGAATCGGCTGAAATGACCGACGATGACTATAACGGCACCTACTCTACGTTTGATGACCTGTATGAAGACTAACCATTAGAAAGGAACAACTATCATGCCGACCACCCCAGTGGTGACGCCCAAGCAGCAGCTGAGGCCGCTCACTGAATTCAACAACGCCCAGATCCTTAACATGATTCGCAACGAGGCGTCCCCCGAGTACCAACGGCGCATGCCGTCCGCTACCCAGATGAACATGGACAGGCAGATGGCCACCCTCATGTCATCTACCCAGCTGAAGAACGAGTTTTACTCGGCGCTGGTGAACCGCATCGGCGGCACGTACGTCAACACGTGGCGTTGGAACAATCCGCTTGGCGTGTTCCAGCGCGCCTCGCAGGCGTATGGTGACACGTGGCAGGAAATCGCCGTGGGCATGCCACTCGCCCAGGTGTATGACCCGAACGCGGAATATTTGGGCGCGGACAACTTCCGCAAGTGGAAAATCGACGTGGATAGCCTCTATCATCGTCTCGACTTTGCCCACTGGTATCCGGCCACCACGGATGACAAGACATTGCAGCGTGCGTTTACGTCCGAAACCGGTTTGGCCTCGCTCACCTCGCAGATCCTCACCTCGTGCTATAACGCGGCTGAAGTCGATCTGTTTGAAGCCATGTGCCATCAATTCGTGGAATACGCCAAGCTGGGCGGGTATTGGCGCGTCCACATGGATGCGGATTTAAACGATATGGGCTCGACGGAAACCAACGCCCGCGACATGCTGCGCCAGATCCGCGCATGGGCCGACACGCTGAAGTTTGTCAGCACCCGCTATAATGCGCGGCACATGCCGACGTTCGCACGCCCCGACGAGCTGGTGCTGTTCTGCTCCCCCGAAGTGAAGAGCGCTCTGGATGTGCAGGGCCTCGCCACGGTATTCCAGCGCACGGACGCCGAGCCGACCATCGACCGGATTATCGTCATCCCGCAAGACCGATTCGGCATGGACGGCGTGCAGGCGATTCTGACCACCGACAAGTTCCTTATTGATATTCCGGTCATCAATGAGATGACGCAGCAGACCAACCCGGTGAACATTAACTCGGTTAACCATTACCTGCATGTGCAGCACATCATCAGCGTGTCCGGCTTCGCCCCCGCCATCATGTTCTGGACGGGCGCCGGATCCACTGTCAAGACGGTGGCACCGACCGGTACGCAGGCCAAAACGCCGACATTCCAGCTTAAGTTGGCAATGTACGGTGGCGGCACGTCCACCCCGACGAATGTGGCGCGCGGCGGCGCGGTGCAGGTCACCGCCGATACGACCATCGGCAACGACGGTACGGCCACGTTCCGCTCGGATGCGGTCGAATATCGCATTGGCGATACCGTCAAGCCCAAGAGCGATTACACCTACATCTCCCCGACCGGCGTGCTGGTGGTCGGCCTGGATGAACCGAACACGACTATCCCGGTTACGGCTACCGCGCTGTACACCAACCCGGCGACCCCCGAGGTGCCGGGCACGGTGTCCGCCGCATTGGATGTGCCGGTGGTTGGCGATGGCGTCATCGGATTCAACCCGTCTATCATCGCGTCGATTGCCGTCAACGTCTCGAACGTGACCACGGGTCATACGGTGCAGGCGACTGCGACGGCGACCATGATTGACGGACGCACCGCCGACGTGACCGCGCAAGCCGCCTGGACGTCCGGCACCCCGGCAAACGCTACCGTGTCCGAGTCGGGCGTGGTTACCGGTGTTAAGGCGGGTAGCTCTGATATTACCGCCACGCTGTTTGGCGTGTCTGGTAAGAAGAGTGTGACCGTATCCTAGTGGTATAATGGGAGGGTAGCCGGTTGGCTACCCTCTCTCACGGTGTGATGCAAGTCAAGGCCCGGAGCGCAAACCACGTGAGCGCTCCGGGCCTCGTCATACCGGAGGTCGAACATGATCGATGACGTGAATCCCTACGTTGAAAACAATTTTTCGTGGGCGGAATGGACGCCCAACACCACGCTGAAACTCTGCCGCGTACCGTGGGATGCATCCTACAGGGATGTTGTCCGGTTTGTTTCACGTGAAACACAACAGGAATGGTTTGAGAAACTGGAGGGCGTGGAATGCCGCCCGGCCACCATGCACATTTTCAACGCGCCCGCCCGCGTCGAACTACCATTCAACGAGGCATCGAACTGGAATTACTTGGTGGCCTATAATGATTATCCAGAATTGGAGGGGCCACGCGCGTGGTATTACTTCATCCAGCGTGTTGAATACGTCAACGCACACTGTACCCAGCTTGTGTTGATGCTGGACGTGTGGCAGAGTTTCCAACACGATATTACGCTCGGCAGCTGTTATGTGACGCGCGGGCATATCGGCATCGCCAACGAACACCAATGGGATGATTACGGGCGTACGTATCTTGCTTTGCCCGAGGGGTTGGATACGGGCGCGGAAATGGTCACGACGAATCAGACCTATAAGAGTATCGTAAACGCCCAGCACTATAACCTTGATGGCGGTAGTATTGACTGGGTTGATTATGGGATAATCGTCGTGTCCACCACCAACCTGACCGACTCTCCGGGCACTCAATCCAAACCCTCTCTGCAAACGGCAACGGGTAGTATTTTTGAGGGTGCTACGGACGGATGCGAAGTCTATTACTGTGATAGCCGTATGGCGTATGTCGCCAATATCATGGCGCTGGGCACGTTGTACCCGTGGGTTACTCAGGGTATCAGCGCCATCTATATGGTGCCGAAAATCCCGCAGGATTATATCAATAAATACGGTACTGAGGTTACTAAAATCTACGGTTCAAACGTGACAACGGAATATGGTAAAATCTACCAATTCAAGACCGGTATTGACTCTGAAATGCGTTACGAGGATATTATAAACGTATCCAATTTTAGGGATAATTTTAACATTCCATCGCGTTACAGAAATCTGAAAAAACTCTATTGTTACCCCTATTGCGTCGTGGAATGCAGTAGCTTGAATGGTACCGTAATCACCTATAAGCCCGAGGATATTCAATCAAATAATCTCGTAATCAGGGAAACGTATTCTTTTGCGCCGAGCGGCACTAGAATCAACTTTTATATCCCCTATTACAATGAAGCGGGCGCGGACACCATAAGCCCGCTGAATATCGACGGCAAAGGATATGGGCTGCCTATCGACGGTGGTGAAATGCTGGATGCAAGTTTCGGCATCACCAATCTGCCTCACTTTAGTGTCGTTAACAACGGCGGCGCGTTGGCTATGGCCAACAGCGCATACACGCGCGCCTACGCGGCAGATAGCGCCCAATGGACACGTGCTAAAGCGCAAGCATCCGCCTATACTGACAGTTCCAACGCAATGTGGCAACGCGAATACGCCACACAGCAAACTAATTTGTCCAATGCCAATAGGAGCGCGGCCAACGCCATCACCGCCAACAGTCTCAATCAGTCGTTAGCCATCTCTCAGGCCAATACCGGCGCTATGGCGGAACTGACGGTGCAGACAAACAACTTAAGTTCTGGGATTACCGGGCTACAGCAGGTCGGTGGCGCGTTCATGAGCGCAGCTAGTGGCAACGTGGCGGGCGTCATCGGTGGCGCGATGGGCGCAATCGGCACTATGGCGCAAAACGGCGTTAATAATTATTCCACAATCAAGAGCGCGGCCATCGCCAACAACACGGCAGCGGCCAATACCGCAAACACCGTGTCAACCAACGCGGCGCAAACATCTCAAGCCAACGCCTACGCTTCATCCGCAACTGGATTGAGCAATCAGCTTAGCAGTGTGATAGCCCAGTCAAACCTTAGTCTAGCCAACTACGCCGCCAAAGGCGACTATCAGAACGCGATTGCGGGAATCAACGCGCAGGTGCAGCAAATGCAGTTGACACCTCCGACCACCTCCGGAGCGCTCGGCGGCGACATGTTCAATCTGTCGAACGGCATCATGGGCGTGTTGGTACGATTCAAGACGTGCGCCCCCAGCGCTCTGAGAGCCGCAGGCGAGTACATGTTACGGTATGGGTATTTTGTCCAACGCTTCATTACCCCGCCCGCTTCGCTGGAATGTATGGAGAAATTCACGTTCTGGCAGATGCAGGAGGCGTATGTGCGCGGCACGCTGCCGGAGGAATACCGGCTGACCATTAAGGGTATGTTCGAGCGTGGCGTGACCGTCTGGGCTAAGCCGGAGTATATCGGTGTGACCGATTGGGCGGACAATAACCCGCTGCCAGGCATCGGCTACGAGTGATACAATGGTGATATGAGTAGGTCTAAGAGGAATCGGGTTGGCGGCGCGCTGCACCCGCGTGGCAATTACGCCAAGGCACGCGCCGCCTCTCTCGATATGATGTATTATCATCTGTTGGCGGAATTGGCGTTGAACCGTTTCAGTTGGCGCGGATTGCCGCCCACCGTGGACGAGCGATGGCTGGAAATGTGTCTATGCGAATACGGATGCGCCCTGTTTTTCGAGGACAAGCGTATAGGCCGATTCCTCGTCACACAAGCCGGATACCAAGGCCGACTGAACGTATACAATAACCCGACATGCTTCGAGCCGGTGGGCGTCAACTACCATTACAAGCAATTGCGGGCGGGCCGTGAATGCATCCCGATCTGGGATAATCGCATGCGCATGAGTTTCAAGGACATCCTATGGCAGTACGCGCGACGCCTCGCTGACATTGACAAGGCGTATGACGTGAATCTGGAGAGCCTGAAGCTGCCGACCATCATCACCGCCGACCCGCGTACCAAACTCACTGTACAGAACATGCTGCAGCAACGGCAGGACGGTCAGGATTATATCATCGGATACGACTCATTGGATCCCGGCAGTATGTTCCAACCGTGGCCCAACACCACGCCTTACCTGTTGGATAAATTTATTCAACAGAAGGCGCAGGTGACCAATGAGGTGCTGGGGTATCTGGGTATCCAGTCCAGCGGCACCGAGAAAAAGGAACGGCTCATCTCCGACGAAGTGGCGCAGGCCAACGAAAAAGTTGACGTGTTCCGGTTGAGTTTCCTTAAGGCGCGGCAGGCGGCGGCGACCGAAATCAACCGACTGTGGCCGCAATTGAACGTGTGGGTTGAGTATGCGGACGCGCAATCGAGCGGCGTACCCAACGCACTGGATCCGAGCGCCAGTGGTACGACGGATATTGACATGCCCGCCTCATACGACGCGGGTATCGGAGGTGTATTGTAATGGCACAGGATTTTAGCGCCTACGCGATGGCCACGCCGGGGGAGTACACCGAAACGTTGGGTAATCTCATTGCGCTCGGGTACGATACGGACGATAAACTGCATTTGAGTGCCGACTATTACCCGATTTACGACGAGGGCCATCGCGCCGAGTTGAATGAGAAGATTGTCCGCCATTACGCGCTTCGGGAAATCGGGCAGGAAACCGCGCAACAATTCATCTTCTATTTGGGGATGACGATGGCGGAAATCATGCCCTATTTTAACGAGCGCTACCGCACGTTGGACATGGAATATAATCCGTTGGATTCCATGGATATGACGACGGATAGCGAGAGCGGCAGTGAGTCGCAATCGTCGGGTAAGGCGTCCAGTACGCAGGATTCGACCAGCAGCAGCACCAGCAAGTCGGATAATTCCAGTACCACCACGTCCAAGAGTTTCGATAGTGACGTGCCGCAAACCGGTGTCGTGGGCGACTTCTCACGCTACGCGAGCCATGCGAACGAGTCTCAGGCGGACAGTAGCGGCACCGCGTCCAGTTCGCAGGACTCGGCCAGCCACACCACCGCGCAAAGCGCCACCGACTTCCAGCACGATTCCAGCAATTCCAGGGGTAAGAGTCACGTGACCGGGCGCAGCCAGAGCGCCATGAGTCTCATACAGGAATACCGTAACGCGATTATCAATGTGGACATGGAGGTTGTGCGGAGTCTCGAACCGTGTTTCATGCAGGTGTGGGGGTCTTATGATACCATTTTCAGTAACTGCCATAATTATGGAGAATGGGAGTAATCATGGTTGCCATTAACGCACTGATTCCACGGCAACGCTTGTTCGACGGGATACCCACGTCCGTACCGTTCACCTACCGGGATGGACTGACTGCGTTACAGTTGATTGAATGCCTGAAGCATAATCTTGACGTTCTCCAATGTGACCTGAGCAAGCTGGAGGAGACCACCACCGACCTTACGGAATCCGTGGACAAGGCGCTGGCGGATACTGTGGCGCAGATTAATCAGGATATGGCCGATTTGCGCGCGGAAATGCTTGCGCTGATTCATGAGATGGAGCAGCAGGGCGTGGCCACCTCCCCGGTCTACGGCACCGTGCAGCCGCTCGGGGACGTGCTGGGCGGCATGTACGACAATGCGCGCAATCATGGACTGTTCTGGGGTGATTATGATGACATGCAGCTGACCGCTCAGGAATACGACGGGCTTGCCCTCGGCGCACGCGAATACGATCTACGCGCCACCGCAGTGGATAATTGCGTCCCCGGCGACTTTCCGGGACGTTCCCAATTCCCCTACGGCAAGAGCATGCCCGAGAACCCGCCCGCCGATATGGCGTTTATCACGCAATCCGAAGCGGATGCACGCTATGTCGAACGCAATCCAACCGCCGATAATTTCGACAAGAAAGGATAACTATCATGGCATCTACCAATAAGACCGCTAATTACGACCTCTCGCAGTTCGTTGGCACCGACCGCCCCACATGGCTCGGCGACTATAACAGCGATATGACTAAGATCGACGCGCAGATGAAGGCCAACGCGGACGCCATCGAGCAGGCCACCGCGGGCGGGCTTACATCCGTGTCGCATACCGACGACCTCACCGGTAACGGTACGTCCGGATCCCCGCTGGGCGTGGCGGACACCATCGCCAAGAAGACCGATATTCCGGACGTGAGCCGTTTCGCCACCACCAGCTCGCTCACCTCGGGGCTTGCGGGCAAGGTCGATAAAACCGCCTCGCAGCCGAGCACGCTCGGATTGACGGCGACCGAGCTTGATTCACTGTATAAGGACGCGAACGGCATTGTCCGCGTCGGCACCGCCAAGGAATAGAAAGGAACCAGCAATGTCCACCACACAGCATACCGGACACTACAATCTGCCGACGTTCGGGGATAACCCGAACGATAGGCCATCATGGCGTGGCGACTTCACCGACGCCATGACCAAGATCGATAATCAGATGTACGCCAACGCGACCAACATCACCACCGCGACCGCAGCGGCGAACAATGCCACCACGGCGGCCCAGCAGGCCAAGGAATCCGCCGACAATGCAGCGGAACTGGCGCAGGCCAGCAAGACCGATATTGCCGAGCTGGATGGCTACTTCAACGCGCTCGGCGTCACGTCCACTGCGACCGCGCAGAACCTTATGTCCACGATCAACGGCAAAGCGGAAAACACCGACCTTACCGCACTGCAGGGCACGGTATCCTCGTTGTCCAACAGGGTTGACGGCAAGGCCGATTCCTCCAACGTCTATACCAAGGCCCAGGCTGACACGACGTTCACCAAGCAGGGAGGCTATTCGGGCACCGCGCAAGCGCTCAATCAGCAAATCGGTACAAACACGTCCAATATCAGTAGTCTGCAAACCCGTACCGCAACCGTGGAATCCAATGTAGCCAACCTGACGGAATCGCTGAACGCAGTACCGAAGTTCGGTATCTGGCACGGTACCGGCAGCACCGATGGCAACGCCGCAACATCATTCACAATCCACAAGACGGACAACTCGCAGACCATCAATAACCTGCAGGTAATTCCCGTCACATCGTTCGAGAACACTGACACCCCATTATCCCTGAATACGGAACTGTGGTATGTCGAGGTGCAGGACAGCCAGTTTATCGTACATTTGCGATACCGCAATATTGGCACACATTCGTGGGCTTCGGGCGCACAGCCGGCAACCTTCATGCAAGCGGCGTACATTCTTACGCCCGTCAAGGCATAACGCCACGGGTTTCGCAACCGCATAATCCGATATCATACCCCACGGTATCGCACCGTGGGGTATACTGATATCATGGTAGACGTACAGGCATGGTTGGAACGAACCCAAAACCAATATTGGGATATGGACGGCAGCTATGGCGCCCAGTGCTGGGATTTATGGGCGAAATACTGCATGGATAATTACAATCTGTCGCTGGGCGATTGCATCACCCCAACCGGCTATGCGGAGGGCAATTACACTCGTTTTCCCACCACGACGGCAGTGGGGCGTGTTTTTGAGAAAAAGGACGCCAACTATACGCCCGTCATGGGCGACGTGGTGTTTTGGACGTTCGGCAGTCAAATCTACACCGGCAGCCACGTGGCCATCGTGTGGGGTGGCATCCAAGGGGATACTATCGATGTATTGACCCAAAACCCGACGCCAGCCGTACACCAATTGTTGCCGCTCATGAAAGGTTCGCAGCTACTCGGCTACCTGCACCCCACGGCACTACCGGAACCGCCGGAATCCGGCGATAATCCGACAGGCGGTAACAATCCGGGCGTGAGCGTGGATGGTGATATCTCCGCGTGGATCCAGTTACAGGGCGATAATCTCATTTATCACAGTGGTTCGGGCACGACTTCATCCCAAGCCATTTTCTACAAGTCGAGCGCCCAAACGTGGGTATATCGCGGCGGTAAAGGTCAGCCGGACGCCGACCAGGGGCAGGGTACGCCAAGCGTGGGCGATGGGGAAAGCTCCTACGCGCTCTATGTCATCGGCACCGTTGAATCATCATTACGCTGGGATGCGGTCGAGTCGAATAATCAGGGTATCGGTATCGCACAATGGTCATTCGGTAGGCGCTTGCAGGTGTTGAATGCGATGAAGGCGGTTGACGCTGCGGGGTATGAGGCGTTTGCCGCCGCCGCGCCGGATATCGCCGCGCTTATGGAGTCAGGCGGCACGTTCAATAGGGCGATGACCGGTGGCGAGGTTGCGGCATTCCGGACGTGGGCGCGGCGTGCGGAATCACGTCAAGGGCAGCGGAACCAGTTCGCTGCGGATTACGAGGGCTACCCGCAGACGTATGCTGATGCGAAAATGCAGATACTATGGACGTGCGCCTATCACCAAAGCCCGGCAGGCGCGATGAACGTGCCTAAAGCCTCAACCCTTACCCAACTGTATAATAACATCCTCAGCACATCCCCATTCGGGCCATACGGGACACGCTACAATACCGCTTACTCGCTGCTGAACGTGTGGGACGGCACCAGCGCGCCGCCGAACTTTTAGCACCATGATAAACCGGTAGATATCTACCGGTTGTCGTTGTCGTATGGTAGCATGGATAGTATGGAAAGGCTGTTAGGCGAGGGCGATTACTACGATTATGGGCGCGTGCTATCATATCACGCGCCTTGGATGTTCGTCATCGGCGCGCGCGGCCTCGGTAAGACCTATGGTGCTAAAAAACTCGTCATCGGTGACTGGATTAAAAAACGTTGGCAATTCATCTATCTACGCAGGACGGCAGAAGAGCAAAAGAATAAAGGCACGTGGTTCGCGGATATCGCGGAACAATATCCGGATCTGGAGTTTCGCGTGTCCGGGAATCAGGCCGAGTGCCATTGGCTGGATGATAGGGACGCCACCACCGACAAGCATGGCAAACAGCGCCCCACATGGCATATCATGGGGTATTTTATCGCCCTATCGCAGGCAGGGCAGGTGAAATCAGTCGCCTACCCCAAGGTACGGACGATTATCTTTGATGAGATTTTCCCCGATAATATGCGGTACCTTGGCGGAGAAGTAACCGCGCTTGAGGAATTCTACAATACGGTTGACCGCTGGAATGACCGCGTTAGGGTCATCATGTGCAGCAACGCGGTAACCCTCGCTAACCCGTATTTTAGCGCGTTTAATATCAATCTAAAACCGCAGTTGGATAATCATACGCAATATCAACGCTATTGCGACGGGTTTATCATGGTGGAATTGGCGGATTATGGCGGCTTCAGCGCCAAGGTTGCCACGTCGAAATTCGGTACTTTTTTACGGAAATATGATGAGAATTATGCGAATTATGCAATCAATAATGATTTTAGGGATAACGCTAATACTCTCATTAGTGATTTTAACAACGCCGGTTATGCGTTTACACTGAGAACAACTGAATACGGTATTTTCAACGTGTATCAGCAATTAAGCGATACCGACGAGGTACTATATATTATTACCAAAAAACAGCCTAAAATCACTCGTGATTTTACGTTTGATTATCGACTGGTGGATAATGATTGTATGATGCTCAAACGCTCGGACGATATGACGCAAAAAATACTGAACGCCTACCGTGTCGGGCGGCTGCGATTCGAGACACCCCAGCTTAAGGCTGAGTTTAGTATGATTCTTGGCGGCTTGTTGCAGCAATCCGGAATAAAGAAATAGGAGAAACTGGAATGGATATAGTATGGTATGAGATTCTAGCCGTCATCGTGGTCAGCGGCCTGGACTACGTTACCGGCGTGGTCGGCGCCATCATGCACGGTAACTTGTCATCCTCCAAAATGCGAGAGGGGCTCGGGCACAAATTCGCCTATCTGGTCACGTTCTTCCTAGCATGGTTCATTGATTTTGAAATGAACCATATCGACCTTGGGTTTAATGTGGCCATCACCCCACTGGTCGCCACGGGTATCGTGATTATTGAACTGAGTAGCATCATTGAGAACATTGGCGAAATCAACCCGGAACTTAAGGCGTCGAAACTGTTACAGATATTCCAGTCGAACAGAAAGGATAATAAGCAATGAGCATACGCACGCCCACTGCGGCCGTGGAATACGCGACACGCTACCTCAATAAAGGATATAATGGGTATTGTTTGGCGCACGTGCAGGACGCCTATGGTGCCACACCGGTATACGCATCCGCTATTGAGGCGTGGAACAACAGCCGCCACAAACACCCAACCGCTAATCTGGCATCCGCACCATTCGGCGCGCCGATATATTGGTCACAGCCCGGCAACCCCTACGGCCACATCGCCATCCACCTTGAGGGCGATAACATGTACACCACCGACTCGGGTGCAGGATACCCACATATTGACTCCATCCAAAAATGGCAAACCCAATACGGATACCGTCCACTTGGATGGACTGAGGATATCGAAAACCAACTAATACCAAACCTTATAGCAGAAAGCGAGGACGACGACATGCCGAACGCACAGGAAGTAGCACAAGCCGTATGGGGGTTCGTAGCCGACAAAAACCCGCAGCCCCAAATCAACCCGTATGAGACGCTGAAAACCGCAGCGCAAACCGGTGGCGTAGCATTCACCGTCAACGACGCGGCACACGGCAACGGGAACACCGTGTTCTGGCTGAACCTCAGCACGTTTGAAACAACCGGATTCAAATCAAGCGCGGAATGGAACGCATTTGCCAAGACGCTGCACATGCTCACCAGCAACTACGCAAAACTCTCGACAAGTGAATGGAAAGCGCTTGAAGCGTTTATAGAGCGAGCCAAACACAAGACAAGCGAAAACAAGTAAACAACACCACCTTTACATAAGGCACAAATAAGCCCCGCAATGCGCGGGGCTTATTCATGACCGTATACAGTCTACAATAATTCAATCAACTGGATGGCAGCAATCATAATCGACGTGACAATACCCACCAACAGGCAAAAATCAACAATACCAACAAAAATAGTTAACATCCAATACAATGCAGAACCAATAAAATTCTTATAACGAACAGAAATGTTATTCATATCAATCACCATACCTATCTATTATCGAGCTATTCCCAACATGCAACCATCAAAACGACACCGATGGTCATAACGCTCACACAATTGCTTCATACTATACATGGTCTTAGGCACGCCAATATAATCAGCCATGATAGCACGCGCCTCACTCGGAGTAATAGCCTTACCCTCACAATGGCCAATCACATAGCTATCACGATACGAACGAGTACGGAACGCATGAACCGTCTCACTAGAAGTATCCACCGCGTAATACATATCAACCACCATCCTTTCCATAACCTTGGTTGATAGTTC
>ERZ1090867.404-NODE-405-length-18517-cov-4.869353_pt1 | contig 18517 bp, 18 predicted proteins | sample MGYA00478476_ERZ1090867 | MGnify/ENA primary metagenome ERZ1090867 (study PRJEB33644, sample SAMEA5815742) | chicken gut metagenome | biome: Chicken; feature: Gastrointestinal Tract; material: Caecum | place: Ireland | collected 2019-01-01 | study: A study of the... | reverse complement strand
TTGCATTAAAGGAATATATAATTTTATTCTTTGCGGTAATCGCAGGCGCAACCGTCGCCATGTTTTCGGGCAGCGCCATAGATGCAGCCACGGGCGGCAACAAGGCGGTTACTGCGGCGGTTACGGCGGCAATTCTTGTCGTCCTGTCGGCCGTGCTGACGGTTTGCGCGGCGCTGTACAGGCGGCACACTACGCAAAAACCGTTAAAAACCATACTGCTCGCAACAAAAAAAATGGCGGGCGGAGAATTTGACGTCAACTTAAAACCCCGCCATATATGGGGCAAATACGACGAATACGACGTCATTTGCGAGAACATAAATTCGATGGCGGCCGAGCTCTCGAAAAACGAGATGCTCCGCTCCGATTTTATTGCAAACGTCTCGCATGAGATAAAAACGCCGCTCTCGGTGATATCGAGCTATGCCTCTCTCCTCGGCGCAAAAAATCTGAGCGGGGAGGACAGGGCGGCGTACAGCGCCGTGCTTGTTTCGGCCACGCGGCGGCTCACGTCGCTCGTTACGGACATTTTAAAGCTTAACAAACTCGAAAACCAGAAGATTTTTCCCGAAAAAAGGCTGCTCGACGCGGGCGAAGTCATGCGCGGCTGCGTACTCTCGTTCGAAGAGAAAATTGACGAAAAGGATATCGCGCTCCACTGCGATATCGACGACGTGCAGGTCGTTTCCGACGAGGGGTTTTTGGAAATAATATTCAACAACCTCATTTCAAACGCCGTAAAGTTCACCGAAAGGGGCGGCAGTATTGGCGTTTTACTCCGTGACGAGGGCGAATACGTCCGTGCCTGCGTGCGCGACAGTGGTTGCGGAATGTCGGCGGAGACGGGCGCGCACATATTCGATAAATTCTATCAGGGCGACACGTCGCACTCTCAGGAGGGCAACGGCCTCGGGCTTGCGCTCGTAAAGCGCGTGATTGACATTCTCGGCGGCGAAATCTCCGTCGAGAGCAGGGTAGGCGAAGGTTCGTCGTTCACCGTGCGCCTTAAAAAACGCTGAACAGGCAAAGAATATACGCTGCGGCGCTTAAGTGCCGACATAAAATAAAAAGGGCGGCGCATATGCCGCAACGAATGTAAAAAAATTGGCAAAATCGGTTGCGGGGAGGACGGTATGGAGCGCCGGGAAAGGATAAAAAAATTTTTAAAAGACCCCGGCGTGTGGCTGTGGGCGTTCTACGCCGCGTTTGCCGCCCTGATTGCCGCGTGCGTGTGCGTGCTCGTGCTCTGGGACGGCGAAAACCCCGTCGCTTACGCTTTGTATGCGCTCTCGGCGGCGCTTCTCGGGTACTGCGTGTATGCGTCGGTCGCGCCGGTAAAGCGGCTTGCGGCAAAGGCGGTAAAATCCAACAGGCTGACCGCCCGCATGGCGCGCGATTACGGCTTCCGAACGGCGGCGTTTGCGGCGGCGTCGTTTGCCGTAAACCTCGCTTACGCAATTCTGCAGGGCGTGCTGGGCATAGTTCTGCACTCCTACTGGTACGGCCTCTTTGCGGGCTACTACCTCGTTTTAAGCATAATGCGCGGCGCGGTGCTGCTCGGCGGATTAAAGGCGGGGCGCAGGGAAGATGAGGCGCTTGCCTGCCGCGGCAAACTGCGCATATATCTCGGCTGCGGCGGAATGCTCATAATTCTCTCCGCCGCGTTCGCCGCGCTCGCAAGCTTTTTGATAATCTCCGAACAGCCCCCGCGTTACGGAATGTACGGCGCGATTATGATGGCTATGTACACTTTTTACAAGATAATCGCCGCGGCGATAAATGCGGTAAAGGTGAAAAAATACGGCGACTTTGCGTTGCAGGCAATACGCAACGTAACGTTTGCCGACGCGCTCGTATCCGTTTTCGCGCTCCAGACGGCCATGGTCGCCACGTTTGCGGCAGAGGGCGAGGCGGGCGAGATGCATTCCATGAACGTGGCAACCGGCGCCGTGGTTTTTTTGCTCACGCTCGGGCTGGGAATTTATATGATTGTGCGCGCCGCAAAGGGGTTATATAAAATAAAGCGCTCCGCGGGCGGCGGAAACTTTTACTGCGACGGCAGGCATACTGCCGCCGCGCCGGAGGATAAAGATGAACGGTATTAACCCGTCCGACGGCCGCCACGGCGGCGAAAACAGGAATACGGAGAGCGGCTTTTACTATACGTACGCCGCTCCTACGGAGGACGAGCGCAGGGAGACCGAATCGATACGCGCAAAGTACGCAGCGCGCAGCGCCGCGGAAGTCAAGCTCGGATACGTAAAGCGGCTCGACAGGCGCGTGCACGGCGTGCCCAAAGCCGCGGCCGTAACGCTCGGCGTCGTCGGGCTCCTGATGTTCGGCGGCGGGATGGCGCTCGCCATGGAGGGAGTCGCCGCGGTAAGCCTGGCTCTCGGCATAGTTCTGTCGCTTTCGGGCGCGGCGGCTATGGCCGCCGCAAAGCCTGTATATTCGGCGCTGCTGCGCCGCTTCAAAAATAAATACGGCGCCGACATAATGCGCCTCACTTCCGAAATTCTCGGCGAAAGCGGGGGCGGGGACGACGGCGGCGCGGAGAATATATGACGGAAAATCTTTTCAGGGACGACAAGCTCTCCGTCGCGGTGAAGGCCGACGCGGAGAGGGAAATAAAAAAGGCATACTGTGCCCTCGGCTGGGTGCTCGACGAGGAATACGGCGACGGAAAATACGGCGATATAATCCACATGGATTTCTCCCGTCCCCATCTCGTCGGGGGAAAGGACAGGCTCCAGCTTTTGCAGGTGCGCTTTGAAGTGGCTTTGAATTTTATGGGGCGCGCAAAACGCTCCATACCTCTGCGCGCGACCATTCTGGGGGCGCTTCTCTCGCTCATAGGCGCCGTTTTCGTGGCAATCGGGCTCATAATGGCGTTTGGCGCGCACGGCAATTTATTCCTCGCGGGCGGCGTGGTGCTTGCCTCGGCGGGGGTAACCTTTTTCGTGCTCGCGGCAATCTCCTGCGCCGAACTTCTGCGCACAGACAGGGTGCGCTACGGCACGATAATAGCCGTGCTTAAAGAAAACATAAATTCGATAATAGCCGAGGCTTCGCGCATAACGGGGGTTTTGTATGAAGATTGAAAGCAGAACTCTCCGCCGCCAGCACGACGCGCACATGCCCAAGTCGCCCGACGGCGACATAGTGCGCATAAAAACCGAGCGCAAGGGCATGGGCAAACTCAAAGCCATGCTCATCCTGTTCGTCGCTCTGCTGCAGCTCGGCATACTCGCCTGGCTGCATCTGCAGCTCGTTGCGGCGTTCCGCAGTTACCTCATTATTTCGGTCATACTCGATATCGTAACCTGCTTTTACGTTCTTATGTCAAACAAAAACGGGCGCTCCAAAGCCGTGTGGATAATGCTCATACTGCTCTTGTTCCCCGTCGGATTTTTAATATATTTTTTATCGGACGAGAATATATTTTTCCGCGGCTCGCGTAAAAGGTATGCTAAAATTCTGGCCGCCACCCCCGATTCGGCGGAGGGCTGTCCGGGCGGGGATATGAGCGAAGTAACGGCGCAGGCCTGCGCCTATCTTAAAAACGTTACGGGGTATATCCCGTATAAAAACACGCGCGCAAAATATTTCCCCTCGGGCGCGCGCGCGTTCGACGATATGCTCTTCCGTTGTTCCACTGCGGAGAAGTTCATCTTCATCGAGTATTTCACTGTCGCGGAGGGCGCCCTCTTTTCGCGCATGCTCGGAGTGCTCGAAGAGCGCGCCGCGGCGGGGGTGGACGTGCGCATAATCTACGACGACATGGGTTCGAGCGGCAGGATTCCGCACAAACTCAAAAAGAGGGTGCGCAAGGCGGGCATAAAGATGTACGCCTTCAACAGGCTCGTGCCCATATACAAGATTGGCATGAACTACCGCGACCACCGCAAGATTACCGTCGTCGACGGCGAAACGGCGTACACGGGCGGCATAAACGTCGCCGACGAATACGTCAATGAAAAGCGCATGTACGGCTACTGGAAAGACAACGGCGTGCGCGTTGACGGCGACGCCGCCCGCGGATTCACGCTCATGTTCCTGCGGCAGTGGGAGTTCGTTACCCGCAAAAAATTCGACTATTCTCCCTTCTTAAACGCAGGGCGCGATGGCGCCGAAAACGTGCCTTCGTCAGAGGATATATGCCCGTCAATCGAAGAAAATAAACTTTCGGCCGAAGAGACCGCGCGGGAAAATACGCCCGAAGGGACAGAGGCGGAGCCTCTTGCGGGCGCGACTACCGTCGCCGCGCTTGCCGAAGCGGCAAGGGAGGGGGCTGCGGAGCCGTTGCCGCAGGACGAACCCTGCAAGCCCGAAGATATGCTTCCCGGCGAGGGCGGGAGCGCGGAGGGCGGCGTGTTCCTTCCCTTTGCGGCGGGGCTCGAATACCGCGACCCCGTCGTGCGCGACGTGTATGCAAACGTAATCGCGCGCGCAAACAAAAAGCTGTATATAATGACGCCCTATTTCGTACCCGACGAAACGATAACCGACCTGCTTGCCTCCAAGGCGCGCTCTGGCGTGGACGTGCGCATAGTCCTTCCCGGCGTGCCCGATAAAAAGTTCGTGTATCTCATTTCGCTCGACAATGCCGATAAGCTCACAAAAAGCGGCGTAAAGGTATATACCATGTCGGACGCGTTCGTGCATACAAAGTCGGTTTTAACGGAAAACTGCGCGGTGATAGGCTCTGCCAATTTCGACCTGCGCTCCTTCTTCCAGCAGTACGAAAACGCGCTGTACACCGACGACGAGGGCGTTATGCGCGGGCTGGAACGCGACTTCGAAAACACCTTCCCCGAGTGTATCCAGCGCAGGTATATAAAGCATCGTTCGGGCATAGTGCGCTCTCTTCTTATTGCCATATTGCAGATGTTCGCGCCGATGATGTAAAAAGTTCACGCAAAACAGGTTCATAAAAATGCCGCTTATCTGTAAGCGGCATTTTATTTTAACGCGCTTTTAACATAAATTCTGCCAAATATTTACTTTGCCTTTAAATTTTAAGGATATTTCCGCCGTATAATGGTAAAAAAGATAGTCGGGAGGCAGTATTATGAAGGCAGAAAAGAAGATATACGAACTTGAAGAGAGGGCAGACGGCACGCTCGCCGTAAAAAAGCCGAAAAAGGGACGCGGCATATTTAAAAAGGCGGCGATAGCCTGCGGCGCCGCGCTCGGCGTCGCGTTCGAGTTTTTAATGGGTTTCCCCGTATATGCGGTGATAGCGGTCGTCGCGCTGTTCACCTTGCCTTCGGCGCTTGCGGCGCGCGCGAAAAAACACGCCGCGGCCGGGGAACGCGTACGTTAACATTTTTTTAACATAACAAATACAAAAGGTTTACTTAAAATTATAAAAGCTTAAACATCGCGCGGATATACTGTAACTACAAAATAAATCAAGGAGATGAAAATCATGGAATTTTCATATGACGAAAAGCAGTTGCAAACAGCGCAGAATATCCGCGAAAGTTACGGCGAACGCAGGGAGACCGACCTCGAAAAGCTCAGAAGGCTCGACGAAAAGGTAAAGCGCCCCGCAGACATACTTGCATATACGCTCGGCGTTATAGGCGCGCTCATACTCGGCGTCGGCATGTGCATATGCATGGGCGTGCTCGGCGCGTCGAATCTTTTTGCCCTCGGCATAGTCGTCGGCGTCGCGGGAATTGCCGTGGTCGTTGCCAACTACTTCATTTACAGGGCGGTTTTAAACAGCCGCAAAAAGAAGTATTCGGCAGAGGTTCTCGCTCTTTCCGATAAAATTCTCGGCAGATAAAAAAATTTTTACGCGCGCGGACTTTTGCAGTCCGCGCGCGTATGCGTATATGCGTACAGCCGCAAAAAATGGCCTAAAACGGCGCAAAAACAGTAAAATTTATTCGTTTAAGTTCATTTTTTTATTATGGCCTCAAACTATTGACATATGGGAATAAGTATGTTATGATTTATATCACTTAAAACGCAAGGGGATTTTAAAGCAATGTCCGAAGGTGTGGGCGACTGTAGCGACGCCAACCCACGAATATCGCATAATTTAACACCGTAACTTTCAAGGCATAGCCGTCGGGTGAACACCCGCATGGTTATGTCTTTTTGCGTTTTAAAAAATTTTTTATTTTCAGGAGGATTTTTAAAAACAGACACCATGGAAGACCAGCAACAACGGCCTTGGCACGCGATGTCTTATCAGGAAATCGAAGAGGTTTTAAACACCTGCGAAGACGGGCTTTCCGACGAGGAGGCGGCAAAGCGCCTCGAAAAGTATGGCAAAAACGTACTTCGTGAAGTCAAACCCAAGAGCATCTGGAAGATGATTTTAGAGCAGATTTCCGACATAATGGTTATAATTCTGTTCATAGCCATGATATTCTCGCTCGTCATGTATTTCATCGACGACGAGGGTCTGCCCGAAGCAATAGTCATTTTTTGCGTAATCGTACTTAACGCCGCCGTGGGCGTTATTCAGGAAAAGAAGGCCGCCGACGCGCTCGAAGCGCTCAAAAAGATGACCGCTCCCAACGCCCGCGTACTCAGAAACGGCGAGGAGAGCGTCGTTCCCGCAAGCGAGCTCGTTCCCGGCGACATTGTTTACCTCGAGGACGGCGCTATCGTCCCCGCGGACATAAGAATAATCAACGACAACAACATGAGCGTGCAGGAGGCCTCTCTGACGGGCGAAAGCGTTCCTTCGCCCAAGGACGGCCCCACCGTGCTGCCCGAAGACGCGCCCCTCGGCGACAGGGTGAATATGGCATATTCCTCGTCCGTCGTGATGTACGGCAACGCCGTAGGCATAGTGGTAGGCACGGGCATGAACACCGAAGTCGGCAAAATCGCCGATATGCTCAAAAAGCAGGACGATTTTCAGACGCCGATAAAGAGAAAGCTCAACTCCGTCGGCAAAATTCTCACGGTGATAGGGCTGATTGTGTGCGTCGCGATAATGATAATCGGCTTCGCGCGCGGCGGCAGAACGTGGCAGTCGCTCGTACTGCTCGGCATATCTCTCGCCATATCGATAATTCCCGAGGGTCTGCCCGCAACCGCCACCATAATAATGGCGTTCGGCGTTCAGCGCATGGCAAAGAAGAACGCGCTGGTAAAAAGCCTTCCCGCCGTCGAAACGCTCGGTTCGGCCACCGTCGTGTGCTGCGACAAGACGGGTACGCTCACTTTAAATAAAATGACGGTGACGCACGTCGCCGTAGGGGCGGACTTCGAGATGGGTACGCCCACTTTGACCGAAAATCTCGCCGATAAATATCACCGCGCGGTGTATCAGGACCTTCTTGACGGCTGCGCGCTGTGCGGCAACGCGCATATGGACCCCGACCGTCCCGGCGAAACCATGGGCGACCCCACAGAGGGCGCGCTCATACTCTTCGCCGACAAGTTCGGCATAAACTCCGACGACTACGAGGAGGAGCATCCGAGATTATTCGAGCAGCCGTTCGACTCCGACCGCAAGCGCATGACTACGCTCAATCAGATGCCCGAAGGGCTTATAGCCTATACCAAGGGCGCGGTAGACGAGATGCTGCCGCTGTGCACGCACTTCCTCACAAGCACGGGCGTGCGCGAGATGACCGAAGTCGACAGGCGCAAAATACTCGAGCTGTGCAACAATATGTCTAAGGACGCGCTCCGCGTTTTAGGCTTTGCCAGGCGCCAGCTTACAAAGGTGCCCGAGGACGAGACGGAGAACGTCGAGTTCGGAATGACCTTCGTCGGCGCAGTGGGCATGATTGACCCTCCCAGGAAGGAAGTTATAGGCGCGGTGGAAACCTGCCACGACGCCGGCATACGCGTTATAATGATAACGGGCGACCACAAGGTCACGGCGCTCGCCATAGCCAAACAGTTGCACATATTCCGCAAGGGCAACACCGTTATAACGGGCCCCGAGCTCGACGAAATGACCGACGAACAGCTCGACGAGGCGGTAAAAACGTGCGTCGTTTTCGCGCGCGTTTCGCCTTCGGATAAGCTCAGGATAATCAAGTCGTTGAAGCGCACGGGCGAAGTAGCCGCGATGACGGGCGACGGCGTAAACGACAGCCCCGCTTTAAAGGAAGCGGATATAGGCGTGGCGATGGGCATAACGGGCACCGACGTTGCGAAGGACGCCGCCGACATGATTCTGCTCGACGACAACTTTACGACGATAGAGCACGCCATCCGCGAGGGCAGGCGCGTCTACCGCAACATTCAAAAGGTAATCCAGTTCCTCGTCGCGGGCAACATATCCGAAATACTCACGCTCTTCCTCGCGTTCGTTTTCGGTTGGGAAGACCCCATTCTCGCAATCCACGTACTGCTGATAAACCTCGCCACCGACTCTCTCCCCGCGATTGCGCTCGGCGTAGACCCCGCCGACAGAAACGTGATGAAGGTGCCGCCCGTAAAGAGCGGAACGCTGTTTGAAAAGGGCGTTATAATAAGGATAGTCGTGCACGGACTGTTCATAATGGCGGCGTCGCTCTCGGCATACTGGATAGCCGAGGCCTGCTACGGCGGCACGCCCGAAGAAAAGCACGCCATTGCAATGACGATGACGTTTATGGTGCTCGCGCTCTCGCAGCTCGTGCACGCGATAAACCAGCGCTCCAATTACGACAGTGTGTTCCGCCCCGGCCAGGGCCACAACCACTTCCTGTACGGCGCAATGGCCGCCTCGCTTGCAATCGTGGCGTTCGTATCCTTCGTGCCCGGCGTTATGGACTTCTTCGAGCTGGTGTATCTCGAGTGGTACCAGTACCTCATCGTGCTCGCGCTCGCGCTCTTCCCGCTCGTCGCGGTCGAAGTTTCGAAGATTTTCCTGCGCATCTGGAAAAAGAGGCACACCGCCGAAAAGCCCGGCCTTGTCGACTGAGCGCATTAAACCGCGGCGGTTAAAAGCGCCTGTGAGGGCAGAGCATTTCATAAACGGCGCCTTCGGCGCATAAATCTCAACTTAAAATCCCCGCTTTTGCGGGGATTTTATTTTTTTTGCCGCGATAGCCGTTCTGCCGCGGCTGCCGCGCGCAAACAGTCCGAAAACAGTATAAAGCGGGTGACTTGCGCTAAAAGCTGCGTTAAATAAAATAATTTTGCCGTTTGCGGCTCAAAATGCTTTACAAATTTAAAGTATGAAAGTAAAATAGAATAGCAAACACAAAAAACCTTAAAGGAAGGAAATAAATTTTATATGGTTGACCACGAAAACGAAAAATTCGATAAAGAGCAGGCGAGAAAGGAATTATACGAACTTTTTGCGGGCATTACCCGTGCGGAGGACTTTGAAAAACTGCTCGCAGACCTGTGCACCTATACCGAGGTGGAGCAGCTCTCGCAGCGCCTGCTGTGCGCAAAGCTTCTTTTAAGGGGCTATACCTATAACAAGATTATAGACATTACCGACATATCCTCGGCGACCCTTTCGCGCGTGTCGCGCTGTCTGCAACACGGTAGCGGCGGTTACCGCGAAATTCTGGGCAAGTATTCCGAAGGGGAAAAGAAAGATGACTGAACTGAACCTCTCCGAGGAAGAGAGGCTGTATTTCAGCCTTAAAGGGCTGTTTGAAAGCTACGGCTATTCGCGCTTTCAGATGAGGCGGTTCGAAGAGTACTCGCTGTATCTCGAAAACCTCAACTTTTTAAAGAGCCGCGACATTATAACGTTCGGCGGGCGCGACGGAAGGCTGCTCGCGTTGAAGCCCGACGTAACGCTCTCAATCGTAAAAAACTGTAAAGGGTCGGAAGAAAAGCAGCGCAAGGTGTATTACCGCGAAAGCGTTTACCGTCCCGACCGCCCGGGCGGGCAGTTCAGGGAAATCAGCCAGATAGGGCTGGAATATATCGGCGACGTCGATTCGTACGCCCAGCTCGAAGTGCTCTTTCTGGCAAGCGAAAGCCTTGCGGCGATAGGCGGCGGGTACGTGATGGACGTTTCGCACATGGGCGCGCTTGAGGGCATCGCAAACAGCTGCGGCATGGACAGCCTGCCCGATGAAGTTTTCGGCTGTATGCGCGCGCGCAATCTGCACGATTTGAAGGAGGTGTGCATCTCCTGCGGAATGGGCGAGGACGCGGCGGGCAAACTCCGCACCCTGTTAAGCGCAGGCGGAAGCAACAAAAAAAAGCTCACCGTTCTCCGCTCGCTCTTCCCCGAAAGCGCAAAGTGCCTTGCGGCGGCAGACGAGCTCGAAGAGCTTTTAAACGCGCTCGGGGAGGAGAGTACGGCGTTCGGGATAGATTTTTCTCTTTTAAACGACCCCGCCTACTACAACGGCGTTATCTTTCAGGGATATATCGAAAAGTTTCCCCGCGCCGTGCTCTCGGGCGGCAGGTACGACAATCTCGTAAAAAAATTCGGCGCGGGAAAGGGAGGCGCAGGCTTTGCGCTATACCCCGACGAGCTCGAATTCTATTTTAAAAAGTCGAGAAAGTACGATGCCGACGCCTTGGTGCTTTATTCAGAAAACGCCGCCCCCGCAGAGGTTTTAAAGGCGGTGAAAAAGCTTTCAGGCGAAAAAAAGCGCGTGCTCGCCTCTTCAATCGTTCCCGAGGGTAAACGCTTTAAAACTATAATAAAACTTTGAAAATTACTGTATTTCTATAAATAAAACTTTACATTATTAAAATATTATGCAAATAAAACTATACAGGAAACTATATTATGCTTAACGTGGCGCTGCCCAAGGGAAGGTTGGGCGAAAAGGTATATAAGATGTTGGAGCGCGCAGGCTATTCGTGCGAAGAGCTGATGTCGGACACGCGCAAGCTCGTGTTCACCGACGAAAACAGCGGCGTGAGCTATTTCTGGGTAAAGCCCACCGACGTAACCGTTTACGTCGAGCACGGCGTAGCCGATATCGGCGTTGCGGGCAAGGATATCCTCGCCGAGAGCGGCGCCGACGTTTATGAACTTTTGGATTTAAAAACGGGCAGGTGCCGCATGTGCGTTGCCTCCGTAAACGGGTTCAGGGAGGACATGTCGCGCCCCCTGCGCGTCGCCACCAAGTTCCCGCACGTGGCGGAGATGCACTTTGCGGCAAAAAACAGGGATATAGAGGTTATAAAACTCTACGGCTCGATAGAGCTCGCGCCCATTTTAGGACTTTCGGACGTTATTGTCGACATAGTCGAAACGGGTTCGACCCTGCGCGAGAACAACATGTCGGTTATAGAGGAGATATTCCCCATATCCGCGCGGCTGATTGCAAACAAGGCGCGCTTCAAGTTCAAGAGGGAGGAGATTGAGGCGTGCGTGGAGAGATTGAAGAAGGAGCTTCCCGATGATTAAAATTTATAAGGACTATAAAACCGAAGAAATTTTATCCCGCAAGATTGACGACTATGCCGAGTACGAGGGCATTGTAAAGGCTATCGTTGCCGACGTCGCCGCGCGCGGGGACGAGGCTCTCCGCGAATACAGTTTAAAATTCGACGGCTACGGCGGGGAGTCGTTAGAGGTGACGGAGGAGGAGTTCGCCGCCGCCGAAGAGGCGCTCTCCGAGGACTACAAGGCGGTAGTGCGCGCGTCGGCGGAAAATATCGCCTTTTTCCACAAAAAGCAGGTAAAAACGGGCTTTGAAATTCAAAAGGCGGGCGGGGTGATTCTCGGGCAGAAGTATACACCCGTATCGGTTGCGGGCGTGTACGTGCCGGGCGGCACGGCGAGCTATCCCTCGACCGTACTCATGGACATAATTCCCGCAAAAATCGCGGGCGTGGATAAGATAATCATGGTTACGCCGGTAAAATCCGACGGGAAAGTAAAGCCCGAAATTCTGTACGCCGCGCGCGTTGCTGGCGCCGACCGGGTGTTCAAGGCGGGCGGAGCGCAGGCGATTGCCGCGCTCGCCTACGGCACGGAGAGCATACCCAAGGCTGACGTTATCGTCGGCCCCGGCAATATCTTCGTCGCGCTTGCAAAAAAGCAGGTGTACGGCATTGTGAACGTCGATATGATTGCGGGCCCCTCGGAGATACTCGTCATTGCCGACGGCAAATCCAACCCCGTGTTCGTCGCCGCCGACCTTCTATCGCAGGCGGAGCACGACAAGCTCGCTTCCGCCGTGCTCGTGACCGACAGCGAAGAGCTCGCATTGCGGGTGCAAGAGGAAATTGAGCGGCAACTATGCTCGATGCAACGCGGGGAGATTGCCCGCGCCTCGATTGAAAACAACGGCAAAATAATAATCTGCGGCAGCATTGAAGAGGCGGTGGACATAGCCAACGAAATCGCGCCCGAACACCTCGAGGTGTGCGTGGACGACCCCATGCCGCTCCTGCCAAAAATAAGGAACGCGGGCTCGATATTCCTCGGCAGATACACGCCCGAGGCGCTCGGCGATTACTTTGCAGGCCCCAACCACACGCTGCCCACGGGCGGCGCGGCAAAATTTTCGTCGCCGCTCTCCGTCGACGACTTCGTAAAAAAATCGTCGTACATACGCTATACCGAGGGCGAGCTTGTAAAGGCTTCGGACTGCGTTATAAAATTTGCCGAGAGCGAGGGACTGTACGGGCACGCAAATTCCGTAAAGGTGCGCGTCGCAGCTTCAGAAAAATAAAAATTTTATTATATATTTCGGTTGCCGGCATTGTCGGCGCCGCCGCATTTATCTGCTTTTCGGCACGGCTTTTTAGCCGCCGCGCAGCGGCGTTTTTCGCCAAAAAACAGCGGTAATTGCGGCATACTAACGGGTTAATTTTAAATATGTCACGTTTTTTAAGCAGAGCTCTTGCCGGGCTGAAGCCCTACGTTCCCGGCGAACAGCCGCAGGATAAAAAATATATAAAATTAAACACAAACGAGAGCCCCTATCCGCCCGCAAAGGGCGTTGCGGAGGCAACTTACGGTCAGGCGGAAAAGCTCAACCTGTATTCCGACCCCGACTGTCTGCTCATAAAGAGGGCGGCGGCAGCCGTCTGCGGGCTGGGCACGGGCAACGTGAGCGTAGGCAACGGCTCCGACGAGGTTCTCGCGCACATATTCCGCGCCTTTTTGCAGGATACGGGCGTGGCGTTCCCCGACGTAACCTACGGTTTTTACCCCGTTCTGTGCTCGCTGCTCGGCATAAAATACAAAACGGTGCCCCTGCGCGGCGATTTTTCGATAGATATTTCCGACTACGAGGGCATAGATTCGGCGGTTTGCATCGCCAACCCCAACGCGCAGACGGGCGTGTACCTTGCGCCCGAAAAAGTGGAGGAGCTCGTTTTGCGGAACCGCAGTCGGCTGGTGATAGTCGACGAGGCGTATATCGACTTCGGCGGCAGTTCTGCCGTGCCGCTCGTAAAAAAATACGACAATCTGATTGTGGTGCAGACCATGTCGAAGTCGCGTTCGCTCGCGGGGGCAAGGGTGGGCTTTGCCTTTGCCTGCAAGCAGCTCATATCCGATATCGAATCGGTGCGCTGCTCGTTCAATCCTTACAACGTAAACAGAATGAGCATGTACGCCGCGGCGATGAGCCTGGAGCAGGACGAGTACTTCCGTTCGTGCGTGGATAAAATAGTATTCGCGCGGGTATATACCGCAACCAAACTCGGAAAAATGGGGTTTGAAGTACTCCCGTCAAGGGCAAATTTCCTGCTTGCGCGCCACGGCGGCGTCGGCGGGGAGGAACTATATAAAAAACTTAAAGAACGCGGCATACTCGTGCGCCATTTCGGCGACGAGAGGATAAAGGACTTCGTCCGCGTGAGCGTAGGCACGCGCGCGCAGATGGACGAATTTTTAAATGCCGTTCAAAAAATTCTGGAGGAAAGAGATGCGGAAGGCTGAGATAAAGAGGACTACGACAGAGACGGATATAGAGGTAAAACTCGTCCTCGGGGGCGACGGGAAGTACGATATAAAGTCGGGCAGCGGCTTTTTCGACCATATGCTCGAACAGTTTGCCCGCCACGGCGGGTTCGATTTGTTCCTGCGCTGCAAGGGAGATACGCAGGTCGATTTTCACCACTCGGCGGAGGATTGCGGCATTGCGCTCGGCTCTGCATTTTCAAAGGCGCTCGGCGATAAACGCGGCATATGCCGCTACGGATGGGCGGTTTTGCCCATGGACGAGGCGCTCATTCTGTGCGCCGCCGATTTAAGCGGCAGGATGTGCGTAAACTTCGACGTATCCTTCCCCGACGAATACCGCCTGGGCGATATGGACAGCGAGCTGATAAAGGAATTTTTCCTCGCGTTCGCGCGCTCCTGCCCGATGGCGCTCCACTTTAAAAAGCTGTACGGCGAAAACAACCACCACGTCGCCGAGGGTGTGTTCAAGGCGTTTGCAAAGGTCATGGCGCAGGCGGTTAAGATTGACCCCGAAAAAGGCGATGCGCTGCCGACCACAAAGGGCGTGCTATGATTGCCGTGATTGACTACGGCGTGGGCAACCTCTTTTCGCTCTCCGCGTCGCTTAAATATATAGGCGCCGAAAGCGCGGTCACCTCTGACAGGTCGGTGATTGAAAACAGTTCGGCGATAATTCTCCCGGGCGTGGGCGCGTTCGCCGACGCATACAAAAAACTGGAGGAGAGCGGGCTCATTCCCGTGCTCTTAAAGCAGGTCGGGCGCGGAAAACCCGTGCTCGGCATATGCCTCGGCATGCAGCTTCTCTTTGAAAAGAGCTACGAATACGGCGAGCACGCGGGGCTGGGGCTTATCCCCGGCGAAGTCTGCCCGATTGCTCCCGACCTCAAAGAGCGGCTCAAAGTTCCGCACATGGGCTGGAACAGCCTTTGCTTCAAAAGACCTTCGCCGCTGTATAAATACCTGTCGGACGGGGAGTACGTGTATTTCGTGCATTCGTACTACGCCAAAAACTGTTCGGACTATACCACGGCTTCGTGCCTGTACGGCGGGGCGGAGCTCACTGCCTCCGCCGGGCGCGGCAACGTGTTCGGCACACAGTTCCACCCCGAAAAGAGCGGCGCCGCGGGGCTTAAAATATTGCGCGCCTTTTCGGAGATTAAGTAATAAAGCGGCATATATGCCGCAATCAATGCAAAGTTAAAATAAGTTTAAATCCGGTGACTACATGATTTTACTGCCTGCCATAGACATACGCGGCGGAAACGCCGTGCGCCTGTATCAGGGCGACTACGACAAGGAAAAAGTTTATTCGGACGACCCCGTAAAAGTGGCGCTCTCCTTTAAAGAGGCGGGGGCTTCGGCCGTGCACCTCGTCGACCTCGACGGCGCGCTCGAAGGTTCGCCCGTAAACTTTTCGGTTATAAAAGAAATAATAGCCGCCTGCGGTCTCTTTGCCGAGGTGGGCGGCGGCGTGCGCTCGCTCGAAAGGATAGAGCAGTATCTCAAAACGGGCGCGGGCAGGGTGATACTCGGCTCCGCCGCCGTGCATAATTTTCCGCTCGTGGGAGAGGCGGTAAAGTTTTTCGGCGACAGGGTTGCCGTCGGCGTGGACGCATACGGCGGCAAGGTGGCGACAGGCGGCTGGAAAAACGTGACCGGTCTGGATGCGTTCGACTTTTGCAAAAGGCTGGAGGATTGCGGCGTGCGCACGGTGATTTATACCGACATATCCCGCGACGGAACGCTTGCGGGCACCAACCTTAATGCTTATAAAAAGCTTAAAGAGCTTACAAAAATGGACATAGTGGCGTCGGGCGGAATCGCCGATATTTCTGAGCTTATAAAATTAAAGGAAATGGGCGTTTCGGGCGCGGTGCTCGGCAAGGCGATATACGACGGCGCGATAGAGCTGAAAGAGGCGGTAGAGGCGGTGAAAGATGCTGGCTAAGAGGATAATTCCCTGCCTCGACGTGCGCGACGGCATGGTGGTAAAGGGCAAAAATTTCGGTGGCATACGCGAGGTGGAAACGCCCGTCGCGCTCGCGCAGAAATATAACCTCTCGGGCGCGGACGAGCTGGTGTTTTACGATATTACCGCCTCTTCCGAGGGCAGGGCGCTCTTTTCCGATGCGCTCAAAGCCGTCGCCTCCTGCATATTCATTCCGCTCACCGTCGGCGGCGGCATAAATTCGCTCGACGATTTCGACAGGGTTTTAAAGTGCGGTGCCGACAAGGTGAGCGTCAACACGGGCGCCATACGCGACCCGTCGCTCATCGGCAGGGCGGCAAAGCGGTACGGCAACCAGTGCGTAGTGCTCTCGATGGACGTAAAGCGTGTGGACGGAAAGTTCACCGTATTTTCGCACGGGGGACGCGTCAATACGGGCATATGTGCGGAGGAATGGGCATACCGCGGTCAGGAAGAGGGCGCGGGCGAGCTCGTCCTCAACAGCATAGATACCGACGGCGTGAAGGGCGGCTTCGACTGCGAAATGCTGCAAAAGGTGTGCGCGCGGCTGTCTATCCCCGTGATAGCGAGCGGCGGCGCGGGCAAAAAGGAGGACTTTTTGCAGCTGTTTAAGGAGGTTCCGCAGGCGGACGCGGGGCTTGCCGCCTCAGTTTTCCACTTCGGCGAAATAAGCATTGGCAGGCTCAAAACTTACCTTGCGCAAAACGGCGTTGAAATGCGGCTGTAGTGCGTTAATTGCGGCATATTACGCGTTCAATGTTTTTAGATTTAAGGAGTAATTATGAAACTTTTGGATTTGGATAAACTTGTTTTCGACAAAGACGGGCTAATTCCCGCCGTGGTGCAGGACGTATATTCCAAAAAAGTGCTCACCGTGGCGTATATGAACAGGGAGAGCCTGGAGCTCAGCATAAAGCGCAGGCTCACCTGCTTTTATTCGCGCTCGCGCAAAAAACTCTGGCTCAAGGGCGAAACTTCGGGCAACTTCCAGCACATAGTGTCTATCACCGCCGACTGCGATTTAGACAGCCTCGTGATAGAGGTGGTAAAGGACGGCCCCGCCTGCCACCTCGGCACCGACAGTTGCTTTACGAACGGGGTGTTCGAAAACGAAGATTTTACGGACTTCTCACTCGACGAGCTCTACGAGCTGATTAAGGGCAGAAAGACCGACCCGAAGGAGGGCTCGTACACTTCCTACCTCTTCGATAAGGGAATCGATAAAATTCTTAAAAAGGTGGGCGAGGAGTGCACCGAGGTCGTCATTGCCGCAAAGGGCGGCGACAAGGAGGAGACTATCTTTGAAATTTCCGACCTCGCTTACCATATTTTCGTGCTCATGGCTGAATACGGCATAACGCCGAACGACGTAAAGGCGCAGCTCGCTTCCCGCCACGTCGTCGATAAAAAAGTTAAACAGGAAAAGATGCAATAGGGTTCACAAATTTTTCGTTTTGGCCGAGAACGAAAAATTTCGTGAGTTTGAGGAACTAAGTTTTTCTGGCGGCATCTTTAAGAGCCCACGTATTATAGAAATGCCGCCGAGACACCCTGCTTGCGCAAGTAATTATTAAAAAATATTCCGCAATATAGGCTCCTTTGTGTAAAGGGAGCTGGCTTGCGAAGCGAATAAAATGAGCGAAGCAAGACTGAGGGATTGCGCCGCAGTAAATGCACGAACCTTTCCTTTAAAGCTCTAGCTTTAAACGGTGGCGCGCGAAGCGCAAACAAAGCGAGACGGAGGGAAATGTGCTTGCATTCGCTCGCTGAACTTTACTGCGGGAATCCTGCTTGAAACATTAATTTATTTTAAAATAATATAAACGGTGGAATGATGACTTTAATAAAATCAAACATTCACACTCACACGACTTTCTGCGACGGGAAGGACAGCATGGAGGATATGGTTAAAGCGGCGATAGCCGTCGGCTTCGATACGCTCGGGCTTTCCTTTCATTCATATACGTCGTTCGACCCGTCGTATTGTATACGCGATTATCTTGCTTATATGAAGGAGTTCGGGCGCCTTAAAAGAGAATATGCCGGCAAAATATGCCTTTTGAACGGCGTTGAGCTCGACCTGTACGGCGAGCGCCCCTCGGTGTGCGACTACGTGATAGGTTCGGTGCACTACTTCAAGGCGGGGGAGCGCCATTTTCCCGTGGACTGCCGCGCCCCGGCTTTTGTAAAGATAATAAACAATGTGTTCGGGGGCGACGTTTATGCCGCGGCCGAACTTTTTTACCGGGAGGTGGGCGAGCTGTCCGAAAAAGTTGCCCCCGATGTGTACGGCCACTTCGACGTCATCACCTGCTCGAATGCGGAGCACGGCCTCATCGATGAGGGAAACCCGCGTTACAGGCGCGCGGCGCTCTCTGCCGTACAGAAATTGCCGCAGGGCGCCGTTATAGAGGTAAACCTCGGCAGGTTGTTCAGGGGCAACGGCGGAATGTATCCCTCGCCCTGGCTCCTGCAGGAGATGTGCGCGCGCGGCTGCCGCTTCATGCTCTCCTCCGACGCCCACTGCAAGGAGGCTCTCGGCTTTATGTTCGACGAAACGTGCGCAGAGCTGAAAAAGCTGGGCGTGAAGTCGCTCGTGCGCTACAAGGGCGCAGAGCTCGAAGAGACGGAGTTGTAACTGCGCAGATTGCTCTGCTTGATTTTACAAAGTAAACTATGCAAAAATTTGTAATGACTGCGGGATGCGCGCGCTCTTTTGCGCGGCCCTTAAG
>ERZ1090867.401-NODE-402-length-18638-cov-8.471452_pt1 | contig 18638 bp, 19 predicted proteins | sample MGYA00478476_ERZ1090867 | MGnify/ENA primary metagenome ERZ1090867 (study PRJEB33644, sample SAMEA5815742) | chicken gut metagenome | biome: Chicken; feature: Gastrointestinal Tract; material: Caecum | place: Ireland | collected 2019-01-01 | study: A study of the... | reverse complement strand
GCCTGTTGTAGTTTGTTCCATGAAACGCCTCCTCCAAAGCAGCACGGTATTTTCCATGGTTTCCTTCTAGCATTTATATTGGTTTCAGTATAGCATATAGGAAATCCTATAAAACGGACTTTATGTTGGTTGTTTCTGATTTTATTATAGACTATCTGGTTGTGCTGAACAAGAATGGCGAATCAGCTTTCTATTGCGGCAGAGGGGGCAAGGAGAAGGTTTTGCATAATAGAAAACGTATGAACAGGAAAAAAGGCGCTCCAAAACAATCGGGGCGCCTTTTTCCTGTTCTATCAGGCAATGTTTTTGTTAGTGATATTGTTGGTAACGCGGGTGGCATCCTCCATGGCCTTTTGCGCGTCAACCTGGTTGATGATGTTTATGCCGTTTTTCTCGGTGCTCTTTTTCACCAGTTCCACTTTGCACATATTGTACAGCAGACCTACCAGCAGGACGGTGTTTTCGGTGATTCGCTTCTCTTCGTCGGTGAAGTCGTTCCAGTCGGTATGTCCCCATACATTGACGACTCGTTTCAGTTCGGTCAGATGCATGGTGTACAGCTCATTCACAGATTGCAGGCTCTTCTGATAGTTGTCGGAAAGAGCACGCAGGTCTTTGAGATAGGAGCAGATTTTATTGATCTGCTTTTGGGCTTTCATCGCTTGTGCCATGGCTTCGTCCGCCTTGTCGGAAAGCTTTCCGCCGGCAAAATTAAAGATGATACCGCCCACAAGCAGACCTACACCTAGAGTGGTAGCGCCAAGGATCGTGGTGCCCAGAGCCATGCCGCCGCCCCCGGCGGCGATGGCGCCGCCACCCAGGGCGGCCAAGGTGGCATTGGTGGCAGCCACGCCGCTCAAAGAAGCAATGGCAGTTCCGGTGGAAGCCGTTCCCAAAGCCATCACGGCCGCCGTGGTGGCACCCGCGGCCGCAAAACCGCCCGCGGCGCCTACACCGGCACCGCCCAGGCCACCCAAAAGTACCTCGGCACCAACTGACACTTCCTTGATTTTTTCGCCGTCATAGGTGGGCAGTTTTACGCCGTCCTTGTGGTATTCGGCGAAGACAGGACGATTCTGGATCTTTTCAAATACATCAGAAAATTCGCCAAAGGTATGCAGGATGTCCAGTTCCAGTTTACCCAAACTATCCATGGAGGCGGTGGTGGATTTGTTTTGCTTTTCGAACTTTTTAATGTTCCGTTCATGTCGGGTTTTGGCCTCGGTCATGGTGTCGTTGGCTTCTTTCATCTTCACGGCACCGTGAATTCCGGTTCCCACGCCGGCAACACCGGCAACGGCGGCTCCAATCCCCAAAATCAAAGGTAATGGCATATACAATTCCTCCTGTTATTTTTCTTGTTTCAACCGACGGCAAATTTCTTTGTTGCTCCGGTAGTATTCCTCTAACGACATATATTTCTGAAAATAGCGGGTGTAGCATTCGTCCACCCGGCATAGAACCGGGCGCTCGTCATAGATGCTGCACAGGTTTCCTTCCAGATAGCGGCAAACCCCGTCGCCCCGGTCTAAATCAGCGTACAGCGGGGAAAGATTCAGATGACGGCAGCACTCGCCGCAGCAATCGCAATCAAACATCAGCAGAACACCAGCGGCTTCTCTTTCTGCTGCATGAAGGTGTCAAAGTCGCCTTCCCAGGGAAGCGCCCCGCCGACCTGTACCAGGTAGTCGCGCAGCATTGCATTGAGCTGCTTCGGATCTGCGGCTTTTTTCAGGTTTGCGGCTATATTGCCGAACATCTCGGTTTCTTTCCGGAATTCTTCGTAATCAATCTCGGCCAGTTCGGCGGCATACCGTTCAAAATACTCGGCACATTTCCGGAAATAGTTCACCTCCGTACTCAAGGTGTGTATTCCGTTCAAAGAAGCAACCAGGCGGTTCATCCTTTCGCTTCGGTCCAGGAAGTATACCAAAGAGCAAGTCAAAAGACCGGAAACCAACGCACCGCAGAAGTTTGGCACAACCTCCCCCAGCACAGGAATTTTGCCAACAGGAGTCTGCTCGACCAACTCACTGACAACACTGCCCAACACCACGCCGGCGCCCAGCGACAGGATCTTTGCCGTGGCACGAATGCGCTCTCCGAACGGCAGATTGTCGGGATTCAGGAAAAGGATTTTGGCAGCCTGTACAAGAGAAACATAGGTCTGCCGGATGATGCGGACAACATTTTTGGCCGTGGTAAAGAAAATGTTGCACAAGGTAGTTGTCAAGGAAGACAGCACACCGGAAACGACCCCTTCCTTCAGCCGTGCGAGCAATTCCTTATATTTCTTCCTGGCGTTTTCGAACCCTTTGCGAATTCCGTTGCCCAAGGATTGCAGCAATTTTTCCAACGAAAACGGTTTGGGAAGACGCTCGAATTCTTCCAGTGCGGTGAAGGTGACTTCGGTAAAGACAAAGCCCAATACCTGCCGGGCCCCCATCTGCACACCTACCTTGCCGGCAGCCTTTCCTACATCTTTGACAAACTTCGAGCTGCCGTAATAAGCGCGGGCCAATTTGTTTTCATAGGTGCTTTTGGCCTGGTTGTATTCCCGCATCATATTTTCTGTTGTTGTCTCATCCAGTTCAGGATGCTGGGCCAGGTAATCGGGAATTTCCTTCGCCCCCATGGAGGCATTCAGACTTTTGTTGGTAAACTTCAGATTGCTGGGATCGTTGGCCAGATCCTCCCCCTTGAGACCGGAAAGGACCCGGCCCCGGTCTGTATGGATGGATTTGGCAGAGATCACATGGTCAGCTTCTGCCGCGATGGAACTCAGGCGACCTTTTGCCTTTCCGGCAAAGTACAGATCTTTCCCCGTGTAGGCATCTTTGACAGGCGTCCCGGTGTTCAGAAAATCCTCTTTGGCCGCCTTCTTGAATTCCCGGAAGGCAGCGTTGTTGTGGTAGGTTTTGGTATCGTATGCACCGTTGCTCTCATAAGCTTGCTGGTTCAGCACGTTTTTATATGTCATCTGCGGATCGACATCGATCTGACGGACGTTGTGGATGGTATCCACGTCGCCGCCATGGCGGTCCTGTACCAGCAAACCGTCCAGTGCAAAAGCGGAGATAAGACTTTCAAAAATGACCCGCCTGTATTCAGACAAAAGGCTGTCCATAACAGGCTCCTGGTGATCGGGAGAAAAATCGCTCCCCACCGATATGGCAAGTAAAGAACTCATACGCACGCTCCTTGTACTTGGAATAGTCGAATGGATTTCAAATCATCATCTTCACCCATTCCCCCTGACTTCTCAGCCACATATCCAGACCGTTGCCGTCAAAGACCTCAGCCTCCACCAGCTGGCCGCCCTCGGGCAGTTCTTCCAGGACTTGGGCGGTGGGCAGGCGGTCGAGCACGGCCTCGATATGGGGGCCGGTGTATTTGAACTTGATGTTCCGCAGCTTGCCGCCGTACATGAACTGGATGCGCTTGCGCATCTCGCCCTCCTGGAAGCGGTCCTTGTAGGGAATGTCGAACCGGTCATGGGTCACCGTGAAGGCGGCAATGCGGTCCACCCGGTAAATGGTGGGGGAGCGGTCCTCGGGGTTGGTAAAATGTTCCTTCTTGTCGATGCCCTCGATGAAGGCGGCCAGATAGAAATAGTACTCGCTGAAGAGAATCCCCACCGGCTGCACCCGGCGGTGCTTGGGCGCGGCATTGTGGGTGCCCACGTAGTCCATCTCCACTACTTTGTGGTCCCGGATGGCTTCCCCCAGGGTCCAGAGCTTGTCCACGAAGGCCTGCCCGTGGTGGGGCGGCACATAGTGGAACCGCTCGTTGCCGATGAGCTCCTGTACCGCCCGCAGATTCTGCACCGGCGTACAGCAGGCCACCAGCTTGTTCAGGATGGGGTCCAGCTCTGCCTCGGTGAAAGCGCGGCTTTCCAGCAGGATTTTGCAAACTGCCAGCACCTCGCTTTTGGTTAGCCGGGCCTCGGCGGGCTGCTCGAGGCGGTAGCAGTTTGCCTCCCGGTCATAGAGCAGGTCGTTGCCCTGTCCGGCGTAGTAGGCCCGCAGCGTTTCTAGGTCCCGCTGGATGCTCTTCTCGCCCACCTCAAACCGGGCAGCGGCCTCCTTCTTGTTCAGCGTGTTGCCGCTCAACAGCAGCTGCTGCATGGCCAGCAACCGGTAGATTTTATCTTCGGCCATGGCATGGCCTCCTTCTCTGTTTCCGCTTACCAGATGGCCCGGACGGCTGGCAGTACCGCGTTGGCCTGCGCTCCGTTCGGTACCGGCATCCGGCTCTTTTCGTGCTCTACCAGGGACTGCAGCTGCTCTTTGGCATCGTGGTACCCCAGCGCCATCCGGTATTGGGTCAGTTCCGGGTTTACGGTCATTGTGTCTGCAAGATTATCCATATGGACAGCCTTGCTTGGGTAGACATGGTAAAAATGGTACGTATCTGTCTGCACCTTATGGGTGGCGTGCGCCCAGGCCTTTTCTTCCTTGTCCCCCTTGGGGTTCAGGTGAATCACAATAATATGGTGAAACTCCTTCAACAGAGGTGTTACAGGGAGATTGTCTGCAGCTCCTCCATCCACACACACACGCCCATCGAACGTGCGGATCGGGTAAGCGCCGGGAAAAGCAGCAGAGGTCAGGACCAGCTCCCGTATTTCCTCAAAATCACGGTTTTTCCAGCAGCAGACATACGGATACTTTACAAAAAGCGAAGCGGGGTTTGCCCCCAGAGGAATCTCGCATAGCATGGAATAGACCAGTTTGTCGGATAGATTATTCTGTACTTGATCGGAGTCTATATACGTATCAATAAGTTCTCGCAGACGTTTTTGGGAAAAAAGGGAGAAAGAAATATTACGCCCTTGTTCAGGATTGTTTTGCATCCTCTCGATTAGCTGCTTTATCAGGGAGGAAAGACGGGGAGCCGGACTAAGAAAATCCAATATTGCTTTCAGATAATTTAGAGGATCTGTGTGGGTGAAATCATCCTGTTGGATGGCCACCCATAGATCCTCCGCTTTTTTGTAATCCCCCTGCAGGAACAGTAGGCTGTTCAGCGCACCCACCGACGCGCCGGAAACGCCGTGAATTTTTTGGTCGATGCCGAGCTCGTGGAGATATTTCCAGACGCCGATCTGGTAGGCGCCTTTGCCGCCGCCACCGCTGAAGACGATGCCATAGCGAAAATCCCTCATGACCAGCTTCTGCCGGATAATGTTGGCGAATAAACGGGCGTCGCGGGTAAAGTCTTTGCGTGAGAGATACCAGGCTCGGCGCACCCCTTTAGGATCCAGAATACGGTAGCGGGGTATGAAGCTGCCCAGCACGCGGCATTTCTGTATATGCCAGCCATCCACCGCCCACAGGGGATCCCAGAGCTGCTTTCCGCCCAGGGTGGCAGTGGGCAGATTGGGCAGGCTTTTGTGATGCTGGGGAGAGAGAAAGACCTCCATGAGAGCCCCGGAAGTGATCCAACTCAGCTCCTGCATCAATTCCTTATCATCCCGCAGGCGAAACTCTTTGCTGTTCACAGGATATAGAACGTCCATATGCTCCTCCCCCATTCAAAATAAATACGCTCGGGCCGTGCAGTCACTTCCCGCTTTCCCGGCCCAGCCGGGTTACCAGTTCCTCCAATAAGGGCCCATACACCCCGGCGGCCGCTTTGGCCTTGTCCGGCGGGCAGTGCCGCAGCCAGGCCTCGCACCGATCCGCATAAAAGCGCAGTTCGGCCTGCAGGCCGCCCTCCAGCCCGAAGCGCAGGCGGTCGTTGGAAAACCCCTGTCCGCAGAGATAGCAGGGCGGCACGGCGACACAAATCGCCCCGTACAGCCCGGCCAGGTCCGGCACAGCGGGTACAAAAAAGTCCGGCAGCAAAAATCCGACATGATGGAACTTTCCTCCAGTATAGCATATTTGCAGAAAAGGGAGTGACTATAATGGTGCACAAAAAATAACACAGCAGTTATGCACCCTGCCGAGAGGTGTCAAAAAGTGGCGATATACCTATTATAATATTCTTTTGGAACCATGAAAATCATTGGTGCCTGCCGGAAAAACCCACTACAATAAGAATAAACCAATACTATAGGGGGTGGGGCCGTTGGACAAAGAGGACAGTGTGGTGCGCCGGACCGGTGCCAAGCTGCGGCACTTCCGGGTCTTGAAAGGCATCAGCCAGGAGCAGCTGGCGCTGGATTGTGACCTGAACGTCAATACCATCGGCATGATCGAACGCGGACAGAAGAATCCCACCATCTACACCCTGCAAAGAATTTGCGACGGGCTGGGCATCACCCTGGCCACCCTGTTTTTGTATGAGGACCGCACAGACACCGCCACTGAAGAATCCATCCTGCGCATTGAAACGGTGCTGCGGCAGCTGCCCCAGCGGGATGTGGAACGGGTGGCCCGCATTGTGGAAGAACTGGCTAGTTTCGGTCAATAACAAAAAGCAAGTTCTGCGTTTTGTTGAAAAGCGCAGGACTTTTTGTTTTTACAAAAGAATTCCCAGGCGCATCACCAAGCCCACTGCCAGGTACAAGCCCCCAAGCCAAATCAGCGGCATCCCCCAGTGACCGCCCTTGCCGTGCCGAATCTTGGGCCAACGCAGGCACCACCGGAAATTGATGACAACTACCGCCAGAATGCATCCCGCGATTCCCATCGTGCCCAACCGAAACAGATGCATGCTGTCCTGCACCGCACCATAACTGACCAACCCGTGGACTGCCACATACAGGGCGGTCAAAGGCAAATAGCTCTGCAGCGCCAGGCGCCACTCACCGTGCCACAGCAGCCACAAGGGCCCCAGCAACATCGGCCCGTTGCTGAAATCCGTTTTCAGGATTTTTCTGCCTGCCCACACCATACGGTCATATACCTGATTTGTGATGTTCATCTTGTTTGCTCCCTTCTGCACTGTATTTTTCTTTGTGTGTTCATCATAGCAATTGCCCATGGACAGACGCTTGTCCATGGGCAAAACAATTTTATCAGACGGATGCACCAGCTCTTTCTGACCACCATCTGACCACTCCTTCTTCCCCGCCAGTTCTGTTTATCGTTTTCACGCTCCCACATTCTTTTATAACCACCACAACCAGCGCCGGAAGTTGTGCACACTACACAATTTCCGGCGCTGTATCATGCTATTTTCCTGTCTGTCACAGTTCTCCGACCCGACTGCTATACCCAACCAAGCCATCACCTAAAGCGCTTGGTACAGCTGTATTCTGACGGGCAGAACATACGACGATGGTTCGCCTGTTTTTGGTTGTCTGATACAGTTTCAAATCACTTTCGATCCATGAGCTCTATACTCCATCGTTCTTTTTCTATATATTTATGACCTTGCCGCAATCCAGCGCACCCCCTTTTCTCATCTCCACGCTTGCCTATCCCTGAGCCCTGTGCTATTCTGGAACCAATCTTACTTTCTCTTTCCTCACATGATTCAGCGGATATTTGTGATGTGGAGGGTGTATTGTATGAACACCAAACTGGAAATCCAGCGTCTGCGGCACAGGGTGCAGGAACTGGAACAGGAAAACGCAGAATTGCGGGCACGACTGGCGGCGTTTGATGCAAGCGGCCCTGCGCCGGGGAAGGACAACGGCGCAACATCTTCCAAAACGCAGAGGCCTGCAAACACTGCGAGTGCATCAAACACCGGTGCCAGTGCCACCGATTCGCCCGCATCAGCATGCAACGCCCCAAGCGCACCGTTCTGCCGGGCTGACACTGCCTCTGTCACCCGCGCCAGTCCCCCCGCCGAGAAAATTCGTCTGTTTCGCTCTCTGTTCCGCAGCCGCGGCGACGTCTACGCCCTGCGCTGGCATAGCGAAAAGACGCAGGGTACAACCATTCCCCAGCGTATGGAAGAAATCAGGCAATATATTTTGGCGCATTATACTGAAAATGACCTGACTGCTGCCTCGGTGGCAGCTACTTTCCAGATGAGCGGCTCATACTTGTCCCATGCGTTCAAAGATTCAACCGGCACAAATATTTTAGATTATATCCAACGTCTTCGTGTTGACGCGGCCAAAGAGCTTCTTCGCACAGAATCTGTAAAGAATACGGCCCAAAAGGTTGGCTTTTGGGATACGCAGGGACTGGTTCGCGCCTTTAAGAAACATGAAGGTATGACTCCAAGTGAATTTAAGCGTGTGCATGAAGATGACATGTGATTGTGATTCAGCCATACCGTGAAATTCAACCGAGAAAAGGAAGATAATTATGGCAGTTTGTAAAGTGGAGTATTTTTCAGAAGCATTGCGTCGGTTTGCCCGTTTTATTGCCATCATACCCAATGATTTGTCTATGGATATGATGAATAACAACCCGCATTTTTCCCGCCCGACTAAAACCTTGATCCTTCTGCACGGATATACCGGCAGCGAAACTGAATGGTTGTATAACACACCCTTACGGGATCTTTCCTGTCAATACAATTTGGCCATTTTGCTTCCCAACGGGGGCAACAGCTTTTACCTCAATGGTCCGCAAACAGGTCGAAAATATTCCGACTTTGTAGGGAAAGAACTGCCCGAATATGCAGCTCAGTTATTTAATCTTTCAAGCAAGCGTGAAAACACCTGGATTGGAGGCTTCTCTATGGGTGGCTTTGGCGCTTTGCACACTGCTTTGGCCTTTCCGGAGCGATTCAGTAAGGTCATAGCCTTTTCGTCTGCTCTGATACAGAACAGCGTCGCGGCTATGACGCCGGACACACCGGAGGATATGGCCAACTATGATTATTACCGATTGGTGTTTGGCGACCCGGGCAAACTCCCTGTCAGCGCCAATAACCCAGAGCAGCTCATCAGGGAACTGCAGGCCTCCGGAAAAGAAATCCCGAAAATTTTCTTCTGCGTTGGTACGGATGATTTCGTTTACGAACTCAATCAGCATTTTAGAGAGTTCTTAAGCCGACAAGGGATTCCGTTTCAATATGTTGAAGGGCCTGGTACCCACAGTTTCACATTTGTACGATCTCAACTGGAAACAGCCGTACAGTTTTTGCTGGAAGAATAGTTTACCGGTATGAACGACTGTTGCTTATATGATGGTCCGTACTTCCATTTTATTTCTCTTTCCCCCGCAACTATCCGCAACTCCCCGGCATAGCTGCACGCCTCCATTCCTGTTGACCGGCGGCCGATCATGCCAAAATCTTAGCTGTTTCTCTGCGACTATATTGTCTGTAGCGTATTCTTTCCCCGGCCGAGGAACCGATAAAAAGCCATTTCCGGATATCCGCACTAGATATGATGGCGGAGTTAGCTGGCACAAAGCGTCCAGGTCAAGAATATCGTCGCAAATCCGTTCGGTATCATTTGAATTATGTCGCACATCGATTGATATTTCCCCTTTATTTGGCTTCGAGGAGCCTTACGCCATGTATCCCATGAATTTTGAGGAATTTCTCATGGCCAACGGTGTACAAAAGGCGACCCTATCGCTGCTGCAGGACTGTTACCGCACCAAACAGCCGGTGCCCGAGGTGATCCATGATACGATCAACCGGCTGTTTTACAGCTACATCATCGTGGGCGGTATGCCCAACGTGGTACAAACCTATGTGGACACCCATGATATCGGGCGAGTTTTGGCCGTGCAACAGGAACTGCTGGATCTGTACCGCCAGGACATTTCGCAGTACGCCGACCCGAAAGACCGCCCCAAGATCCGGGCCATTTTCGATTCCATACCGGCGCAGCTGAACGACAAAAACCGGCGCTTCCTTGTCAATTCTCTGCGCCAGACCGCTCGGCTGGAGCGTTATGCCGACAGCTTTAACTGGTTAGTGGACGCTGGAGTGGCGCTGCCCTGCTGCAACGTGACCGAACCGAAAGCGCCGCTCAAGCTCAATGAGAAGCGAAACCTGTTCAAACTGTTTGCCGCTGACACCGGGCTGCTCTGTGCCCTTTCGATGGACAACATCCAGTTCAGCATTTTGCAAGGGGATATGAGTGTGAACATGGGCAGTATTCTGGAAAACATGATGGCGCAGATGTTCACAGCCAACGGATTTTCACTGCATTATTTCGACACGCACAAGTACGGCGAGCTGGATTTCGTGTTGCAGAACGGGACTGGCGTTGATCTGTTGGAGATCAAGTCCGGCCGCGATTACAAACGCCATGCGGCGCTGGATAAGATCCGCCAGGTTTCCGAGTGGAACACCCGGAAATCGCTCGTTTTCTGTAAGGGAAATGTACAGAGCGAGGACGGCATATTGTACCTGCCCTGGTATATGGCGATGTTTTACGCGCAGACAGCACTGCCGGAGGGCCTGATCTATCAGGTGGATTTGAGCGATCTGCCAAACTGATCCATAATAGCTCCGGCGTGTGATACATCTGACGGTGTTATATCGTGGAAAGGTTTCCTGCATGAGCCTGATCGTACCGCATTGGATCCTGTCCAATCTTTGGTGGGCCCTGCCGCTGCTGGCCGCCGCGTTGGGCGCGGCGCTGCGTCGGGTGCTGCCCCGCACCGCAGCCGCACGCGGCGCGCCGGTCTGCCTGCTGGCCGGGCTGGCCGGCACGCTGATCTGGCGCGGAACGCTGGTGGCCGGTCTGGCTTCCCGGGGCAGGATCTGGAGCACCGGGCTGCCGCTGCTGGCGCTGGCGGTGCTGGCGGCCGGCGGGGCGGGGCCTGCCCGGTACCGTGACCTACATAAACGGCGTCCAGCCGCTGGACACCGAAGCGTTCCAGCCGCTGCCGGCCGGCACCCTCCTCTGCATCAATCAGGGCAGAAACAGCCAGCGCTTCCGCATCCAGTAAGCTTGTTCTCCCGTATGGTTTCCCGTGCCAAGAGGGCGCCGGGCCGACCGGTTTGTTCCCGGTTCGGGGGGGGCGGTGCGGCAATCTCTGCGATCTCCATTTCCGCGCCCGCAAATGCGCCCCGGCCCCGTCGCCCTTGTCGGCACACTGCGCCCGCAGGCGCGTTTCGCAGGCCTGGCTCCCGGGCCGGAGATCGTCCGCCGTTGGCGGCAGTTTTATAATTTTCGACAGCAAAGGCCGGCCGTGTTTTCTCCACGGCCGGCCTTTTGCGCAGGGGGCAGCCCCGGCGCAGGGGGTCAGAGCTCATACCTTGTTCCGTGGAGGTCGGCGCCGCCCTGCCGGAGTTCCGATCCGCCGGGGCGGGAGCTGCCTATTGTTTCCTGCCCCCTTCACCCTTCCGCCCGGGAGGCTTTGAGCACGGCGCTGCTGATTTTGCCCACGGCGATGTAGTTGCGCAGCACCGCGTCCATATCGGTGCCGGGCTCGGGGTTCTGTTCCAGGGTGCTGGTCAGTTCCAGGCGGGCGCCGCCGTCCTCCAGCCCGGTCGGGCGGTAGGCGTTGTGGTAAAACTGCAGGGCCGAGGGCCGGCAGCCTTCGCGGATGCCCCGCAGCTCCTCCGGCGCACAGGCCGGGAAGTTGATGTTCCAGATCTCCCACGGTTCGATCGGGCGGGGCAGCAGCGTCTGCAAAATGTCCGGCAGGCGGGCTTCGACGACCCGGTAGTCGTCCCCCATACCGACGGACACCGCCATCCCCCGCAGGCCGTTGGCCAGCGCCTCCATTGCGGCGCCGACGGTGCCGGAATACAGAATATCCAGCCCCACATTGTAGCCCTGGTTGACCCCCGAAAGCACAAGATCCGGCTTTTGGGGCAGCACGCGGGCCAGCGCCGCCTTGACACAGTCGGCCGGGGTGCCGGACACGGTCCAGGCTTCCACCCCGGCGACCGGGAAATCCGGCACGGGGTGCAGCTCAAGCGAGCCGAACACCGTGATGCGGTGGGACATGGCGCTGCACTGCTGAGCCGGCGCCACCACCCAGACCCGGCCGAACCGGGCCGCCACCCGCGCCAGGCAGGCAAGGCCGGGCGAGAGGATGCCATCGTCGTTGACAACAAGAATATTCAAGAAGAATTCCTCCTTCCGTTGGAGCGGAGCAAAGAAGGGTGCATCCGGAGCCCCGGCACGACCGGCGCAGGGTCTCGCAGATACACCCCTGATTGTATTGTATCTGACCGCAAGATGCGCGTCAAGGCAGGTCAGAGCGTGATGGTCTGCCCGGCCTGCGGCAGAATGCGGCAGCCTGCCCGGGCGCTTGCCACCTGTTCGGGGCGGAAGCTGTGCAGCGGCACCAGGATGCGCGGGGCGATGGTGTCCGCCATCCAGCGCAGATAGTAAGGGCTGGCATGGCCGCCCAGGCTGCGGTAGTCATACGGAACGCCGATCGCCTTGAGCAGCTCGAGGAGTTTGGCATACGAGGCATCGTAGGCGCCCAGCGGTGCGCCGTCCGCATGGAGGTAGCGGCTGACGCAGGGCGTCAGGTCCAGCAGTTCATAGCTGTCGGCATAGTCAAGCTGGAGCACATAGCCGGTCGGGTCGGCCAGCAGTGCGCTGCGGTTCACCACCTGCCATTCCGGCCGGAGCGGGCGGCCGTGGATGGTCGGCCCATAGACATACAGGCGGGCCTGCGGATAAAAGGCCGCGACATAATCGGCCAGCCGCGCATCCAGCACAAGGGTCCGGCCGGCCGCGGCAAAGTTGTCGATGTGACGCCATACCCGCTCCACGTTGCGCTCGTAATAGTTGACGACCAGCAGCCCCGGTTCCTCCCGGGCCAGCGCCGCAAACTCTTCCAGCAGGGTGTACTCGGTCCGGTCGGGCTCAGTGGGCTCGCTCAGGCTGAGCATGTCCACATCCCCGTTGCTGACCGTGACCCCTTCGGTGATCAGCAGGTCCGCCCCGCGGCAGGCTTCCGCGAATGCGCGGGTGCGTTCCGGGTGGAAGCCGTGGAACCGATAGTCCCCGGTATAGACGAGGGTGCCCGCCGGGGTGCGGATGCGGCAGCCCGCGGCGCCGATGCAGTCATGGTCGATGGGCAGCACCTCCACCGTGATGTCTTCCACGGTGAACTGCCCGCCGTAAGGGACTCCGATGCAGCGGTCATGCCCGCGCATCGTGATGTCCCCCTGGGCCACAAGGCGGCGGTACAGCGTCAGCGACTCGGCGCTCATATACACCGGCACGCCGGGGTCGAGCATATCCAGCCCGCCCATGTGGTCGATGTGCATGTGGGAGATGAAGAAGAAGACCGGTTTGCCGGCGCCTGCGTACGGGGCGACGCCCAGCGCCGCCGCGGCGGCCGGCTCATAGATGCCGGGTTCCCTGGGCAGCATGCCCAGGCGGGCGTAGTCGGCCGCGAGGGATTCTGCCCGCAGGCGGACAGCCGGGTCGATGCGGGCGGCCACGGCAAACCCGAAATCGAACAGGCAGACCGCGCTGTCGGTCTCGACCCGCACAAAGGTTCCCCCGATCTCTTTGAGACCGCTGATAAAGGTGACGTTTGTCATACCCGCGCCCCCTTACAGCGCGTTGTTGATGGCGCTGACCAGCGAATCCAGCGCGGTCTGGGCGTCCTCTTTCGCCAGGATGACTTCCTCGAGGGTGGTGTTGACGGCGTTCTGAACATCGTAGCTGCCCTCAAACACCGGGGAGGAGAAGAAGGCGTCGGACTGGGCGTAGCAGGCGGTGGCGGTGGGGTCGTTCGCCATGAACTCCTGGTAGGTGTCGGAATCCAGGGCGGACTGGCGCACCGGCAGGTAGCCGGTCTCCATCGCCCACTTGGTGGTGGCTTCGGTGGAGGTGAGGAACTTCATGAACTCCCAGGTCGCCTTCTGCTGGTTTTCATCGGCGGCGAACATGTTGATGTTGGTGCCGGCGGTGTTGGCGGCGTTTTCGGTGTTGCCGGGCAGCGGCGCCACGCCCAGCTCCCAGCCGTCATGGGTGATGTAGGACACGCCGGTGCAGGAGCCCACATAGGCGGCGATCAGCTGGTTGCTGAAGGGGCCGGAGAAGTAGCCGTCCTCGCCCACCAGGCGGGCATACCCGTTGTTGTACAGGTCCATGATGAACTGGACGGTCTCCAGGCCGGTCTCGTTGTCGAACTGTGCGCCTTCCTCGGTGACATACTCCGCGCCGCTCTGCCGCAGCGAGGCTTCCAGCATACCGGCCATATCGTCATACCCCAGCGAGACCAGGTTCTTCTCCTGCATAAAGGTTTCGCCGATGGTCATCAGGTCGTCCCAGGTGGTGGGGGCTTCCAGGCCCAGCTCGTCGAACATCGTCTTGTTGTAGAAGTAGACATAGGTGCTCTTGTTGAAGGGCAGGCCGCTGGTAAAGCCGAAGACGGTGTTCTCATCCCGGTAGCTTTGCAGGACATCTTCATAGTTGTCAAAATCACTGGCGATGAAGTCGTCAAGGGGCACGACCATGTCCAGGTAGGGCATCAGCCAGCTGTTGTAGGTCTGGGCCATATCCGGCAGGGTGCCGGCGGCCGCGTTGGCGGTCAGCTTGGTGGACAGGTCGTCATAGGACCCCTGGTTGACGAGGGTCACCGTGATGCCGTATTCGTTTTCCTCGTTGAACTGGTCGGCCAGCTCGGTCAGGGTGGTTTCCTGCTGGCCGGTCATGGCGTGCCAGAAGGTCACTTCGCAGGGTTGGATGCCGGCGGCGGAGGCCGAATCCCCGGTGGCTGCGGCGGAAGCCGCGGCGGTGGATTCCGAAGAGGCGGCGGAGGAGCCGCTGCCGCCGCAGGCGGTCAGGGCGGTCAGGCCCAGCGCGGCGGCCAGACCCAGGGCGGTGACTTGCTTCAATTTCATGTCGTTTCTCCTTTTACTCGTTGTATCGTCTTATATATCACCAATCGGGAAGGCGTTCCTTCCTTCGATGGAGATGGCGGAAACCGGCTGCGCCTTACCCCTTGACACCGTTGAAGGCGACGCCTTCCAGGACATATTTGCGCAGGAACAGGAAGACCAGGATGATCGGCACCACCAGGATGCAGGACGCCGCCATGATCAGCTCGTAGTCGGTGCCGGCTTCGGTCTGGAACCGGATCAGCCCGTTGGAAAGCACCCGCATCTCCTGGCTGTTGGTGACAAGCAGCGGCCAGAGGAAGGAGTTCCAGGAACCGATGATGTTGAGGATGGCGATGGTGGTGATCGCGCTTTTGTTCATCGGCACCATGATCCTGAGCATGAATTTGAGGTCGCTGCACTTGTCCACCTTGGCGGCCAGATACAGCGCGTCCGGCACCTGCAGGAAAAACTGGGTCAGCAGATAGATGTAGAAGACGTTCGAGACCCAGGGCACGATCATCGCCTGGTAGGTGTCGATCCAGTGCAGTTTGGTGATGGTCAGGAAGTTGGTGATGATGAGCATTTCGCCCGGGATCATCAGGGTCGCCATGAAGAGGGAAAAGACCAGATCCTTGCCCGGGAACTTGAGCCGCGAGAAGGCGAAGGCCGACAGCACCGAGGTGATGAGCACCCCGACGGTTGTGAAGACCGTGATGATGATGGTGTTGATCAGGTACCGGCCGAAGGGGGCGGCGGTCCAGGCTTCCACATAGTTCTGCCACTGCAGCTCCGCCGGCACAAGGACCGGCGGGATCTTGATGATCTCGGCCGGCGTCTTGAAGGAGGAGCTGATCATCCACAGGAAGGGCAGCAGCGTAAAGAACGCCCCGATCAGCAGCACCGCATATTTCAGAATGTTGGCCGCGATGGCGGCAGGTTTGCGAGATTTCATCAGGCGGCCTCCTTGTCCCGGGTGACAAAGCGCTGGATCATGGTCAGCGCCAGGATGATGACGAAGAGCACAACGGCCGCCGCCGAGGCCACGCCATAGTCGTTGGAGTTGTAGAATTTGTCATAGATGTAATACACAACGGTGATCGCGCTGTTGGCGGGGCCGGCGTCCCCCTGGAAGAGGGAGAAGACCTCGTTGTACACCTTGAAGGCGTTGATGAGCCCCATCAGAAAGGCGTATACCAGGATCGGCCTGAGCTGGGGCACCGTGATCTTGAAAAAGACCCGGGCGCGCGGGGTGGAGTCGATGCGGGCGGCCTGGTAAATGTCCGGCGAGATGGACTGCAGCCCGGCCAGGAAGATCAGGATATTGAAGGCCAGGCTCTTCCAGATGCTGAAGATGATCAGGGCCGGCAGGGCGTAGTGCGGGTCGTTGAGCCAGGGGATCGCCTCGATGCCGAACAGGCTCAGGATGTAGTTGAGCAGGCCGTAGTTCGAGTTGAAGATCCAGCTCCAGACAATGCCGATGGCGATCACGCTGGTGACATACGGCAGGAAGTAAATGGTCTGGAAGACCGGCCGGGCCCGGACCGTGTCGTTGATGAGCACGGCGAGCACCAGCGAAAGCAGGATGGACACCGGCACCACAAAGACCACATAGAGGCTGGTGTTTGCCAGGGACTTGAGGAAGACATCGTCCGAGAACAGGTCCATGTAGTTGGCAAGGTTGATGCCGTCAAAACTGCCGTCAATGATGCTGTAATCCTCCTGAAAGCTCATCAGGAAGGCCTTGACGAGCGGATAGAGGGTGAAGACCGTCAGCACAAGGATGGACGGCAGCAGGTACAGATACGCTTTGTAGCGGTTGAAGGCTTTGCTTTTCATCTCCCCGCCCCCTCTCAGCATTTGGCAAGGACCCTGTCATCGCCGCCGAAGACGATCAGATGCCCGGGGCGGACCCGCACCTCAAACCCGCTGCCCTTGGCGATCGGCTGGTCGGAATGGGCCAGCAGCCGCAGCGCGGTACCGCCGAGGGTGAAAAAGACCAACAGGTCCCGGCCGGTCATCCGCACATGGTCGGCCACCTGGGGCAGCCCGCCTTTGCTGAGTTCGAAGTCTTCGGGGCGAATGCCGATGCGGTAATGCCCGTTGGGCAGCTGCACACCGGCCGGGAAGTCTGCCCGCGCCCGCAGCAGCGCGCCGGCGTGGACCACGCCCGCGTCGGTGATCTCCGCGTCCAGCATGTTGATCTGCGGCATACCGAGGAAGTTGGCCACAAAGACGTTGCAGGGGTTCTGGTACATGGCCTGGGGCCTGTCATACTGCTGGAGAATGCCATGGTCAATGACCGCAATGTGGTCGGAGATGCTCATGGCCTCCTCCTGGTCATGGGTGACGAAGAGGGTGGTGATCCCGACCTGCTGCTGGATGCGGCGGATCTCCTCCCGCGTTTCGACCCGGAGCTTGGCGTCCAGGTTGGAGAGCGGCTCGTCCAGCAAAAGCACCTTCGGTTTTTTGACCAGCGCCCGGGCGATGGCCACCCGCTGCTGCTGACCGCCGGACAAGGCCTTCGGCTTGCGGCCCAGCAGCCCTTCCAGGTGGACGACCTTGGCGATCTCCTCCGCCTGGCGGCGGGCTTCCTGCTTGGGGACCTTGCGGTTGATCAGCGGGAAGGTGATGTTTTCCAGCACCGTCATGTGCGGGTAGAGCGCGTAATTCTGGAAGACGAGCCCGATCTCCCGGTCCTCGGGCGGGATGTTGGTGACATCCTGGCCGCCGAACAGGATCTTGCCGGAGGTCGGCTCGGTCAGCCCGGCCAGCATGAACAGCGTTGTGGATTTCCCGCAGCCCGAAGGTCCGAGCAGGCCGACCAGTTCGCCGTCGGCCACTTCAAGGTCGAGATGGTCCACCGCCTTGAAATCGCCGTACGCCTTGGTCAGCCCCTGGATCGAAATTTCCATTCTTGATTGCACCTCATCGATAAAAATTGCACCGGCGGCTCCTTCACGGCAGCCCGGCCGCCGGTCGTTCCGGCCCGGCCGGCGCGGTCCCCGGTGCAGGCCGACCGCTTGTTTGCCGGCCTTTATTATAGATTTTGCAGGGCGCCGCTTGCCACCACAGCGGGGTAAAATGCCGGTAAATCTTTCGGCAGGCGATCCCGGCAAACGGTAAAATTCTGATGAATCCTGTCTGGTTTCGGTAAATTTCGCGCAGCCCGTTGCTGGATCGGAAAGGCGCAGAGGGGGGCGATTTGTCTGCGACTTCCATTTTTAACATTTCCCAAACAAAACAAAAACACCGGCGCAACAGTCGGGGGGTATCGTAATACAGGACCGATGGGGCAGGCCCTGTCCCGATCCGATCAAGCGGCGGGGAACCGCCCGACTATGCAGGAGGAAGTTTGCTATGAAAAAAAGTACATGGGTCGCTATGATTCTGGGTACCGTCGGCGGTGTGTTGTTTGCGCTGGGCATGTGCATGGCGCTGCTGCCGGAGTGGGGGCTGTTCAGCCAGGGCGTCGCCTGCGGGGCCGCCGGCCTAGCGGTGCTGCTGATCGACCTGCTGGTCTGGCGCCGGATGGAGGGCAAAGCCCCCATCAAAATCACCCGCAAGGCCCTGGGCACCGGGGCAGTCGGCGTGCTGGGCGCGCTGCTGCTGGGGGTGGGGATGTGCCTGTCGATGGTGTTCGGCAACATGGTGCCAGGCATTCTGGTGGGGCTTCTGGGCATCCTGCTGCTCTGCCTGATCCCGCTGGTCCGGGGCATCCGCTGAGCGCCGGACCTTTCTGACCCCGCCGGGCCGGTATCGCCGCCCCGGGCAGACAGCCAACCCGCTCGGGCATACACCTTCCCGCCGGGCCGCTTTGTCCGTCCCAGGCGGGTGCACCGCCCCGGCCGCAGGCAGCGTGTCGGGCCTTGGCCCGGGCTGTCTCCCCGTTCGCCATCCGCACAACAAACGGCGCGGGATCTTGTGCGCATTGCACAAAAAAACCCCGCCGCCCGGGGGTCCCCCGCCCCATTTGACCCCCCCCCCCCCCCGCCCGCACGGGTGCCCCCGGCGGGGTTTGT
>ERZ1090867.400-NODE-401-length-18770-cov-8.648784_pt1 | contig 18770 bp, 13 predicted proteins | sample MGYA00478476_ERZ1090867 | MGnify/ENA primary metagenome ERZ1090867 (study PRJEB33644, sample SAMEA5815742) | chicken gut metagenome | biome: Chicken; feature: Gastrointestinal Tract; material: Caecum | place: Ireland | collected 2019-01-01 | study: A study of the... | reverse complement strand
AGCCTAAGAGAAAATTGTTCAATGACGCTGTTGATCTGCTGACCGGTGATGCTCCCGACAGCGGGATTCAGGTGATCCCGGTAGATCAGATAAAGCCTTTTCATGGGCATCCATTTAAGCTATATCAGGGGGAGCGGCTGGATGATATGGTGGATAGCATTCGGGAGCACGGCATCCTGGCGCCGGTGATCGTTCGGAAGCTCAGTTCTGGATATGAGATGCTGGCTGGGCATAACAGGCAGAATGCGGCAAGAATTGCGGGGCTTAAAGAGATTCCGGCAATTGTGAAAGAAGATTTGAAGGATGAAGAAGCCTGGGTTTATGTGCTGGAGACTAATGTGATCCAGAGATCCTTCAGCGATCTAACCGTTACGGAGAGGATTGCAGTACTGGCTGCCAGATATGATAAGGTCTGTGGTACAAAGAAACGGGAAGAGATTATAGAAGAGCTTCACAGACTGACTGGTGCTGGTGGACATGATGTCCACCAGCAGGCGAAGTCCAGGGAGTTGATTGGACAGGAATATGGTATGACCGGCCGGAATATTGCAAGGTATGTTCGCTGCAATCAGCTGATCCCGGCATTCAAGGAAATGCTGGATGATGGATCTCTCACACTGGTATCAGGGGTGGAGCTTTCGTTCTTATCTGAGGAAGAACAGGAGCTTGTCAACAAGGCATTGGAGCAGAATGGGATCAGAATCAAAGGAAATATTGCAAAGAAGCTTAAAGCGGCAGCAGGAACCATTACAGAAAAAACGGTACGATCAATACTGGCGTTGGATAAAAGCGTTACAGAGGTCAAGAAAAAAAGCTCTATCAATGTGAAGGTTCCGGCGGATGTCTATCATAGATATTTCTCAGAGGCAGATGACAGAGAGGTTCAGAAAATTATTGTGAAGGCACTTGGACTTTACTATAAGGCGAAGGGAGAGTGAGCCATGTACACACAACAAGAGCTGAATACGATAGACCGGAGCTATTTCGAAGTCATCATTGCGGATGAATACGAAGTGACTCTTATGTCGAGGAATACACGGCACGTCTGGCATCTTCGGAATGTGGAGCTGCCGGATGGAGAGGTAACGGTAATTCTCCATAAACATCAGGTTTCAGATCCTTATCATGTACATGGAAGAAGCCGGACGATGAAGCAAGCTATACGGTATATTAAGAAGCATGATCTGTTTCAGATGAATGGCAGGAAGCCAGTCTGTAAAGGATAAAAGAGGGAGCGGAACCATCCGGTGAGGGGTGCTTCCGCTCCTGCTATTTTGGCATTACTTCCGGTTTTTTTTATGGTGGCGGAGTCTCAGATATTCGCAGACAGCGTCATGGGCATTGTTGATCTCCTGGCGGCCACGGCTGGGCTTCAGATTGATTTCAATGCAGATATTGTCAATGGATATTCCCTGCAGGCTCAGACGAACGATCTTCGCATAGCGGGGATTCTCCTGGTCGAGATATGCTAAAAGCCCGATTTTCAGCTCTTCCTCTGTGGATTCCGGGCAGAGCTTGTCCAGGACCTGTTCTTCAACTGAAGGCTGTGTTGTATCTTCAATGTCAAAGCTCTCTCCGTCATATTCAAAGTCCAAGGACAAGATCTCCATTCGGTACGGATTGTAACGCTCATGGAGGCCTTTTTCTGGACACCCCTTGCACCTTCTAGTGTAGGGACAGAGTTTGTCTGAACCGTCGGGATTCTTCCCGATGATGCAGCGACCTTCGCGACGCATTTTCATATCCTCATTGATTTCATCCCAAAATCCCTTCATGTAAGAGGCGTACAGAATTTCGTCAATAGGCATGAATCCAATCTCGTACCTGAATTCACCGAGGTGCATAGTGGTACAGTTCGCATCAATGTAGTTGTTCTTCTTCAGATTATAAAGATCAATGCGGAAGGGAACCAATACTTTGCCGGTCGGAACAGGCTGTCCGTCAAAGGACTTGCGGTTTCTGTATTTCTGAGTATTGCTGTAATCTGCTTTTCTTGCCATTTGAATTTCCTCCTTGGATTGGCGCGGAGGAAATCCGCATGGCATTTATTAAGTTGTAGTCTCATTTGGCCATTCATTAGAGTTTCCTCCTGTTTGTCTGAATGGCCAGCTACCTCATGAGGCTGGTCTGTTACTTGTTGTATTTCCGGAGTTGATGAGGTCCTCCTTAGCTAAGGGAGGCAATTCTCCGGAAATATTGCTTAAAAAAGTATCGTTTTTCTCATAAGATTATGCGTTTGCTTAAAAAAATCGGAAAAAAGATAGATTTTTAAGCTGCACTGTGCTATGCTATATAAGGATTTTTACATCCTTCAGGGAGTGATCTGTTGAAATCTGCAGTATTTCGGATGGTTATGCTCCCCTAAAGCACATAATCATTTTAGAAAATATGCCCTGAAAAGTATTTGCCACCGTTTTGCCGCTGTTTTTCCACTCTTTTTCTCTGCATGATAGGAAGGAGGATGATGATGAGAGAATTGAATATTTCAACCTTTATCCAAGTCATGCAGATTGGGTTGAAAGGACACGACACACAATTTGCTGCAGGTACATTCCTTCTGGAAGCACTGAACCAACCGGATGATGAAAGATTTGATATTTACCGGGAAGATCTGAGTGACAAGAAGATCAGTCTGTTGGTTAGCAGACAAAGACCTGTCCCGGATGGGATAAAGCAGGCATCGTTGGTTCCTGAATTGGCTCAGGCGGCACATGATTATTATGAAGACAAGGTGCTGAAGGATATGAATCCTTTCCGTAAGGATGATGTGCTAAGTCAGTTGGTGAAGGTCATCAAAGAAGACAAGGAAATCGGTGATAAGAAGCGGGATGAATTGTTGGATTATTACAATAATGGACAGGAAGGCAGATTCCTTGGAGAGGTATTCCTGTATGTAGTAAACCGACCTAATAAGCCGGGAGAGGATTTTGTTGGGTTTGAAGATGCTCCATTGATTGCAGAAGCCAATTATGAATGTCCGATATGTCATAAAAAGCTTGTAGATACAGTCAAAAATAAACCTATCAAGAGATATGTGATTACACACATATTTCCTGAAAGACTTTCAAAAGATAAAACAGCTGAACTAGCTGCTGTATATCCGAAGCCAAAGGATCTGGAGCAGACAGATAATCTGATTGCTCTTTGTGACCATTGTGCAGAAGACTACCTGTCGGATCCGACGGTAGAAGAGTATAAAGGGATCTATGAATTAAAGAGAGGCTTGGCGAGAAACTATAAAGCGAAGGAATCTGTCAATGAGGTTGATCTTGAAGAGGATATCCGAATTGTGCTGGATGCGCTTACTAATGTAGATGATTCGGTACAGCTGGTGCCGCTGGAATATGAGGCGCTGCATATTGATGAGAAGTTTGAAGCAAAGAACTTTATGCTGAAGACTGAAACACAGATAAAGGTTCTTCAGTATTACAGATATATTGAATCGATCTTTTCCGAGTCTGAGACGGATTTTGACCTGATTGCCTCCGAGGTTAAGATGAGCTCCCAGAAGCTAGAAAAGAGCGGGATGTCCCAGTCTGATGTTATTGAGTATCTTTCGGATTGGATCAGAAATAAAACGAATTTGGGGACGGACAGCAGACCGGCGTGCAAGGCTGTTGTTGCGTTCTTTATTCAGAATTGCGAGGTGTTTCATAAAAATGAAGTTTCCAAGTAAAGTGACTCCATACAAAGAAAGCATTATCGCAAAGTTTTCGGTGGTGCTTGATAAGTTGGAGAAAAAGGATATGTCTCCGTCAGAGCTTTATAAGAGTGTGAAGCGCCAAGTGACGGACATAAGGGAGTTCATGGATATCATGGATTGTCTTTATGCATTGAAGAAAGTCGAACTGAACGGGGAGGTGATCCATTATGTTGGTTAAGATACAATGCGACAAGTTTATAAAGCATGGTGAGATCAGAAAGCCGATACAGTTCCATGCCGGATTAAATACGGTTATCGGCGATGATAACGGATCCAACTCTGTAGGAAAGTCCACCTTCCTTATGATTCTGGACTTTGTGTTTGGTGGCAAGGACTATGTGAATAAATGTTTGGATGTTCAGGAAAATGTCGGGGAGCATGCCATCAATTTCACATTTGAGTTCGACGGCAAGCCATACCATTTTTCAAGAAGCAATGTTGATTACAAGCACATATTTCGTTGCGATGAAAATTATGAACCGCTTCCGAAAGACAGTAAGATGACGCTTGATCAATACTGTGCTTTTCTTGCTGAGAAATATGGAACACAGGTCGAAGAAGATCTGACTTGGAGAGGAGTGGTATCCCGGTTTATCAGGGTTTGGAAGAGGGATACTCTGGATGAAGAACGCCCTCTTAGGGCAGCAAAGGATGAGAAAGCTGAATATGCTATCAAGAGATATATGCAGTTGTATGGAAAATATGCACCTGTAGAAGCTCAGATTAAGCAAGCCAAGGCTGTCGAGGAAGAAAGAGACGCATTTAAGAAGTCATCAGATTATAAGCATATTCGGGCTGCTAAGAATAAAACTGAATATGAAGATAACGAAAAACGAATTAATGCGTTGAAAACACAAGAGCAGGAGTTGGCAGAACAGAGCAACAAGGGATTGCTGGATCTAGACAGCTTTCAAGCGAGGCATTTGTCAGAATTGGAGGATCAGCTTCTCAAATACAGAAGAGAAAGAGCCCGTGTACAGATACAGCTCAATGCCATTCGCAGGGAGATGACAGAAGGAAAGAAGAGCTTTAAGAAAACATATAGTGATCTTCAAAGGTTTTTCCCGGGCGTCGATTTCCAGACTATTGAAAGCATTGAGAGCTTTCATAAGCAGCTTGCGAAGGTTCTTGGAGACGAATTCAAAGAAACGGAAAAGGATCTGGCAACGGCTTATGTGATGCTGGGAAATGAGATTGCAAGGATTCTCAAAGAAGTCGAGGAAATAAAGAAGATCCCGAACGTGTCCGAGGCGATTCTGAAAGAGTACGCCAAGATCACTACAGAACTGAATAATCTCATAGATGCAAATAAGAACTATGATCGGATGAATGAACTGAATGATCTTGTGGCGGAATATGCGGAGACCAGAGATAAGGTTATACGCAATCAGCTGCTTTCAATCGAGACGATGGTGAACCAGAAAATGAGGGAGATTAGCGCCCAGTTGCTTAGAGATGAGCAGCATATGTCACCGGTGCTTCGTATGGAGAAGCTAAATAGGTATACGTTCAACACTCCGAATGACGGTGGTACCGGTGCTCAATACAGAGGCGTGATAACCTTTGATCTGGCAAATATGGATCTGTCGCCTCTGCCATTTATCATTCACGATATGCAGATGCTTTTGCACATTGAGAAAAAGGTTTTTGCCGAAATCATTAAGGCATATGATGCGCAGAAAGCATCAGGCAAACAGGTATTTATAGCTTTTGATAGGCTTGATAAATATGATACAGAAACACAGGAAACGATGAACACAAATTGTGTTCTGGGGTTATCACCGGGCGGAAACGAATTATTTGGACGCGCGTGGAATAAAGAAACGGAGTTAGAGAAAGATGGCGAAAACAAATAAAAAAGAAACAACTACGCACTTTAACTATAACCGGTTATGGAAACTGCTGATTGACCGCGGCATCCAGAAACAAGAACTTCAGAAGAAAAGTGATGTCAGCGCCGCATCTATCGCAAAGATGGGAAGAGGCGAGAATGTCACAACAGATGTTTTGCTCCGTATCTGTGAGGCGTTGGACTGTAATGTGGAAGACATTATGGAACGTGTGCCGAATGATAAGCCAAAAGAGACTGTGAAATAGTCCTAATTATGGGATGGCTGGTTTTATATACGGAATACAGATGAAAGGAAGTGCCGCTTATGCTGCCTGAAGAACAAGCACGAGAAAAAATCGATAAGCAGCTTATTAATGCTGGCTGGGACATTGTCTCACGGAATGAGTATGTCCCGAAGTCCACATCGGCTGTGAAGGAAGCTTTGATGCAGGGGAACACGGAAAGTGATTACCTGCTCTTTGTCGATGACAAGGCTATAGCCGTAGTCGAAGCAAAAAGGGAAGATAATCCTCTTGGACCTGAGGTTGAGAAGCAGGCTGAGGGTTATGCAACTAGTCCGCAGAACTGGTATGGTCTATGGTATCAAGGGTTGATTCCGCTTGTTTATATGGCAAACGGAAAGAAGATTTATTTTAAGAATATGCTGACGGATCCGGATGGCGATTATGTGGAGCTGACGGAGATGCATTCTCCGAAGAAGATGCTTTCCCTCATCAACCAGGTATCGGAATACGGAGCCCTTCCAAGATTGGAGAGGAGAGGGCTTCGTGATTGCCAGTATGAGGCAGAGATTGAGCTGGAGAAGTCCATGAAGGATGGTAAGAAGAAAAATCTTGCGGTTCTTGCGACCGGTAGCGGCAAGACATATTTGGCCTGTCTGGCAAGCTATCGTATGCTGAATTATACGCCGACGAAGAGGATTCTGTTCCTGGTAGACAGGAATAACCTTGCAAGGCAGACGGAGGCGGAATTCAGCCAGTTCGACCGGACAGAAGGGCAGCAGGAAATGAGTTCCCTGTATGAAATCAAGCGTCTGAAGAAAGAAAGCGATATAAAGGCAGATATCGTTATTTCCACCATTCAGAAGCTGTTTGCGGTGCTTACTGGTCAGAAGCTGTCCGAGGATAGCGAAGACGCAGAAGATGAAAAGACTACGACCGATGAAGAGAAGGAAACAAAGGAAGTTATTACCCTAGGCGAAAACCTGAAACTTTCGCCGGATCACTTCCAACTGATCATTGTGGACGAATGTCACAGGTCAATCTATGGCAAGTGGAAGGCGGTGCTGGATTACTTCTCAGAAGCGAAGGTGATGGGGCTTACAGCGACACCTACACCGGAAGCATATGCGTATTTCGATAATAACATCATTGAGGAATATACCTATGATGAATCCGTTGTTGATGGTGTGAATGTTCCTTCACGTGTATACCGCATTTCAACAGAGATCACGGAGCATGGCGGAGCTATCAAATCCGGCACCAAGATTACGGAGACCGCACGCAAGAGTGGTCAGACGACTGCTTATGTAGCACCGCAGCGGGTCGATTACGATAATATGCAGCTTGATCGATCAGTGGTTAACAGGGATCAGATCCGGAAGGTGCTGATGGCATATAAGAAGGCGATTTACGACGAACTGTATCCGGAGCGTGAAAAGAACTGGACTTATGTTCCGAAAACGCTGATCTTTGCAAAGGATGATAATCATGCCTCTGAGATCGTGGAGGGCGTGAAGGATGTGTTCAAGGATGAATTTGAAGATCATGAGTGCCCGGAACATTTCGTGCAGAAGATCACTTATTCATCCGGAGATTCCAACGGCCTGATTCGGGATTTGAGGACAGAAAAGGATTTCAGAATTGCTGTCACGGTTACACTGGTTGCGACCGGTACGGACGTGAAGCCCTTGGAAGTGGTGCTTTTCATGAAGGACGTCCGTTCGGATGTACTCTATACACAGATGAAGGGACGAGGCTGCCGAGTGATCAGTGATGATAAATTACGTGAAGTTACACCGAATGCCAATACAAAGGAATGCTATTATATCGTTGATGGTGTGGGTGTGACAGAGCATGAGAAAGTCATTCCACGTCCGGTAGTTGGATCAGGTCCGGGAAAGAAGATATTATCTCTGGAACATCTTTTGGAGCATCTTGCGCATAACGAAGTAAGTGATGAAAACCTATGGCTGCTCAGGGATTATTGTTCAACCATCAACAGGCGTTATGAAGATAATGCGCCGTTCGGAAGGCATCTGGATTATTTCATCACAACCTATGGCTTTGCTCCGAGAACGATTGCCGGCAATATTCAACATGCAACGGATGATGGTGTCCTGCTTGAATTTGAATACATTGATCCTTCTCATGATAATACCAGGCGTATGGCGCTGATTTACAGCTTGATCAGTAATATCGCAGCAAGAAACAAACTGCTTGAAATGCAGCGCGGATATATCGTGAACACCGAAGAAGATCCGGATGAAATTATTTATGCTGGATTTTCCAAGGAGACGGCAAAGAGCTTTATCGAAAACTTTGAGAAGTATCTGGAAGATAATAAGGACAGCATAGAGGCACTGAGAATTATATACAATTCCGAGGATACCGTCATTACGCATTCTATGTTGAGTGAGCTTCGGGACAGGATTCTGTCTGAAAGCAGGCAGTATGGCGTATATCAGATCTGGAAGAATTACAAGGTGCTGGATACTGAGGGCAATGTGGATGAACTGGATGTAAAGACTAATGTAAATGCGCTGACCAATTTGATTCAGATTGTGCGGTATGCGTATAAGAAGAATCAGAAGCTTACAAGTCTGATCAGTGGATATGCAAAGAGATTTGCTCTATATTGCGGCCAGCAGCAACGTATACTGACTGAAGAACAGGTGGAGATCATGAGACAAATATCAGAATTCGTTATTAACGATGGTGCTATTTCTGTCAAGGAGCTGAATGAGATTGATACCGACCTTTGGAGAAAAGGCGTTACCAATTTCGGAGGCAAAATGCTTGCGGAAGAAATGCAGGCATTATCAAGATTTTTATTAAAGGTGGCATAATATGGCAAATCAGAAAACAGAAAGCGCATTACTAAATAAAGTATGGAATATTGCAAACGTACTTGCAGCAGCCGGCGTAGGTTTCACAGACTATATTACGCAGTTGACATATATTCTTTTCCTAAAGATGGATGATGAGAAGGAAGAACTGGGACTGGGAAGCTCTATTCCGGAAGGATACAAGTGGGATGATCTTGTCAAGCTTAACGGAACAGATCTGGTGGATAAGTACGAGGAGATTCTTGAAGAACTTTCAAAAGATGAAGGTCTGATCGGAACGATTTTTACAAAGGCAACAAATAAGATTGATCGTCCTGTTATGCTTAAAAAGGTCATCGACATGGTATCAGAGGAAAATTGGTACATGATGGAAGGTGACTTTAAAGGTGCTATTTATGAGAGTATCCTGGAAAAGAACGGACAGGATCGGAAGAGCGGAGCCGGTCAGTATTTCACGCCGAGAGCACTTATCTCTGCCATTGTGGATGTGATTGATCCGAAGATTACAGAGACTGTTGCGGATCCATGCTGTGGAACCGGCGGATTCCTGCTTGCGGCTTATGAGCATATGCGTAAGCAGAGCAAAGATGTGGAGAAGCAGAAGTTTCTGAAGAATAATGCCCTTTACGGAGCAGACAACACTTCTCTGGTCGTGACGCTGGCGTCCATGAACCTGTACCTGCATGATATAGGAGTGAACAAGAGCCCAATTGCATATAAAGATTCTCTGATTGAAACCACGGATGATATGTACCAGATTGTCATGACCAATCCGCCCTTTGGTACACGTCCTCAGGGAAGCGTGGAAGTGTCCGCTAATAGACCAGAGTTCATCAAAACATCTGACAATCAGGTAAATTTTCTACAGCATATTATGTCTATTGTAAAGACCGGCGGAAGAGCTGGCGTGGTTTTGCCTGACAGTGTTTTGACAGATGGTGATTCTACTAAGAGGGTCAGGGATAAACTGATGAAGGATTATAACCTTCATACTATTTTGCGTCTTCCTACAGGAATATTTTATGCCAATGGTGTTAAGACGAATGTGCTCTTCTTCGAGAAAGGTGAACCGACGAAGGACATTTGGGTATACGACTATAGAACCGGTGTTAAACACACAATGGCGACAAAGCCGATGACAAGAGAGCATCTGCAGGAATTTGTAGACTGTTATTGCTCCGGACACATGCAGGATCGTTGTGAAACTTATGATGCCGAAACGAATCCGAATGGAAGATGGAGAAAGTTTACTGAGACAGAGGTCAAGGCACGAGAGGATCTTAATTTTAAATGGATTGATTTCACGGAAAAGGATGAACGCTCTGTCAGAGAAATCCTTGATGAAATGCAGGAAGAGGCTGATGGCATCAGCGCAGCTGTTGTTCAGTTGAAGGAATTGCTAGGAGGAATTGAACTTTGATTGATACAAGGGATATTAGAGATCGGATATTGCTCTTAGCATTAAAAGGTGAATTGGTAGAGCAAAATCCGAAAGATGCACCAGCAATAGATTTGATTGATGAGATGTGCAGAAAGATGGCGGGTAGAGCGTTTAAGCCGGATTTTTCTGCAGATGAAGTTCCATATGATTTACCATCGTCGTGGTCTTGGTGCCGGCTTTCAGATATCGGCTCAACAAATATTGGATTAACTTATCACCCAGAAGATGTAATAGAAAATGGAGTCATTGTTGCAAGATCCAGTAATATTGTTAATGGAAAGATGGATTATTCCGATTTGGTAAGGGTATCTTGCAATGTAAGAGAAAATCAGTATCTCAATAATAGCGACATTTTAATTTGTGCAAGAAATGGTAGCAAGGCACTGGTAGGAAAGTGCGCTATTTATGAGGGTATTTCAAAGACTATTGCCTTTGGTGCATTTATGGCGGTTTTCAGGACGCCTCTATTTCGCTATGTTTACTATTACTTCAATACCGATGTATTCAAACGAAATTTTATTAGTGATGACAGCAAGCAAATCAATCAGGTTACTCAAAACATCCTGAAAAAATCATTGATTCCTATTCCGCCACTGGAAGAGCAGAAAAGAATAGTTAAAAGAATCGAGACCATTTTTGAGATTCTTGATAAGATCGATACTTTGCAGAACCAGTACGCTTTCAACCAGGAAGCACTGAAAAGCAAATTGATCGATGCCGCTATTCAAGGAAAATTGACAGAGCAGTTGCCGGAGGATGGAACAGCGGAAGAACTGTATCAAACGATATCTGAAAAAAAGAAGGAGATGCAGAAGAGAAAGGAAATAAAAAACAGCAAGCCATTGCCAGAGATATCGGAAGACGAAATGCCATTTGAAATACCTTCAAATTGGAAATGGGTCCATCTTGATGATATTACTACTAAAATTACTTCCGGGAGTACACCTGCTGGTGGCAGAAAATCTAATGCTTATGTCGAGAGTGGTAACTGTTTCTTTAGGGAACAGAATATATACAATGATGGGATTCACCAAGAAGGTATGGTCTATATTACTGATGAATTATTAAGTACCAGGAAAAACAGTACAGTCATCGCAAAAGATATACTCTTAAATATCACAGGTGGATCTATTGGAAGGTGTGCACTAATACCTGATGATTTTCAAAAAGGAAGCATAAATCAACATATTCTCATAATACGAATGGTTGATGATCGTTTGAGATTTTACGTTCATAAGCTCCTTTGCAGCCCATATGCTCAAAGGTATATTAAGGAAAAATCGGTTGGTGACAAGGATGGTTTCAGCGGTGGCAGATGTAAACAGATGTCAATTCCGCTTCCACCACTTACAGAGCAAAGCCGTATAGTTGAAACCATAGACAATGTATTAGAAATTTTTAATATGGCGATATAAAAGATGCAGGAGGTGTAGCATGGCTATTCCAAAAATAAAAGAACAGGACATTATCGATGCTTTGAAGTACATCGATGAGAACGGTGTGCCATTCCACAATCAGAGCACGAAGTATGAGCTTGTTACAGAAGACGGAAAGAAGTATCCGCCGAAGTATGTAATAGCTGTGGCTGCTCACATAGGAACCGGTGCGGAGATTTCTACGGAGGGTTTCAATGCAGTTGAGGCAAAGAGCTATCTGCAGGGACAGGGTTACAACATCGAAACAAAGCAGCAGAAGTATGAACTGATTATCACTGCGGATAGCGTGGATTCGACGGATGAACGCTTTACGATGGATAATCTTAGTCTTGGGGATAATTACAAGCCGCTTGGAGCGTATTTCAGGAATTCAAATGGTGAGGAAATCAAGCGCACTTACAGTAAAGGTGAACGAAGGAATTCAAATCAGACTCTTCCACGCATTGCCTGTCAGATTTTTGAGAAGCAGATTGCTAGTATGCCTGTAGAGGATAAGGAAAGCTTTCCAGTATGCAAGTACAATCCATCCAGTGAAATGATCTGTGGCATTTATCCAAGCGTTGAGGAATTCAAGCAGCATCGAAATACAATAGAATATCTTACATACAGCTATGATAAGGGCCGGCAGTTTGTAATCTACTGTTGGAACATCTTCTCCACCATTATTTTTGTGCAGGAATGCTTAAAACGCTTTGGCGAACCGGGGGATCAGTTCATTCTGACATACAGGGATAAGGATGAGAAAGAAACCGCAGCTGATGAAAACGAAGCGGCAGCACAAGAGGAACTGGTTCAGCAGTTTAAGGGATATCAGAATCCGTTTTCATCCATGCTGATCGAGTCTAAGAATATTATATTCCGCGGAGCCCCCGGCACTGGAAAATCATATCTTGCCAAGGAGATTGCTGCGGATATTATCAGCAATGGTTACTTTGATGACTATACATTGTTAACAGCCGAGCAGAAGAAGCAGGTGGAGTTTGTACAATTCCATCCGAGCTACGACTATTCAGATTTTGTAGAAGGTCTGCGTCCAAAAGTAAATGATGACGGATCAATGGGATTTGAGTTGCAGGATGGCGTGTTCAAGAAGTTTGTTGCACGCGCCCGGAAGAATTATGAAGATTCTCAGAAGTCTAAGGAAGTTGTTGAACAGGAAGTTCTGGTACAGGATGCGATGGATTCTTTTTTTGCAGATATTGAACTGGGAGAAGATAAGTTCAAGACGACGAAGGGCAGCGAGTTTCTTATTACTGGCATAGATGAGATGTATATCGATATTTCTATTCCGGGGAATGAGTCTGTCAATAGGCTGAGGCTCAGCGTGGACGAAATCAGATCTATGCTTGAATCTGGCAAGAATTTTGAGAAGATCAGTGATATCACAGCGTTTGTCGGGATCAAGAATACTCAGCAGAGATTCTCGTATGATCTTGTCCTGTATAAAGAAATCTTGAAAAAGAAAAAGAAGCTCTCTAGGCCTGTTGCAAAGGTGACGGATTTGAAGAAATATATCTTCATCATCGATGAAATCAACCGTGGGGAGATTTCAAAGATATTCGGAGAGCTGTTCTTTGCGATTGATCCAGGATACAGAGGCAGAGCGGGAGAAATATCTACACAGTATTCTAATCTGCATGCGGATCCGAATGATAAGTTTTATATTCCGGAGAATGTATATATCATCGGTACAATGAATGATATTGACCGATCTGTGGACAGTTTTGATTTTGCTATGAGACGCAGGTTCCGTTTTATTGAGTTGAAGGCAGATGAGCGGCTTGAAATGCTGGCATCTTTAGAAGATGAGGAACTTGAAGCAGAAGCGATCAAACGTATGTCGGCACTGAATAGGGAGATTGCAGATGTTGAAGATCTAAATGAGAACTATCAGGTCGGTGCAGCCTATTTCCTGAAGCTTAAGACACTCAGCTTTGATCAGTTGTGGACGGATTACCTGGAACCGTTGCTTCAGGAATATATTCATGGAATGTATGATGAAGAAGGTATCATGAAAAGGTTTGCAAAGGCATATGGATATCAAAAACCAATTGAGGGTGGTGCGGGTGAAGGTTCTAAAGATTAAGGACAACAATCTGAATAAGAAAGATGACTTTGCCAAGATCAGAACCGTTACCGGGAAAATAGCAGATAAGACGCTGGAGCAGCTTGAGCGTGAAGGTGTTTTTGTTTTTCCGGAAATTATAAAGGATGCAGAAGACATCACAAGAGATCAGATGATCCTGCAGAGTGTCAATGACTCATATCGCTCCGGAAATGTCATGGGTTTTCTTGGATGCGGTGATGAGCGTTTGATTATTGAATCCAGATTTTGCGGAGATAAGGAAGATTACTTCTTTCAGTATCTTCTCAATCGGGTACTGGAATTTCCGAATATCGTTGACTTGAATGCGGATGCGGATCAGAATAACAGGCTATTCAACTTTTTGCTGTTCCTGTTTCCATATTATCTGAAGACGGCAATGCGCAAGGGCTTGTTTAAGAATTATATCCGTCATCGCTATAACGATGGGAATGTAAAGGGAGCTATAGATGTTGCAAGGCACGTTACTAAAAATACGCCGTTTATCGGAAAGATCGCCTACAGTCAGCGTGAATTCTCTTATGACAATTATCTGATGGAGCTGATCCGTCATACGATTGAGTACATAAAGAGAAAACCCTATGGAAATAATCTTCTTACCAAGGTCAAGGACGAAGTGAAATCGGTAGTAGAGGCGACGCCGGATTATGAAACATATGATAGACAGCGGATTATAGATAGCAATAAGAAAAATCCTGTTCGTCATGCTTATTTCAGGGAATATCTGGCGCTCCAGAGACTCTGCATTCTGATTCTGCAGCATCAGAAACATCAGATTGGATCTGGATCACGGCAGATATACGGGATTCTTTTCGATGGAGCATGGCTGTGGGAGGAATATATCAACTCTCTTATCAATGACATTTTCTATCATCCGATGAATAAGGGCGGAAAGGGTGCTCAGAGGCTGTTTGGCGGTAACGTGGGACTGATTTACCCTGACTTTATAAGCAGAGATAAGGAGGCCAGAATCATTGCAGACGCTAAGTACAAACCAATTGATAATATCGGCAATAAAGACTATCTGCAGGTGCTGGCGTATATGTTCCGGTTTGATGCGAAGAGAGGGTATTATCTGTATCCGGAGACTGAAGGCACGGATGATCTTCAGTTGTGGATGAATAAAGGCTCTACATATGAGGAAGATGTCAGGCCGAGGAGTGATGTCAGCATTACAAAACATGGCCTGAAGATCCCGGCAGATGCTGAGAATTATGAGTCCTTTTTGATGAGAATGAAAAACAGCGAAAGCGAATTTAAGGCAATATTTGCGGTGTAGGAGGTGAGTGCTTTTGATATATACAGATGCTGAATTAAAAGAGAAAATATATGCAATGCTAAAGGACTTTGAAACAGAAGTTGTCGAGTTCAAAGAAGCGAACAACAGCTATTCATTCAAAGATATCGGTAAGTACTTCTCTGCTCTTGGAAATGAAGCTAATATCAGAGGCAAGTCGGAAGGCTGGCTAATATTTGGCATTACCAATAAAGGTGAATTCAAAGGAACCGATTATCGTAAAAGCGGGAATCTTCAGTCACTGAAAAAAGAAATAACTTCAGGAACCAACGAAAGACTGACATTTCTAGATATCTATGAGTTGACTATGGAAAAATGCCGGATTGTGGTATTTCAGATTCCTCCGGCAATTCCCGGAATTCCGACAACATGGAACGGTGCTGCATGGTCAAGAGAGCATGAGTCCCTGGCTCCTCTTCCCATGAACAAGGTAGATTTGATACGTAGTCAGGTTGGGTTGGACTGGTCCAGGGAGATAGTGAAAGAGGCTACCCTCGATGATCTGGATCCTGAAGCTGTAGCATATGCAAGAAAGATGTTTTCACAGAAACAGGAGAACAGGAAGCAGGCCAAAGAAATATTATCTGGCTTATCTGATATAGATGTCCTGAACAAAGCAGGTATTTGCTTCAAAGGTCAGATTACAAGAACCGCTCTTCTTTTGCTGGGGAAGAAAGAGTCAGCATTCTATTTTGATGGCTTTACTCCGAGAATAACCTGGACGCTTTATAATGCTGATAAGACGGTTAAAGCATATGAGCATTTCGATATGCCGTTCCTGCTTGCTGTAGACAAGGTTTATGCAAAGATTAGAAACGAGAAGTACAGATATATTGCTGAGCAGCAGACTCTCTTCCCGGAAGAAGTGCAGCAATATGACGCTGACCTTGTCAAAGAAATTATCAACAACTGTATCGCTCACTCAGATTACAGGCGGCACGGAAAGATTAATGTTGAGGAATTTGAGGATCATCTTGTTTTCATAAATGAGGGCTCTTTCATTCCGGAGACCATAGAGAAAGCACTGGAGCCAGGCTATAAACCGCCATATTATCGGAATGCTTTTCTCTGCAATGCCATGGTCAACATGTATATGATTGACACGAATTCAATGGGTATTCCGATGATCTACAATATTCAGAAGGCAAGATGTTTTCCGCTTCCTTCATATGATCTGGATGTTGTGAACAGAGTGAGTGTTACGGTTTATGGCAAGGTTCTTGATAAGAACTATACAAGATTGCTTCATTCCAACGGAGACTTGGATTTGAAGACGGTATTTTTGCTTGACCAGGTACAGAAGAGGAAGACTATCTCCAAGGATGATTATAAGTCGCTTAGAAAAAGTGGACTGGTTGAGGGAAGATATCCGGCATTATTTGTCTCATATAAGATAGCAGAAGCCGTTGGAGATAAGGCGGGTTATATTAGAAATAAGGGCTTAGATGAGAAAATATTGAAAGAGCTAATTATTTCTGCATTGAAAAACGGATCTCTAAAGAAAGCTGATCTTTATGAAGCGGTGAAACATGCATTCTCTGATGTTTTAACTGAAGAGAAGCAATACAAGAAGCTTTCCAATCTCCTTCAAAAAATGAAAAAGGAAGGAATTGTTGATGTCCATGGAAGTGCAGTTCACGCAGAATGGTTTCTTGTAGAGTAGATTAAGTCAAGAAAGTCGGTTTTTAGTCAAGGAATTAGTCAAAGAAAATGATCATGAAGTCAACGAGGATCCCGGAAAACCTGTATTTCCGGGATCTTTCTTGACTAAATACGAATTTTGAAATTTGACTTTAGTCGAGACTTAGTCCTTGCGGTACCATTGTGTCTCATATCCATCCGCCCGCAGCAGGATATCCGGCATCCATTCCGGGGATCGTCCCATCTGTTCACAGATAGTTTTCAGGTCAACTCCGGGAGCGCATTCAATGATAAGTTCATCGTGGACGTGTCCGACGATGAAGCAATGCCGGAGAGTTTTCATGGCGTTGCAGAGGATGTCCCGGCTGATGGCCTGGACGATATTTTCCACGAATTTCGGTCCGTAGGATTCGATGTGTTCCCATTTCTTTGTGGCTCCTACACCTTCATATGTGACGGATTCCCCGCCGAATTGATTGATCCCGATGTGTGGCTTTACGTAGGAAAGTCGCCGGCCGGAGGGAAGCTGGATGAAGAGCATTCCGCTCTTATAAAAGAAGCGGATGCTGCGGACTTCCGTTGGAATGCGTTGTGTGATCGCAGTTTTGACGGCACGGTCCACATCCCACCAGAATGCAGTGATCATAGGATTAGAGGCACGCCAGGAGTTTACCAGTGGCTGGAGTTCTTCTTCAGACAGGCCCATTTCAAGGGCACCCATGGATTTCAGAGCACCGACAGATCCTCCGTATCCGAGAGCGAGTTCTGCGATCTTTCCTTTCTGGCGAAGATGACTGTTGATGCCGTGCTTTTCAACAGGTACGCCGAACATCTGGCTGGCAGAAGCACAATAGATATCCTTTCCCTCTGCAAATACCCTGGAGCGCCAGGTCTCCCCCGCGAGGTGTGCAAGTACTCTGGCTTCAATGGCGGAGAAGTCGCTGACGATGAACTTGTATCCGAGGCGTGGTATAAAAGCGGTGCGGATCAGCTCGGACAGGATTGTCGGTACGGAGTCGTAGAGAAGCTCCAGCATTTCATAATCTCCGTCCATGACATACTGCCGGGCCTGTTCCAGATCCGGGAGATGGTTCTGGGGGAGGTTCTGCAGCTGGATCAGCCTGCCGGCCCAGCGGCCGCTGCGGTTGGCGCCGTAAAACTGGAACATGCCGTGAGCCCTGCCGTCTCTGCAGACTGCGTTCTGCATTGCCTGGTACTTCTTCACGGAAGATTTTGCAAGCTGCTGGCGGAGCATGAGAGCGGTCCGGACCGTCTGGTTATCCGAATTACGGATCAATTCTTTGACGGCTTTTTTGTCCAGAGCCTCTGCTTCCACGCCGTGATTGGCGAGCCATTGTTTCATTTGCTGGACGCTGTTTGGATTTTCAAGTCCTGTGATTGCCTGCATAGTGGCGGTGAGCGTTTCCCTGGAACGCCCGTCAAAGGAGATTGCATTTCTTACAACATTCATATCCAGGGCAATGCCTCTGTCATTGATTTCCTGATCGAGATGATATTCATCCCAGATGAAGTCCGGAACGGGATATTTGGCAAGGCGTTTTTTGATGGCCATTTCTACTTCCACGTCCCGGAGATTATATTCTTTGAAGCGCATCCATTTTTCGCTGTCATGCTGGGGCAGATTCCGGGCTCGTCCGCCGTTTGCTTTGGTGGGCCTGCAGGGAGTGCAGAAGTAGCGGATCAGGTCTTTCCCTTCCTTCAGCTTCTGGTTCTGGAGCTTCAGGACTGCCCCGACGCCTTCCAGAGACAGCGGAAGTCCCATATAGGCAGACCAGATCATGGTACATTTCCAGGATTCCGGATTCAGATACTGGCCTGCCGGATCTTCCGGTATGCTGTATCCGAGAAAGTATTCCGGATGGTTGCGATTGAGCCAGTTAGAAAGACAGATTCTCTCAAAGGATGCATTGAAAGCCCATTTGGTCACAGATTCGTCTGCCAAGGCCGAGAGGATTTCTTCCGGCACATGGTCTCCGCAGGCAAGATCGTACACCTGGACCGGTCCGCCGTCTATGGATACTCCGAAGAGCAGTATTTCGAAACGATCTGACTCAGCGTATTTATAGACGCCGCTTTTGGAGATGTCGATATCGCTGAAGGTTTCCAGATCGATGGATATTTCTTTCATAGTGGTTCCTTTCTCTACAGACAGAGGATATATGCTCTGTCTGTCAGTCTTTCTTCCGGGGCGACCTGAGTTTCATTGAC
>ERZ1090867.399-NODE-400-length-18818-cov-5.081490_pt1 | contig 18818 bp, 19 predicted proteins | sample MGYA00478476_ERZ1090867 | MGnify/ENA primary metagenome ERZ1090867 (study PRJEB33644, sample SAMEA5815742) | chicken gut metagenome | biome: Chicken; feature: Gastrointestinal Tract; material: Caecum | place: Ireland | collected 2019-01-01 | study: A study of the... | reverse complement strand
CAGTGTCTCTACTGACTATTTGCTTGGCCTTTCAGACGTACCTCATGTTAAGTCTGATATCAATGCTGAGGAACGCATTATGCTTTCTGCTTTTCGTAGAGATTCCGAACGTGATGTGAGCATCATTTGGTCTGTTCTTGATAGTTATCTTACACCGAATGAAAGGGGCTTCGTTCTGCATACAGAGCAGGACGACAAGCAAGACAGAATAGGATAAAACATAACTCTATCAATAAACTACTTTATATTTTCGGAGGGGAAAAATGAAAAAAATCATCTATTGTTTCATAACCATTGTACTTTCTGTTACTCTTTTTTCTTCATGCGATATAGCCGGCAACGTGAATCTGCCAACTGATAATATTCAATCTGAACGATCAGCTTCTGGAATCACTCAGCTGAACTTTTCATCAACAAATACTTCTCTTCAGCTAAATGCCGGAGAAACGAGTACTGGATATTTTGTTGTAAAAGGCAACGAAAATTTCTCCATAGACGACATTGAGTTCGTCAGTAGTGACACCTCTATCGCAACCTTTTCATACGATAAAACTGCTTTGAAAACTTGTGTGTATTATAAAATCACTGCTATTTCATCCGGCACCGCTGAAATTTATGCTCAAACAACTGATGGCAAAGTTAGCACAGAAAAAATTTCTGTAATTGTCTCAGGCTATCAATATGAGATTGCAAATATGGAAGACAACAGTTTGCCGAATGTAAAACGACATACTATTCGAGCAACTGTTGACGAATCTCTTGTCGAGGGTAAATCAAACGATTACATCAGCAATCTTATGAAGTACATTGTTACACAGTATGCGTCTGCACATGATGTAAACTCTATTCAGCTACTTCTATACATCGCTGGTGATGACACATCTGGTGTTGCAACTGTTGGCTCTTGCAACTATGCTCCATATGGAGACTTGAACAGAGCGTCAGAAGTTAAAGCTGGTGACTACTCAACCTTTGAGTTATGTGATGTGCATATCAACTCAAAAGAGCTTAGAGACACATATCGAGGCAAGTAAAATTGAGCCTGCCGCATACGGCAGGCTCTTCTTATACGGAGGAAATCATGTCAAGCAATAAGTCTATATCGGATAAACTTTCCAATCAAAAATCAGCTCTTTATGTTCGAGTATCAACTCAGTACCAAATTGACAAAGATAGTTTACCTGTGCAGCGTGAGGACCTTATAAATTACTCAAAATATGCGTTAGGCGTTGACAATTATGAGATTTTCGAAGATGCAGGATACTCAGCAAAAAATACAGACCGGCCGGCATTTCAGCAAATGATGTCCAGACTCCGTACCGGCGAATTTTCTCATCTCGTTGTTTGGAAAATTGACCGAATCAGTCGAAACCTTTTGGACTTTGCTGAAATGTATGCTGAAATAAAAAAACTTGGCATCACTTTTGTAAGCAAAAATGAACAATTTGATACATCAAGCGCTATGGGAGAAGCAATGCTCAAAATCATTCTTGTTTTTGCGGAACTTGAAAGAAACATGACTTCCGAACGAGTTTCTGCAGTTTTGATATCACGCGCTACAAATGGACAATGGAACGGCGGCAGAATTCCTTTTGGCTACAACTACAATAAGGAGACGTCAGAATTTACTATCAATGAATCAGAAGCATCGGTTATCCGTTCAATTTACGACGCATATGAGCAAGAACATTCACTTCTTCGTGTAGCAAAGATGTTCAACGAAAAAGGTATATTCCCTCGTAGCGGAATACCTTGGAATCCAACAACAATTGGTACAATGCTAAAAAATCCTTTCTACACTGGCAGCTATCGCTACAACTATCACGACGAAAGTAAAAGCGGTGGCAATACAAGCACAAAACATTTAAAATCAAAAGAAGACTGGATTATCGTTAAAAATCACCACCCAGCAATTATTCCTGAAGAGAGACAACAACATGTTCTTTCAATTCTCGAAAATAATCGTAGAAGCAACAGTCGCTCGAGCAAAGCATATTCCCGAAAAAACACCCATGTGTTCGCCGGATTGCTATTTTGCGGATATTGTGGAAAACAAATGCAAAGTACAATTGATAGACCGCGTTCAGACGGGTATCGTCCCTCTATATATGCGTGTTCAAGAAAACGCAGATTTAACGACTGCGCAAATAAATATATATCTGACATAACCGTTGGTCCTTTCGTATTAAATTATATTGCTAATGTCATAAAGGCTCAAAATAACTTTGGAAAATCAACACCAATTGAAACTTTCGAGCGTAAACTATTACGAGGTACAATTTTTGACGACGTAAAGCATATTGAACGTGTTGGCCTGCAAGACATGTACGATATGCTGCGCGCCGGTGTTTCAGGCTCAGTGTATACCTCAAAAACTGTGTCAAGTGTTGATGAAAATAAGGACCTTGCAGATGAGCGCGATCTACTTTCCGCTGAAAAGAGAAAAAAAGAACGAGCGCTTTCTCGTTTGAAATCTCTTTATCTTTATACTGACGATTCGATTTCTGAGCGAGAATTTCTTACAGAAAAAAAGTCGATTATCGACTCAATTAAAACTATTGATAGCAGGCTTGAAGAAATTGAAAAAAACAGTTCTCGACAGTTCACGCTTACTGATGAGGAGTTTATGGCAAAAGCTTCTATGTTCATAATGACGCAGCAGTTACAAGAAAAACGCTTCATAGATTTTGAAAAGCTGATTCGTAAGATTGACCCAAAAATAATAAAAGAGTTTGTCAATTCGGTAATTCAAAAAATTGTAATAAAAGACGGTAAAGTTATCTCAATTCGCTTCAAAAATGGACTTGAACACAAATTTTTGTACAAAGGTACGGAATAAGAAAAAGCCGAAACCCCAATAAATCAAGGGGTTTCGGCTTATAATTTAAGCAAAAATCATCATTTATAGGATAAGCATTGCATCGCCGAACGAAAAAAATCTGTATTTTTCCTGCACCGCGGTTTTGTAAATCTCCAAAACCTTTTCACGGTCATAAAAAGCGGAAACCAACATAATCAACGTGCTTTCCGGCAAATGGAAGTTGGTTAAAAGCCCGTCGATGCATTTGAATTTGTAGCCGGGATAAATAAAAATGCTTGTCCAGTCGTCCGCTTCCCGAATTTCGCCGCAATAGGTCGCAACGCTTTCGAGCGTGCGGCAGCTTGTCGTGCCGACGGCTATGACGCGCCCGCCGTTCGCTTTGGTTTGGTTAATCAGGTCGGCGGTCTCTTTCGGCAAATGGTAATGTTCGGAGTGCATATGATGGTCTTCAATGTTTTCCGCTTTGACCGGGCGGAAAGTACCAATGCCGACGTGCAGCGTGACAAATCCGATTTTCACACCTTTATCACGGATTTTTTGGAGCAATTCCGGCGTAAAGTGCAGCCCCGCAGTCGGCGCGGCGGCGGAACCGAGTTCTTTGGAATAAACGGTTTGATAGCGTTCGCCGTTTTCAAGCTTTTTCGAGATATAATGCGGCAGCGGCATTTCACCGATTTTTTCGAGCACCGGGAAAATCGTGTCGCCTTCATAGGTGAATTTTGCAAGTCGGTTGCCGTTTTCCAAAACGCTTAACACTTCGGCGTGCAAAATTCCGTCGCCGAACGTGAATTTTGTCCCTTCTTTGGCACGTTTACCGGGTCCCGTAATCACTTCCCAGACATCTTTTTCTTTTTGATTAAGCAAAAGAAATTCGACACGCGCGCCGGTGCCTTCTTTAATGCCGTAAAGTCTTGCGGGTAAAACACGTGTGTCGTTTAAAATCAGGCAGTCTTTGTCGGTCAAATAGTCCAAAATGTCATAGAAATGCCGGTGCTCAATGCGGTCTTGTGAACGATGCACCACAAGCATTCTCGAGTGGTCACGCGGTTCAATCGGGGTTTGCGCAATATATTCTTTGGGCAAATCGTAGTAAAAATCTTCTTTTTTCATAGAAAAACTCCTGATAAATATAGAAATGTTGGAAAATGATTGACTAATCAAAGCGAAAATGCTATGATACAGATAACTGCAATAGAGGTGCAAAATACATGAGTCGCGTGCCCCAGGTCGTCGGCGGCCGTTCACGACACGCTAAAGGGTATTTTGCCGAAAACAAAACCCGCCGACAGGTCTTTGTTTGGGTGCGTTTGCGAACAGCGGCGCAACTGTCATCACGAGGTTTCGGATGGAGCGCTATTGTAATCACAAGCAATTTTCTGTGATTGCGGGTACTTTTGAAACGTCTGATGACCGGTTTTCTAAAACCGGCTTTTTTTATGCAGACAATAGAATAACACTTTTTGGAGGTAAACACAAGTGGAAAAACAGTATAATGTTGGTGTAATCGGTGCTACGGGCATGGTCGGTCAGCGCTTTTTGACGCTCCTTGCCAATCACCCGTGGTTTCATGTGGCGGCGGTTGCGGCAAGCCCGCGTTCCGCCGGCAAACCCTATGCGGAAGCGGTCGGCAAGAAATGGTGCATGGACGTTGACATTCCGGAAAACGTCAAAGACATGATTGTTATGGACGCGACCGGCGACGTGGAGAAAATTGCAGGCATGGTCGACTTCGTTTTCTGCGCGGTCGATATGAAAAAAGATGAGATTAAAGCGCTCGAAGAGCGTTACGCGAAGGCGGAGTGCCCGGTTGTTTCCAACAACAGCGCACACCGTCACACACCGGACGTTCCGATGGTCATTCCGGAGCTTAACGCGGAGCATATCAACATCATCCCGTCGCAGAGAAAACGCCTCGGTACAAAACGCGGCTTCATTGCCGTTAAATCCAACTGCTCTTTGCAAAGCTATGTCCCGGCGCTTTTCCCGCTTGACGAAAAATTCGGCGTGAAAGATGTTTTGGTCTGCACCTATCAGGCCATTTCCGGAGCAGGCAAGACGTTTGAAACCTGGCCGGAAATGATTGACAACGTCATTCCGTATATCGGCGGCGAAGAAGAAAAGAGCGAATTGGAACCGCTGAAGATTTGGGGTAAAATCGAAGGCGACGAGATTGTTCCCGCCACCTCCCCGAAATTCACCGCGCAATGCCTGCGCGTGCCGGTTTCCAACGGGCATATGGGCGCGGTTTTTGTGCGTTTCGAAAAGAAACCGACCAAAGACGAAATTCTGGATGTTTGGAAGAACTTCCGCGGCGTTCCGCAGGAACTGGAACTGCCGAGCGCTCCGAAGCAGTTTTTAAATTACTTTACCGAAGACAACATGCCCCAGACGAGACTCAACCGCATGTTGGAAGGCGGTATGGCAATTTCCATCGGCAGACTGCGCGAAGACACGCAATATGATTATAAATTTGTCTGCCTTTCTCACAACACGCTCCGCGGCGCGGCGGGCGGCGCTGTTTTGCTTGCCGAATTGCTTTGCGCTAAGGGGTATATGGATTGATTTTTAGGAGGTTATTCTGATGAAACAACCGATTTTTACAGGCGCCGGTGTTGCGATTATCACGCCTTTCACCAAAGAAGGCAAAGTCAACTACCCCGCTTTGAAAACCATTTTGGAATATCAGATTGCACACGGCACGGACGCGATTGTCATTTGCGGCACAACCGGTGAAAGCGCCACGCTTTCCCATGAGGAACACACCGAAGCGATTCGCTTTACCGTGGAAACCGTTGCACACCGTATCCCCGTTATCGCGGGCACCGGCAGCAACGACACAGCTTACGCTTTGCACCTTTCCAATGAAGCGGAAAAAATCGGCGTTGACGGTCTTTTGATGGTAACGCCTTATTACAACAAAGCGTCGCAAGCCGGGCTTATTAAGCACTACACCTATCTTGCCGACCGCGTTTCTACACCGATTATCATTTACAACGTGCCCAGCCGCACCGGCTGTGACGTAAAGCCCGAAACTTATGCGGAGCTTTCCAAGCACAAAATGATTTACGCGGCAAAAGAAGCCAGCGGCAATATTTCTTCGATTGCAAAAACCATTTCGCTTTGCGAAAAAGACTTTACGATTTATTCCGGCAACGATGACCAGATTACCGCAATTATGTCTTTGGGCGGCAAAGGCGTCATTTCCGTGCTTTCCAATGTTGCGCCGCAGGTTGCGCACGACATTGCAGCAGCTGCGCTCGCCGGTGATTTTGAGCAAAGCCGCAAGCTGCAAATTGAATATTTGGAGCTTTGCAACGCGCTGTTTATGGACGTAAACCCCATTCCTGTTAAACAGGCTATGAATATGATGGGCTTTGACGCGGGTCCGCTGCGTATGCCGCTTTGCGAAATGAACGAAGCGAACACCGCAAAATTAAAATCGGTTATGGAAAAATACGGGCTTATTAAATAAGCCGGTTTTCGGGATGTGAAAAAATGACCAAGATTATTTTAAGCGGCTGTTTCGGGCACATGGGTAAAGTCATTACCGATTGTGTTGCGAAACGTGCGGATTGTGAAATTGTCGCCGGCGTGGATATAGGCGACGGCACAGCAGCTTATCCGGTATTCAAAAGTTTTTCAGACATGAACGTGGACGCGGACGTCATCGTTGACTTTTCGCACCCGTCCGTATTAAACGGTCTTTTGGAATTTGCCGTCGCGAAAAAAATGCCGGCTGTGATTGCGACCACCGGGCTTTCCGACGAACAGGTTGCGAAAATCCGCGAAACGGCAAAGGAAATTCCCCTCTTCTTCTCGGCAAATATGTCTATCGGCATCAGCTTAATTTCCGAACTTGCCGCCAAAGCAGCGCGTGTGTTGGAGGGCTCTTTCGATATTGAAATCGTAGAAGCACACCACAACCAAAAGATTGACGCGCCCAGCGGGACGGCGTTGATGCTTGCCAATTCGATTTCAGACGCTTTAACTGAAAAACCGCACTACGAATTTGACCGCCACTCGAAACGTCAAAAACGCGACAAAAACGAAATCGGCATTCACGCGATTCGCGGCGGTACGATTGTAGGTGAACACGAAATTATTTTCGCAGGGCTTGATGAAATCATCAAAATATCGCACTCGGCTCGCTCTAAGGAACTTTTTGCCGTTGGTGCGGTTAACGCCGCCCTTTACTTAAAAGGCAAAGAACCGGGCTTCTATTCGATGAAACAGCTGATCGACGAAAAATAACGGAGGCAAAGTTATGAATACCATTCAAAGCATTACCGTGGTGGAAGATGTGACTTTGATTTCGCTGCAGGACTCCCCTGCCGACATCAATCTCATTTCTAAAATTTTTGAAATGATTTCAAATGCGGGCATTGACGTGGATATGATTTCCCAAACCCCGCCGCACCGCAATATGCCGGATCTTTCCTTTACGGTCAGCGGTGAGGATATGGGCAAAATTTTGGAAATCTCCGCAAAATTACGTGAATTAAACCCCGATTTGAAACTTTCCATTCGGAACGGAAACTGCAAAATCTCCATTTTCGGCGAAGCGATGCGCGGCTGCCCCGGCGTTGCCTGCAAAGCGTTTCAGGCGGTTGCCGAAGCGAATGCGGACGTCAGTATGATTACCACTTCGGAAGTGGATATTTCCATTTTGGTCGCCAAAGAAGACCTTGAAAACACGCTGGAGGCTTTGCAAAAGGCGTTTGCGTAAAAGAAAATTTTAAAAATAAAAAACCTGTGGTAATACACCACAGGTTTTTTTATTTTTGTGCTGTTTTTCAAGTTAAGCGAGCGTAACTTTATAAAATACTTTTTTGCCTTTTTTGAGGATGATGTGTTCTTTTTCCAGCGTCTCATGCGAAACGACAGCTACGGGGTCGGTGACTTTTTGGTCGTCAATGGATACGCCGCCTTGCTGAATTAAGCGTCTTGCCTCTCCTTTCGACTTCACAAGACCGGCTTTGAGCATAATCTCATTGACAGCAATTTGCCCGTCGGTAAAGTCGTCGGCGTTGAGCGCAACGGTCGGCATATTTTCCGTATCCGCAGCGCCTGAGAACAGCGCACGTGCCGCTTCCTGCGCCTTGGTAGCTTTTTCTTCGCCGTGGACAAGCGCGGTGAGCTCATACGCCAAAATCTCTTTCGCGCGGTTGAGTTCGCTGCCTTCCCAAGATTCCATTTTTTCAATTTCTTCAAGCGGCAGGAAAGTAAGCATGCGGATGCACTTTAAGACGTCCGCGTCGTCCACATTGCGCCAGTACTGATAAAAGTCAAACGGAGAAGTCTTATTTTCATCAAGCCAAACAGCACCGGACTGGGTTTTGCCCATTTTCTTGCCCTCGGAATTAAGAAGCAAGGTAATCGTCATCGCGTAAGCGTCTTTGCCGAGTTTTCTGCGGATAAGCTCCGTGCCGCCGAGCATGTTGCTCCACTGGTCGTCGCCGCCGAACTGCATGTTGCAGCCGTATTTCTGGAACAGCTCATAGAAGTCGTAGCTTTGCATAATCATGTAGTTGAACTCTAAAAAGCTAAGGCCTTTTTCCATGCGCTGTTTATAGCATTCCGCGGTGAGCATACGGTTAACGGAAAAGCATGCGCCGACTTCGCGAAGCAGTTGAATGTAGTTCAGGTCCATAAGCCAGTCAGCATTATTGACCATAAGCGCTTTTCCGTCGGAAAAATCAATAAAGCGGCTCATCTGCTTTTTAAAGCATTCGCAGTTGTGCTGAATGGTCTCAGGCGTGAGCATCTGACGCATATCGCTGCGGCCTGAAGGGTCGCCGATCATGCCGGTGCCGCCGCCGATGAGCGCAATCGGCTTATTGCCCGCCATTTGCAAGCGCTTCATTAAGCAAAGTGCCATGAAATGCCCGACGTGCAGGCTGTCTGCTGTGGGGTCGAAACCAATATAGAACACGGCTTTCCCGTTGTTGACCAAATCCCGAATTTCAGGTTCGTCCGTAACCTGCGCAATCAATCCGCGCGCTTGCAGTTCTTCGTAAACTCCCATTTCTTTTACCTCCGTAAAAAATATAAAATAAAAAGCCCTCTGTCAAAAAACAGAGGGCGTAAAAATACGCGGTACCACCTCATTTTGCTGTTTTCTCACAAAAACAGCCTTTGCGAGTGACCAACATCACTCTGCGATTAACGCTCGCGCACGGTAAAGCCTACTTGTCTCCTTTCAGCCTTACGACTCCAAGATGTATTTCAAACCCGTATCGCACTTCCTTACACCGGCCGGAAGCTCTCTTTGCCGAATCCGAATTTTACTTCTTCTTTTCTTCGTCGTTATTGTGGATTATACAAATTCTTTTTAGATTTGTCAACCTATATTTTCATTTTGCGCCGCCAAAAGCAGTTCTTCGGCGTTTTTAAGCTGGGTTTCCGTTACAACCAAGCCGCCGAGAATCCGCGCCAATTCGTGCTTTCGGCCGATGAAATCCAACGGTGTGACGTCGGTAAAGGTCTGGCCGTCGTGTTCGGACTTTTCAATCAAAAGATGTGCATCGCCGAACGCGGCAATCTGTGCCAAATGCGTTACGCAAATCACCTGATGTGAAGCGGAAAGTTTTTTAAGCTTTATGGCAATCTTTTGCGCCGCGCGGCCGCTGACGCCGGTATCAATTTCGTCAAAAATCAGCGTACCGATTTCATCTTTTTCCGCAAGTACGCTTTTTATAGCAAGCATAATTCTGGAAAGCTCGCCGCCGGACGCAATTTTCGCAAGAGGCTTTGGTTCTTCACCCGCGTTAGCGGACAAAATGAATTCCAAATTGTCTATACCGTTTTCAGAAAGCGCACAAGGCGTATTTTGCACGTAAAAGCGCACAGACGGCATATCCAAAAAGCTGAGTTCTTCCCCGACCTGTTTGCAAAAACGGTCAGATGCGGCCTTACGGACTTTACTTAGCTGTTCTGCGAGAGACAAAGCCTCATTATAAGCCTCATCACGTTCTTTTTGCAGCTTTTCACGGATTTCATCTGACATTTCAATGGAATCGCATTCCTTGCGTGCGGTTTCGAGAAATTCGAGCATTTCTTCTTCTGTATCGCCGTATTTCTTGCGTAATGTAGAAAGCAAATCAAGCCGCTCTTCAATTTCGTCGGCAATAGCTGGGTTAAAATCGTCAGAATAAAGCCGGTCACGAAGGTCATCACAGTAGCCGGATAACGTGTAGGCGGCTTCTTCCACGGCTGCGCCCATTTCTTCATATTCGGAGGAAAAACGCGCGGCCTCCTGCAAACACTTTGCCGCATCCATAGCAATGTCGGCGGCGCCTTTTGTCTCGTCGTTGCCGGCAAGATACGCGTAAGCGGTTTGTAAGAGTTCCATAATATGTTCCGCGTTGCGAAGCACCGTCAGACGTTCGTTCAGCTCGTCCATTTCGCCGACACGAATTTCCGCTTTTTCCAGTTCATCAATTTGATAGTGCAGAATATCGAGACGGCGCATTTTATCGCTTTCGTTTGCGTTAAGCGAGCGCAATTTTGCGTCTATTGCCTGCAACCGCTCAAACGATTGGTGAAACGCCAAAAGCAAATCTTCGTCGTCCGCAAGCCGGTCAATATATTTACAATGATATTCCGGCGAAAGGAGCGTTTGGTTATCGAGCTGACCGTGAATGCTGACAAGCAGTTTAGCAACTTTCCGAATTCCGGAGACAGTCACCGTGGTGCCGTTGATTTTACAGGTATTTCGGCCGTCCGCAAACAACTTGCGCTGAATGAGGATTTCGCCGTCGTCTTCTCTCGGAATATCCAGTTCGTCCAAAAGCTCGGAAAGTTGTTCGGAACGGTCATAAAATAACGCGGAGACAAATGCGGCGTCGCTCCCCGTGCGAATCAGTTCGCGGGAGGTGCGCTCGCCGAGCACGGCGTTTATCGAGTCAATCACAATCGATTTACCCGCACCGGTTTCACCGGTCATCACGTTAAATCCTTTGGAAAACGTGATAATCGCTTTTTTGATGACTGCAATATTTTCAATTTGCAATTCGTACAGCATTAGGCCTCACCGTTTAACATAGTTTCAAGCTGACTGCGTAAGTTTTTGGCACTTTCTTCCGTGCGGCAGAGCACAAACAGCGTGTCGTCACCGGCAAGCGTGCCGACAATGTCGGATAAATCCATCGCGTCAATCGCCGCCCCCGCCGCGTTCGCCGTTCCGGCGTAGCATTTTACCGCACAAATATTGCCTGCATAATCCACTGAAATGACCGACTGGGAAAAAATCGCATAAAACTTCTTTTCCTGGCTTTTCATGGTTTCGTGGTGGCTGACCATGTATTTTGTCTGCCCGTTTCTTCCGGGGGACTTCACAAGCTGTAATTCCTTAATATCGCGTGAAACGGTCGCCTGTGTTACCGGAAAGCCGTTTTTTTGCAATAAGAGCAGCAATTCTTCCTGGGTAGTGATTTCATGTTCTTCAATCAGCTTTAAAATCAGTTCGTGACGCTTCTTTTTCATTTTATGCCCTCCTTTGCGACAGCTTGCTGTTTAATACGTCAATAAAGGAATCCTGCTTAATACGGATAAAATCAGCATATCGTTTTGCCTTGCGCACCGTAAGAATACTGCCGGGGGCTAAAGAAAACGAGGGGTCGCCGTCGCAGGAAATGTAAACATCTTTTTCTTTTTCGGGGATTTTCACGCAGATTTCCGCGTTACTTTCAAAAATCAGCGAGCGCGCAAACAAAGAATGTGTGCAAATCGGCGTTAATAAAATGCTTTCGATTTTCGGGTCCACAACCGGTCCGCCGGCAGAAAGCGAATAAGCGGTCGAGCCGGTGGGGGTCGAAAGAATAATCCCATCGGAATAATAGTGGTTGACCTTTTTGTCGTCTGCGAAAACGTCTAATTCAATCAGCTTAATCTGTTCGCCGCGCGCCACGACAACGTCGTTAATACAAACGCCTAAAAACTGTGATGTGTGGTCGTTCGGCGCCTGACAGTAGACGTCCAACATCATGCGTTTATCAACGGTATATTTGCCGTCTATGAGTTCTTTAAGTAAATGCAGTTCATTTTTTTCGACACCCGCCATAAAAGCAAGGTTACCGGCGTTGACGCCGAGCACAGGCTTATTATGTAAAACCGCTTTTTTTGCCGCGTGAATTAACGACCCATCGCCGCCGATGGCGATTACTGCATCACAAGAGCTCAACAGCGTTTCCGTCGGCAAAAAAGCATATTTTTTCGGCAGTTCATTTTCCAACACACTGTCAAAATAGTAGGAGACGTTTAAGCTGTCGAGATAAGTACATACGTTTTCCGTCACTTCCAGCGCACAGGCTCTGGTTAAATTCGGAAGCAATGCAATTTTCAAAACGATCACCTACTTTAATGTGTTGTGCGATTGCCGAACAAGTTCGGCTATATCCGTTTGCACCTTTGTGTTGTTGGCTTCTTTCTTTAGATACATTAAGTATTCTATATTGCCCTCAGGGCCTTTAATCGGCGAGAAATCAAGCGCAAGAACAGAAAAACCGGTCTGAAATGCAAAATCGGTAATGGTCTCGACGACCTCTTCGTGCACTGACGGTTCGCGGACAACGCCCTTCTTCCCGACTTTATCGCGCCCGGCTTCAAACTGCGGTTTGATAAGACAAACCGCGGTGCCGCCGTCTTTTAACAACGTGTATAACACCGGCAAAATGATTTTAAGCGAGATAAAGGAAACGTCAACGCTCGCAAAATTCAGTTCTTCGCCGACATCTTCCGGGGTTAAATAGCGAAAATTCGTGCGTTCCATATTGACAACTCGCTCGTCCGTTCGTAATTTCCAGGCAAGCTGGCCGTATCCGACATCCACAGCGAAAACCTTTTTTGCGCCGTTTTGCAGCATGCAGTCGGTAAATCCGCCGGTCGAAGCACCGATATCCATGCAAACGCAATCTTTCAGCGAGAACCCGAAAGATTTTACGGCTTTGTCGAGCTTGTAGCCGCCGCGGCTGACAAACGGCATTTTTTCGCCGCGCACTTCTATGCGGTCTTTCGGTTGTACAAGCATTCCGGCTTTTATTGTTTTTTGGTCATTGACATAGACTTGCCCCGCCATGATAAGCGCACCGGCTTTAGAACGGCTTTCAATAAGGCCGCGCTCAACTAGGGCTACGTCCAGTCTGATTTTATTCTCCGCCATCAGTATTCTCCGTAATGACTTCAAGCATGCCGTCATAGTCCAGTTTATAGCGTTTCAACTGGGCGCTTACGGAAGCATGAATTACAAATTCGTCCGGCACAGCGGTCAAAATATATTTGCCGCCGTAACCTTGTTGCAACAGTTTTGCCGCAAAGGATTCCCCGATACCGCCCGAGCGAATCCCCTCTTCAAAAAAGAAAATCTGTTTGGCGTTTAACGCCGCGTCCACAGCTTCTTCGGGAATCGGGATAATGCGGTTAAGTTTAATAACACCGCAGGCTTTGCCGTTTTGACAAAGCGTGTCACAAACGCGTGCCGTGTCGGAAAAAATACGACCGTAGGTCACGATAACGGTATCCGCATTTGTATCGCCGTAGACTTCAAAATCGTTAAATTCTTCTTCGGTTTCCGGCGGGAGTTCCCGCTGCGCGCCGCGCGGGTAACGGACGGCCACTAAACCGTTTTGGTGATAAATGCCTTTAATAAACGCGTGTTTTAAACCTTGATAGGTCGCGGGTGCATAAACGGTAATATGCGGAATACCGTTTAAAAACGCTGTGTCTAAAATACCCTGGTGCGAAACACCGTCTTCGCCGACAAAACCGGCACGGTCAATCGCCAAAATCATATGAAGTCCCTGCAAAGCACCATCGTGCACCAACTGGTCAAATCCTCTTTGCAGGAATGAAGAATAGACCGCAAAAACCGGCACCATGCCGCCGCGAGCAAGGCCGGAAGAAAATGTAATTGCGTGTTCTTCCGCAATACCGACGTCGAAAAACCGGGTAGGAAATTCTTTCTTAAATTCTTCAAGGCCGGTGCCAAGCGACATAGCGGCGGTTATTGCGCAAATTCGCTTGTCTTTTGCCGCAATCTCACAAAGAAAATTGCCGAATTCACTTGAAAAATTCGCGCCGGACATCAAAGGCTCACCGGTATCAATGTTAAACTTGGAAATGCCGTGAAATTCGCTCGGCGCTTTTTCGGCGTAGTTGTAGCCTTTGCCTTTTATGGTGTTGATGTGCAAAAGCACGGGCGCGTTAACCATTTTAGCGGTTTCCAACGCTTCCGAAAGCTGGGAAATATTATGCCCGTCAATCGGACCCATATAGCGAAAGCCCAAATCTTCGAAAAAGGTACTTTTATAAATAAAGTTTTTCACTTTCGTTTTCACTTTAAAAATCCAAGCCGCGAGCGATTCCCCGACAAGCGGAATATGGTTAATCAGCTTTTCGGTTCTCGCTTTAAAGCGAAAATAACCGGGCTTGGAGCGAAGCACGGCAAGATAACGCGCAACAGAGCCTACATTTTTAGAAATGGACATTTCGTTGTCGTTTAAAATTACAATCAACCGATTGCCGGAACGCCCCGCGTTGTTGAGTGCTTCATAGGCAAGTCCGCCCGTCAGCGCGCCGTCACCGATAACAGCCACGGTTGTGTGCTTATCGTTTGTAATGGAATTGGCAGTTGCAAGCCCGAGCGCGGCAGAAATCGACGTACTCGAGTGCCCGCTGTAAAACAGGTCGTGTTCACTTTCTCGCGGACAGGAAAAGCCGGAAAGACCGCCCTCCTGTCGAATCGTGTGAAAATCTTTATAGCGTCCGGTTAAAATCTTGTGTGTATACACCTGATGTCCGACGTCCCAAACAATTTTATCACGCGGAGAATCGAAAACACGGTGTAAGGCAATTGTAAGTTCCACAACACCAAGGTTGGACGCTAAATGCCCGCCGTTTTTAGAAACGGTGTCGATTAAAACATTGCGAATTTCGCCTGCAAGGTCATCTAATTGGTCTTCGTTCAGCTTTTTTACATCGGCGGGCGAAGCTATTTTATCAAGATACTTCATAAAATCACCCCATTTAAGCGGGATTAGTTTTTGCGCACGGCAAGCGCTTTTGCAAAGTCGGTCAAAAATTTTGTGTCGCCGGGCAAACCTTCTAATGCCTGCACAGCATTCCCGGTAAGCTCTTCGGCGAGTGCTTTGCATTTTTCCAGTCCCAAAAGCTTTACAAACGTAACTTTATCATTTTTCTCATCACTGCCGACCGGCTTCCCGAGCGCTTCAGTGCTGCTTGTCACGTCCAAAATATCGTCCACAATTTGGAAAGCAAGCCCGATGTTTTGTGCGTAAACATCGGCGGCTTTTAAAATCTTTTCGTCTGTAACGCCGGCGGCAATACAGCCGAGACGCACGGACGCTTGAATCAGCGCGCCGGTTTTTAAGCGGTCAATTCGCCGAAGCAATGCGTCATCCGGCTCGCCGTCCTCCGAAAGCAAGTCAATGACCTGCCCACCGATCATGCCGCTGACGCCGGAACGTTCCGAGAGCGTTTGCACCGCGCGGACAATATCGGAAGCATCGATATTTTTTGCCTTGGTCAGCGTTTCAAATGCGAGCGTCAAAAGTCCGTCGCCGGCAAGAAGTGCGTAAGCTTCGCCGAACTGCTTGTGGCAAGACGGTTTTCCGCGGCGCATATCATCGTCGTCCATGCAAGGCAAATCGTCATGGATAAGCGAATAGGTGTGAATCATTTCCAAAGCGCAGGCAAACGGGAGCGCGTCTTCCACATTGCCGCCGCAAACCCGGCAAAACTCCAAAACAAGCATCGGCCGCACGCGTTTGCCGCCGTTGCGAACGGAATACCGCATGGCATCTACGACAATATCCTGCCCGTCGTTTACAGAATAGAGATAGGTTTCAAGCGCTTGGTTGATCAAATCTATATATTGCTCTTTGGTGTAAGTCATGCTTCTTCCTCCGAGGATTCTTCTTCGGCTTGCGAAAGCGTCAAAATCTTTTGCTCGGCGGTGTCCAGCGCCTTGCTGCAAAATGCGGCGAGCTTAGTCCCCTCTTCAAACAGTTTTAAAGATTCATCTAACGGGACATCGCCGTTTTCAAGCTTTGCGACAATGTCTTCAAGCGCTTTCATGGATTCTTCATAAGTTTGTTTTTTCATAGGATCTCCTTTACCTGACAGCGGGCGCTGCCGTCCGCAAGGCGGATTTCAACGTCCGCACCGATAGAAAGCTGCGTTTTGGATTTTACGATTGCTCCGCCCTCAGTGCTCGTGACGCTGTACCCGCGCGCAAGCACCGAAAGCGGACTTAAAGATTGCAGTTTTGAAGCGTTTTCCCGAAGCCGAAGCCGCTCTTCCTGCATGGTTTTTTGCTGAACCGAGAAAAAACGGTTGGTTGTGCTCATCAAACGCATCCGCAAGTTGTCAAAATAAAGCGCAGGCGTCGAAAATACGCCTTTTTCGGTTAATGATGACAACCGATAGCGTTCATCGGAAAGTTTTAAAGAAACGGCTCGCAAAAGCCGGTTTTGAAGCGAATCTAAATAAGATTGGACTTCGCTTTGTTCCGGCACGGCAAGTTCCGCCGCCGCAGACGGCGTCGGGGCGCGCAAATCCGCGACAAAATCACAAATGGTAAAATCGGTTTCGTGCCCGACCGCGGAAATAACAGGAATTTTTGAAGCATAAACAGCACGCGCCAAATCTTCGTTGTTAAACTCCCACAAATCTTCCGTTGAACCGCCGCCGCGACCGATAATCAGAACGTCCGCGCATTTGTTACGGTTAAATTCCTGTATGGCGGCAATCAACTGTTCGTGCGCGCCGTCACCTTGAACAAGAACAGGCGCTAAAACAACCTCAGCGAGCGGGAAGCGACGACCGAGAATATTGAGAATATCCTGCACGGCGGCGCCGGTCGCGGAAGTTATCACCCCGACGCGCTTCGGCATTTTCGGAATCGGTTTTTTGTGCGCGGCGTCAAACAGACCCTCTTTTTGCAGTTTTTCTTTTAACTGCTCAAAAGCCAAATTTAAAGCGCCGACACCGTCCGGCTGCATATCGTCAACAAAAATTTGATATTGCCCGGCGGCTTCATACATCGAAACCCGTCCGCGAACAATAACGCGCATGCCGTTTTCCACACGAAAGCGCACTCTTGACGCGTTGTTTCGAAACATTACCGCTTTGATTTGCGCATCTTCATCTTTCAGAGAAAAATAGAAGTGGCCGGATTTATAGTGGTCGGTAAAATTGGATATTTCCCCGACTAAATACAGGTTATATAAATTTTCGTCGGCATCTAACAACGATTTCACATAGCGGTTTAATTGACCGACGGTAATAATCAAAGGGTCGTTATAATTCATAAAATGAACTTCCTTTTTGCATAAGGGCGGTTAAAACCGCAATTCCTGCGGCGTTGTCCGCCGAAAAGGCCGGCTCGGCAAAAATCGCGCCGTATTTTTCCGACAATTCCTTTTTCAGTAACTTGTTGGAAGAAACGCCGCCGGAAAATAAAACCGGCAAATCGCCGTATTCTTTTCGCAAAACCGAAACCATTTCGGAAAGCGCGGTGAGCACCGAGCACATGCAAAATTTAGCAATATCCGCGGGGCTCTCCCCTTTTCTATACTTCGCCTGACACTGGTTTTCAATCCCGGAAAGACAGCAGTCCGCGCCTTTCATGGTAGGTTTAACATTATATGTTTTGTCACTTTGCTCGCTTAAAATTTCCAAATCTTTGCCGCAAGGGAACGGCAGAGAAAGCATCACACCTGTGCGGTCAATCAGCTGCCCGGCTTTTAAATCCAACGACTGGCCCACAATACGAACCGAAAACAAATCCGAATCGTTCGGTGTTACGAGAAGTGCTTCCGTCGTGCCACCGGAAACGTGAAATGCCAAAAAAGTTTCTTTTAACAAATCCAGCCGTTTTGCGGAAAAAAGCGCAGCAACAATGTGCCCTTCCTGATGGGAAAATGTCCGCAAAGGTTTATTTTCAGAAACACTGATCGCTTCCGCTGCGGCCTTACCAACAAGAAAGCAAGGCATATAGGATCCTTTTTCACGCCTCGGAAAAATCGAAACCCCGACACAATCCGGCGCACCGGGATTTTCGGAAAAAAGTTCGGTCAACACTTGCGGCAGCTGCACCGTGTGATGAAAAACGGCATCACTTTGCCGCAATCCCTTTTCGCCCGGCTTTACGGGCAGGAGCATTTTCTTTTGCGTGACTGTTCCGGTCTTGTCATCTAAAAGCGCCGCAGAAGTCGTATAATTGCTGGTATCAATCCCCAGAAACCGCATCGGCTTTTTCGCTCCTTATAAACGAGCCGAGAATGCCGTTGATAAAAGAGGCATCCTCCGCCGTCGCGTATTTTTTGGCAAGTTCTACGGCTTCATTGGCCGAAACGCTGAACGGCACGGAATCGACAAACAAAATTTCACAAATCGCCAGTCGCAAAACAGAAAGCGTGACCTTGGAAAGACGTTGTTTTTTCCAGCCGATGGCGTATTTTTCAATCACATTGTCAATTTTTTCAAGCTGTTCATAGGTTTGTTTGAACAGCGCCGTTGAAAATGCAGTCGGTTCAATAATACCGGCTTCGACTGCATAGCCGACAATGTCGTCGTTGTCGACGTCCATGTTAAACGCTTTTTCAAAAATCAGAAAAAAGGCTTGTTCGCGTTCTTGGGTTCTCGTCATTTTACATCCTCCATAAAAGCCAAATCAGCCCCCCGCCGAAAATTGACGGAGAGCTTTTATTTAGGAATTTGCCTTCAGTTGCGTAGGTGCGTCAAAATCAATTCCCTGCACGGAGACATTGACCTTGGATACTACTTTACCGGTCATGCCCTGCACTGCGTTTTTAATACTGCGCTGAATCGCCATACTGACCGTTTGAATATTTACGCCGCTTTTGACACGGATATAAATCTGAATTTTGATTTCGTTGTCCAAAGAAACAACCCGCACCGACTTTAACGCCCCGTCTTTCGGGTTTGTTGTCGAATTGATTCCCGGCGTTTTAGAAGC
>ERZ1090867.383-NODE-384-length-19249-cov-13.832500_pt1 | contig 19249 bp, 10 predicted proteins | sample MGYA00478476_ERZ1090867 | MGnify/ENA primary metagenome ERZ1090867 (study PRJEB33644, sample SAMEA5815742) | chicken gut metagenome | biome: Chicken; feature: Gastrointestinal Tract; material: Caecum | place: Ireland | collected 2019-01-01 | study: A study of the... | reverse complement strand
GAGCGGAATAACCAGTATGAGGTCAGCACCAACTACAAAATCGTGCGCCGCGAGGATGGTTACTACACTGTAACTACACTGCACAGCGACTGGACACACTACGAAGAAGGATACCTTTATTTCGAGGACACACAGACAGATTACCCGGATAGCGGGCGCTGGTTCTCCAATGAAGGGAAATTCCTCATTGTGGAGAGCCAGGCTCCTGCCGGGTACTACGGCGATTACTGGCGCAATGATGAGCCTGGCACCCATTCCACGGACAACGGCTCCGATCTCGGTAAACGCGGCTATGCCTTCACGCTGACCGAGGACAATGGCACACTCTGGCTGACCAACGCAGACTACAATGCCAAAATCCTATACGATGTGGATGACCAACTGGGCAACGCAACACTGGTGCTGGCCGATGGCCGCCCCACAAGCGTTATCATCAACGAGGATAAGCAGCCAGAGTATAACCGCCCGGAAACCGCATTCACGAACAAGGCAAAGTACGGATATGTAGAATTTGATCGCAGCCAGTACAGAAAAGAATGGGCGCAGACAGGCGACGAGACGTATACGGTCACCTACGACGCCACAACGGAGGAGCCGGAGAAAGAGCACCTGACCGCCCCGAACCAACTGCGCTGGCAAAATGGTATGCTGTACCGTCTGAGCGACTACACCGCCACCCTTATCAGCGGGCCGGTCGAGTGTCAGGTCGAAACGGCTGACATCAGATCGCTTGAGGCCGTCCCTGCTACGGTAGAGTATGATGTTGGCGGTCAGCCGGTCCAGCTCCAGCTGGCGTCTGCCGCCTGGATACAGCAGCCGCAGGAAAAGCACACCGGGTATGTAGATATGGGGTACTCGCCCACACAGCCCAAATTTGAAGAAACTTCGACCTTTACAGCGGAGGACGGCACAGAATTTGTCGGCCACCTGGTGGAGGTCGAACAGACCGGCGATTACCAGTGGATCAGCACGGAGATCCCGGCCACCTATCACGGATGGCCTGACGTTAAGGGAATCTATCTTGGAAATCTGGTCCTGCCGCACAATGACCTGGAGCCTGTCTACGAAGGGTATGAAAACGATATTTTGGACTACCTGGGGCTGGACCCATCCACGCACCATATCACCGGTGCGGCCTGGACCGGCTCCTGGCAGGGGCAGCCGGGCGAAGATATGATGATACGCCCCGCAGTATTTGATCTGCAGGTCTATGCAACCGGCTGGGTGGGTGTGTATGAGGATGATGCCGAAAATCAATCCGGCGTCGCCCTTGCCACCTATCGCCTAGGCGGGGATGAAAACACCGACGGCCTGTATCACTGGACGGTAACGGCGCACTATCATCCCATGCTGTCAGCCCTGCAGGCGGCCGCCGCCGTGCTGGGCGTGGCCCTACTCATTGCTGCGCTGGTTGCGTTACTTTTCATTTTGTCCCGCCGAAGGAAAGAAACTAACAAAAGAACGGAGGTTCATTAAAAATGAATAGTGGGCCTCCATGATTGTGAGGTACACTATGTCCAGCGATTTAAGAAAAGCGATTCTCGAAAATATATCCATCGAAGAATTGCTCCGCGAGGAAGGATTCGAAGTAATCCCGCGCGGGCGAAAGCTTACCGTGAAAGGGCACGACAGCCTTGTCATCACGCCAGATAAGGGCGTATTTACATGGAACAGCCGGGGATTCGCAGGCTCGGTCATCGACCTGTATATGGGGCTGCATGGCTGTGACGCCCGCACGGCAATGACGGCGCTGCGCAAGCGGCTGCCGGAATATTCACGGCAACACGCGGCGGGGCCTGAACCCCGGCAGCGTGAGCCGCCGAAGCCCGAAGAAAAGAAACCGCTGGTGCTGCCAAAAAAGGACAACAGCAAGTGGAGCCGGGTATATGCTTATCTGATAGCTGCCCGGAAAATCACGCCGACGGTGGTCAAGTGGCTGGTACAGCAAAAGACCATCTACCCGGATGAACGTGGGAACCTCTGTTATGTAGGGCGCAACGCCCAGGGCACCGTGAATTACTGTGCCCGCAAAGGTACGCTTACGCCCAAAGACGGGCAGAAAGGCTTTCGCAATGTGGTGGAGGGCAGCGACTACGAGCACCGATGTGTAATGAACGCCCGTCCGCAGCACACCAAACTGATCGTGACCGAAGCGGCGGTGGATGCCTGGAGCTTCGCTTCCATGCTGGAATTGCATGGCTTGGATTTCCGGGACTACACCTATTTGTCGTTAGAATGCACCTATGAAGGCCCTCTGGGGAAATTTCTGGAGGAAAACCCGCAGGTCAAAACCATTTACTTAGGGCAGGACGCAGATGAGGCCGGACTGAAAAGCCGGGATAGATGCCGTGATTTGCTGAAGGAACGACAATACTCCGGGAAGGTCATTGACAAGCTGCCCGATGCCAGGGCGCCGGGCTGCAAAGACTGGAACGATGCTCTCAAATACTATCTGGAGCAGCAGCGTATCCGGGAGCAGTCAGAGCCGAGCCGGGAGCCGATCATGGAACCGGCCCCCGGCCTGGAACTGACACCGTGAAACCGTATATACACAATACAGAAAAATAAAGGAGATCATTATGCTTGACATCAACAGCTTTACAACGAACGTTAAAAACCAGATCCTGGGCTGGCTGTCGTCCATTGGCACCAATCTGGTCTGTCCGGTCATTGCCGCAGCGGCGGCGATCTACTGTATCTTTCAGCTGCCGCAGCTGTTCAAGGCGCACCGCGATGGCATGAACGACGTGTTTTGGGACTTCCTTTGGAAAGAAATCATCGGTCTTATTGTCCTCTGTGGTACCAGCGTGATTTGGGCGCTGCTGGCGGCGGGCGTTTTCGGGACCGCCGCATAAATCATGTGTGCCGTGCAGGAATTTCCTGAGCGGTATATTCTTTTTGCGGGAAAGGGCTGAAATATGGAGGCTTTAGGAGAATATATTGTAAATCTGCTCAACAACAGCATCGCAAAGTGGCTTCAGGACCTGTTTCTGGGATTTATCACGGCAGTCATGGGGTTTGTCAGCGATATGATCGCCAATATGTGGAATATAGACGTGATAAAGGCCCTGGTGAACTGTACCAGCGGTATCTCGATGGGTGTATTTGCTGTGGGTGTGCTGCTGATGCTGTATGACATCATGGAAGCCAGGTCGGAGGAAAAGACCGTTTATATGTCCGCCGTAACCAAAAATTTTGTGGCTGGCGCGGCCTTTGCCATGTTCGGATCGCAGTTTATCGCCGTGATGAACCAGGCGATCCTCAATCTGTGCGCATTGCTGAAGATCAGCGATTCAGTTCGGGACTTTGAAAACAGTGACTTCATGCAGCAGTCGGCCAGCGTGATCCAGGATGCGATGAATGTCAGTTTGGGCGATGTGCTCGGCGCGGTCATCATCATTCTGGTGGTGCTCATCGGCAGCGGCGTCTTTGTGTATAAGGCGGCCATGCGTTTTGTACAGTTCCTTACGCTGATTTTGATGGTGCCGTTGTACGAGACCAGCATCCTGCGGGGCGACCAGACGGCGTTTTCGTCCTGGTTCCGCCAGGCAATGTCGGTCGGTCTGACCTATTTCTTTGAATACTTTTTGTATTCTCTCGGCATAGCCATGATGGCCAGCAACGGGCTTGGCACACCGCTGCTGGGCGTTGGGTGCCTTGTGGGTATGGGTAGCGTCAGCCGTACCCTGGACAAGTATGGGATGTCCAGTGCCGGACCGCATATCAACCCAACCGGCGCGGCCTATTTTGTGGGCGCTGTCAAAGGGATGATGAAATAAGTTCTCAAATCAGCATGAAAAATCCGGTATTTACAGAAATCGAAAGGTGTGTTCAAAATGATGGAATCCTTTTTTAAGGCTGCGTGGACATGTGTCTTGCTTGCCGTTGGCTGTGTGTATGTATGCCGCCTTCTTTTTGCTCTGCTGAGCCGGATAACGCATGGCGAAGTGAGCAAAGATAATGGCCTTTGGTGCGCAGTCACAGTTATTTCTGTGCTTTCTTTTCTTGTGTGGGAAGGCGGCGGGGAAGGCCGGACGGATTTCTCCGAATATGTTTCCCTGACCGGTAAGATATTCTTTTTCTGTGTCGTCTGCACGCTGATTAAAGGGATTCTCGATCAGCGGGAAGGCTATAGGGGCTTCGATGGCTGTATCGCACACTTTCTGCGGATAACAGACAACTGGAAACGGTTTATAGAAAAGGCGGGCCGGGTGGTTGCCGCGCATGATTCAGCTATATGCGCGGCATCTCTGGGCCTTGTTTTTGGTACCGCTGTTCTGTCAGTCTGCTTTCAGGAAAGCAGGGTCTTTCTGTATATGCTGGCGCTTATTCTTGCATACGGTATGTACCTGGGATGTTCGCTGCACTCCAGCCAACGGCTGGTAGCGTTGTTTTTGCTCATGGCTTTCGTTTTGAACGCTCAGGCGGCGGCACTCTCCAAAGAGCCAGATCAAGCAAAAGCCATGCTGATGCTGGCCGTATTATGGGGAGAGGCAATCGTTCTGTGGAGTGCCGCCATTTTGGCGGCAGACGAGGCTCCGGCCCAGCTCACACTTTTGTGTACAAATACCATTATGACACTGACAGCTCTTGCTGGAATTGCCCTGGCCCCGATGATGCGGGGACAGGAAAGCCATCAGGCTATGACATTCCTTTATGGTGTTGTACTTCCGCTTCTGGCCGCCGGATATGCAGCGCGGCTGGGGAAAAGCATATACGTTTATCTGAAAATCCAGGCGCCGGAAAAAGTGTGCGAAGCAGAAAAAGCTTCTTGAGAGAACTACAGTCTTTTGCAAATAAGCATCGAAAATAAGGCGCAGTAACGTCGTAAAACAGTTGTGCCCGTCGGGCACAAAACGCCGTTGAGATCGGGCCCAGCGCCCGGAAAGGAGACCTCATGACAACACAAAAATACCTTTGCCCGCCACGCCTGCAAAAGAAATTTTTGCTGTGGTGGTGGACAGTGCCGGAACTCATTGGCATCGCGCTGGGCGCGGTGCTTGTTTTTTATCTGCGGTCGCCGCAGATATTCACGCTCACCTGTTTTCTGGCGCTTGGTACGGCGCGCTTCGACTTTGAAAACAACTTGTTCGGCGCGCTGAAGATGCGTACCGCATATCAGTTCTTTACCAAGACCTTTTCCCAGAATGCGGCTTCCGGCAAAGACGAAAAGCGCCGCAAAAAGAAGCTGCGCAGGCTTATGAAGTCCAAACTTCCCATGCAGGAACTGCTTCAGTTCCGCTTCGGGGAAAACGGTATCTATGGTGGTAAAGACGGCAAGGAGTTATTCCGTTTCTACCGTTATTACCCGCCCAACACTGACGTCATGACCGATGGCGAGATCGCGGAGGAAATCGAACAGCTCTGCCGCCTGTTCGATTCACTACGTTGCCCCTTCGTTATGTTCGGTACAGACAAGGTCGAGGACATGAGCGCGCTGAAAGCCTATTATCGCAGCCAGCCGCGCCAGTATGACCATATTATCGCGGACGTTATCAACGAAATCGAGAGTACCGAGGCCCGGTCCAGTGCCGTGCAGCGTGCCTACTATTTTATTTACAAGGCACAGAACGAAGATGATGACATCTACACTCTTATTGCGGGCAAGGGTTACAAAGTAGACCGGGTTAAAAATGAGGAGCTGGCTGTCCTGCTGCGCAATTATCTGGTGCGGGAGTTCACCAATGTGGACCTGTACACGATTGCGGAAGAAGTGAAAAACTACCCGGATATGGTCAGGGCCAAACCCGCCGTCTACAACAAAGAGATCATGCGCCGCCTGTGTCCGAACCGTATCGACTTCACCAAAGACCACGCCGAGCAGTCCGGCGTGCTGCGCCGCACCCTGATGATCAAAAACTTCCCATCGCAGATCCCGCCGCGCGCGCTGTACACGGTAGCCAGTATGCGGAACACCTCCTTCACCATGCGGCTGACGCCGCTGCAGAAAGACAGTGCCCGCAAACTTATCAACGAACAGCTGCGCAACAAGGCGGTCATGGCGGGCAAGCATCAGGCCACCGAGCAGATAGACGCCATGCAGGAGGCCAACGACATCCAGAACTTTTACTCGGAGATCACGCGAAATCAAAACACCGTCTACAGCATCAACATCTATATCGAGATCTACGGCAAGACCCTGGACGAGCTGAACGACCTGGAACAGCAGGTGAAGATCGAGCTGGCCGGGGCAGGCATCACCTACGATCAGTTAGCCTACGAGCAGCGGGACGCTTTTTCTTCTGTACAGCCGCTGGGCAGCGACCGTTTCCTGCTGTGTTCCAACAATCTGCCCAGCAAGACAGCGGCGGCGCTGTATCCGTTCAGCTATTCGAGCCTTGTCCATCCCCACGGGATGCCCGTCGGGCGCACCGACCGGGGCGGCCCGGTGTACGTGGATATCTTCCAGCGGGACGACCAGATCACCAACGGCGTTTTCTTCATCTCTGGCTCTGCCGGGCAGGGCAAAAGTTACCTTCAAAAGAAAATCCTTACGTTCCAGGTGGTGCGCGGTGTGCGTTGCTACATCATGGACCCTGAGAACGAGTACAGCGACGTTACGCGCGGCTTGGGCGGCGTCGTTATCGACTGCGCTTCCGGCCACCACAAGATCAATATTTTTGAGGTCCGGCGTATTAAGCTGGAGGACGACGATGAGGACACTGACCTGCCGGAGATTGCCAGCGACAGCCCGATGTTTTTGCAGCATCTATCCTGGCTCAAAGATGAGTTCCGTATCATGATGCCGGAAATTCCCGACACCACGCTGCGGGCACTGATGATCCTGGTGCAGGGGATGTATGCATCGGTAGACATCGACCAGCAGACGGATTTTTCCCGGCTTCGGCACGAGGATTATCCGACCTTCAGCACGCTGTACGCCTATGTGGAAAAGCAGATGAAAAAGAGCGATTATCCTATGCTCACCAAAGAGATGATCGCGGAAGTGCTGCTGTATATCAACGACCCGACTTTTGGCGAGTTGTCCAGCATCTTCAACGGTACGACCACCATCGACGTGACGGGCAACCCGTTGATCTGCTTCAGCATGGGCGCGCTGCTCGAAGGCAGCGAACAGCGCCTGCAGGCCGTGGAGAATAACCTGAACACTTACATCTGGTCCATCGTACTGCAGCGGAAGTTCCAGGTCCTGCTCTCGTTCGACGAGCTGTACCTGTATCTGGAGCAGCCTCTGATGGCAAAGTACATCAGCTACTTTGCCCGCCGCAGCCGCAAGTACAACGCCTGTATCGGCGTGGCCACGCAGCAGCTCGGTGACTGCCTGGACGAATCTGTGCGCAAGTACAGTTCGCCCATTATCAATATGAGCAGCTTTAAGTTCCTGTTTTATAGTGGACAGGTCGATCTGCAGGGGATGCAGGAGGCGCTGAAACTCACTGACGGCGAGGCCGCCTGCATCAGCGTTTCCAACAAGCGCCATTGTCTGCTCAAGGCCGGTAACGGAAAATACTACATGGAGATTGGGACCCTGCCTTTTGAAGCGGAACTGTTCGGAAGCAAGGGCGGTGTATGACCCATGATGGAGAAGCTCATCCTGCTTGTCACACGGGAACTGGCAGACGAAAAGCACCGCCCGCTGGTCATTGGTATTTTGCTGGCTCCATTGTTCCTGATCGCAGTCATCGTCCTTCTTGTGGTGGGAGCTTTTTCCTTTTTCACTGTGACGCTGGGGACGTTTCTCGCCGAGGACACGTCCCTGGTGGGCGAGACCGTGGCGGCCATGGACAAGGCCAGGGAGGCTTACGTGGAGGAACAGATGGACCTGTACCGCCAGCGTGTCGATCGAAACGGCAAACCTTACCGTAATGTTGTCCTGCAATGGGAAAACGGTTTCTCCAACAATGATAAAGAGATCCTGACCATTGTGTCCTGCTACTATGAGCAGGACTGGAAGATCGACATGAGCGACCTGGCAAGCTGGGCCGTCCTCAAAAGTATCAGTTTTTCGACCCGTGAGAGGGGGCCATACTCCTGCGGCGGGTGCCGAAGCCGGAAAGTGTGCGACGGCCACCCTGATGGCAACGGGGGAACGTATCACCACAGTGATGACGCCGCCGATTGTGACAACTACCACACCGTTACTTATTGCCCTGGCGACCACTATGACCTGTATGTGACGGCCACCCTGCCCGGCTGCCAGGACTGGCGCGGGGACACGGGGGCCACTGAGCAGACCATAGCCCGGTGGGAGGAGCTGAGCGATTTGTCCTACACCGGCGACAGCGCCGTCATGCAGCAGTATCAACAGGCTGTCAGGATGGCCACGCTCAATGAGGACTGGGAAGGCTGGACGGAACTCAATATAGAATGGAGCAAAGTGCTGTTCCAAACGGATTGGGAGGAACTGTACGGCGTAACGGTCACGCAGGTGGGCATTACCGATTCGGGCAGTTATACGCCCGATGATAGCTTCACCGGCAATCTGCCTGGCAGCGGCAACGGCACCTTCATTCTGCCGCTGGCAAGCTACAGCTACATCTCCTGCCATTTTGGAGAAGCAGATGGGTGGACGGGTGCCCCTCACGGCGGTATGGACTTTGCTGCCGGTTACGGCACCCCTATCTATGCCGCTGCGGACGGCGTCGTTGTGAAAGCCGGATGGCACAACAGCTGGGGCAACTACGTGAAGATCTACCACGGCACGGACGCACAGGGCAACAAGATCTATACGCTGTACGCCCATGCCTCTTCTCTGGCGGCCACAGCCGGGCAGACGGTCACGCAGGGGCAGACAATCGCCTATGTGGGCAGCACCGGCGACAGCACCGGCAACCATCTGCACTTCGAGGTGTATGTCAACAATACCCGCGTTGACCCGGAAAACTGGCTGTAAAGTCTGCAATACAGGGAGCAATACACAATATTACGCCGAAACGATTCTTTTTTCTGTACTGCAATACGCACTGCAAGCAGGCATGAAGAAAAAACAAACGATGACAAGCGAAATATTTTGACGATTTGTTTTTTGAGGTTTGAAAAGACTGCGACAGCAATACAAACAGCAATACAAAATCAGGAAGAAAAACCGCGCTGCGCTGCGGCGCGGTGTGTTGCTGTATTGCACTTGTGCAATACAGCTTTATCCTGCATTTTCCCAACCGCTTTCCAATTTTCATAAAAATGGGGAAAATCGTATCCCCGGAAAGGAGCCACTCAATGGAAAATAAGTCAAAGGGTCGTGTGGCCAGAGCGTATAGGATCAGTGATGAGACGGTAGAAACACTGAAGGCCATAGCTGACAAAGAGAACTGCACAGAAACGGCTGTTATCGAGAACGCCATCCGCTACTATCGGGATTATCTGTATGTGCAGAACGACGGGGCTTTTATTACCGAAAGCGTAAAGCGCACGGTGCTGGCCAGCGTCAACCTGATGGAATCGCGGCTGAACAACCGTACCAACAAGGTGCTGTCGGAGCTGGCAATCCAGCAGGCCATATTGTGCCAGGTCATTGCGCATGAACTGGAGGTCAACCCCCGCGCGCTGGACAACTACCGCCGCGCCGCCGTCGAATACCTCAAGATGAACGACCGGGTATTCCGATTGGAGGACATTGTAGAAGAATGACGCTGCGGCCAGCAAAGAAAACGGGCGTTTTGTGCCCGGTTTCTTTGCAAATAAGCGTCAAAAATAAAACGAAATAGCGTCAGAAAACGGTTGTGCCCGTCGGGCACAAAACGCTGTCAAGAACGGGCACAACGCCCGTTTGGCGCAGCGGAAAGTGAGGTGAAAAAGTGAAGGTCAAGGCGATACTCAACTCCGGCTATTTCGCCAATGCGCGTCATGCGACCAACTACATTGCCTATATCGACCGGCAAAGCCCCATCTTCGACCAGAACGGTACAGAAAAAAGGGTGCTGTCGGCACAGGCAGACGTCGAGGCTCCCGGCAACAGCACGGTCTGGTATCATGTGTATTCGCTCAACGCCAGCGACTGCGAACGGCTGGGGGTAGACCGCAATTACATGAAAAACCTGATTGCGCTGAAAGCCGACGAACTGGCAAAGGCGTATAACATTTCTCCAAACAATTTGCGCATGGTATGTTCCTGGCACAACAAGGACTTCCACCCACACCTGCATTTTCTGGTGTGGTCCACCGACAGCCGGGAAGCGTTCATTCCGCACCGGGAAAAAGAAACGGATAAAAACGCCGCACTGAACGCGGCGACCCTCGCGGTCAAGAGCAGCTTCACCAATGAGATATTTCACGGCGACCTGGCATATCTGAAAGAAGAAAAAAGCGCGCAGCGGGATAAACTCAATGAACAGCTGCGCAGACTGGTGTCCAGCGAATATTTGGTGGACCGGGAGATCACCGACGCGCTGAAAGCGCTGGGGAGGGAGCTGCGGGCCACAAAAGGAAAACACACCTATAAATTTTTGCCGCCGCCCCTCAAGGCACAGGTGGACAACGTGCTGGAACGGGTCACACAGAGGGACCCCGTACTGAGGTCTATGTATGAGGAATATCTAGACAGCCAAAAGGAGTTGGTGCTGACTTACGCTTCCAACCGGGAAACGCTGGACAAAAAATTCGCAGAGATCGAAAACAGTTTCTTTCATCCATACTGCGGCTTCGAGGACCGGCGCGCAGGGCGCGCCGAGGTCACACGGCACAATATCATCATACAGGCTGCCGAGCGGTACGCCGGGCCAACAGTACGGAAAAAACCAGCTTCGCACAGTGCACGCCAAAAGTCAACGTCGGCGCAAGCAGCAGATAGGAATGGTACGGCTTCCGCTCACGCGGCGGCAAACCCGGCCCCGCCGCACAGCGGGCCAGCAGTACAGGAAAAACCAGCTTCGCACGGCGCGCAGGAAAAGTCAACCCCGGAACAGGATCTGGCAATGAATACGCAGCCAGCCGATTCGGATGAAAAAGTGGACGGTTCCGACTACCGTGAGAAAAGCCCCGGCTATGCAGCACAGAATATGCTGTACCGCCTGGCAAAAACGCTGCGTTTTGACCAGCAGCAGGCGCAGATCAGAAACCGGGCGCACCAGGCCGCCAACGGACTGACGGGCGAGAAGCAGAATGTGCGCAGGCTGAAAACCGGCCTTGCAGACGAGCGCAACCTGTCCTCGCTGGAGCGTTGACGGGAATTTTGTGCCCGACGGGCACAACCGCTTTCTGACGTTGATTCGTTTGATTTTTGATGCTTATTTGCAAAAAAATACGCGCATCTTACCGTCGGAAATCGGCAATTATTCAAACTGCCCCTTGACAAAATCATGAGATTAAGCGAAATTGTATGCAGAAACACAACAAAGACACAAACGGAGGTACATTATGAACTTTAATATGCAGCAGTTGGAAGATATGAACGAACTGGACCGCCTGTATTTATTTGAGGATGTTCCCGAAGAAGATCTGAAAGCGCACCTTGAAAGCCTGCCAGAGGATGAACGGGTGGCTCTGCTTGCGCTGATTCCCGAAGAGATCCGCTGCAATATGGGCTATCCTTCGGATCAGCAGAATGCCTTTTTGGAAGTAAGCGAACGCTTTGATAAGCTCTGGCCGAAACTGGAGGACTTTGGCGGGTTCAGCGGCAGATACGGCCAGAAGTATAAGGACTGGCTGGAAGCTTACTGCCCGGAGGAGTTCTGGGAACTGGTATTCAAAAAAGAACTGGGCGCAGTCTGCAGGGCCAAAAACGAGGAAGTGGCAAACTTCATTGACGACACGGTAAAGGCGCTGCTCGTGAAGAACCCCGCCCCGGACCAGAACACGCACTTTCTGGAGCACGTAGGCCACATGAACGCCTTGAAGGCGCAGGCAGAGGAAATGGCCGAGCCGCTGATGTTCGGCGGCTGCCAGCGGGGCGAACTGGGGATTCCCAAGCTGGAGCGGCCGGTTGCGACCCGTGGCCGGGGAAAGAACATGTTTTTCAATGGGACGCAGGAGGACTGGGAAGACTGTGGAAAACCTGACGCAATAATCCCGTTTTGAGCAGTTTTGCCGTATGCGCATTTACAAATATATAGACGATTCAAAAGAGCGGACTTCGGTCTGCTTTTTTTATTGTCTGAAATAAAAGCAGGAGGAGTGACGTTTATGCTCAACATAACACAGTATGAACAACTGGAAAAAGCATACGGGAAAACGCTGCGGGAAATTGCCAGTGACAGCGATTCATGGAAAAGGTTTCTGGATTCAGCCGGATACACCTACCGCCAGTCGTTCAAAAATCAGGTTGCAATGTATTCGCAGAAGCCAGGAATGAAAGCGGTTCTCACAGAAAAGCGATGGGAAGATATGAACCGGGCTGTAAAAAGCGGCACAACAGGAGTACGGATTTTTGATGACAAGAGTCCCAACCATATCTCCTATGTGTTCGATTATGCCGACACGGTTCCCGGCTCACCGCCCCCTGGCCCCCGTCCCTGGACGGTACACAAAAACAAAACCGGAATTGCACTGCATAATCTGCTGAAGCGGACCGGGGAAAAGAACCTGGACAGTTATGTTCAAAATCGGGTACGGATGATAGTGGATTCTGAAGTTGATCCCGGCGCGGAACCTGCCGTGCGGGCCGCGCTTCAGCGTTGTCTGGAGCAGAGCGCGATGTATGTCACATGTGTACGGCTGGGCTTACCGACAGAAAGATTAGATACAGGTGCCTTTTCCTTCACGACGAGGTATCGAGACAACGGGAAGGTGATACAGAGAATTGGAACACTCCTCAACCACACGCTGCGGGCATGCCTGGAACCAGTCCGCGATGTGGCCTATTCCATGAACATGACCATGCCCGCGCCGGAGGAAATCGCCGCGCAGGCAAAACAGCCGGAACCTTCTGCTGCCCCGGCGCTGCCGGACCTTGCAAAAGTGCCGGTGCGCCGCGAGGGGGATACCATCACCATCGGCAGCGGCGAAGCTGCGCATGAGATCGACGTCACCGTTTCGGACGAGGACCACGCCGCTATTACGGCACAGCTGCCTGACGAAGCGAGGCGGCCTGTGAGACGCCGTCAGCCTCATGCCGCGCCGGACGCCGGATATGAGCAGCTTTCATTGGCCGCGACGCTGTCCCGAAATGTGCGTGCCGATCTGGAGGACGTCGCCCGCCTGCATGATGGATATGTGCAGCGCATGGAGAACGGCGGTATCCTGTCCTCGGCAGAGGCCGCAGATATGGACGATCTGGAAGATATACAGGGTCGTCTGGAAAAGGAACTGCAACAGGATAAAACGGCGCAAAAAATCGTACAGGAGGCGGAGACCGCAGCGGCACCCCAGAAAGGCGCGGCGGACTATGCCGTGGAGATCCCGGTGGACGGCGAATGGACGAAGTTCCAAACCGTGCAGGAAGCGGAACATGCCGCGTATCAGGAATGGATCAAAGAAGGTCGCAAAAATGCGGTCAATTACAGCTCCACCGGCGACCGCGACCCGTCCGGCGGCCCCAAGGCCCGGTTCCAGGACAATATCGCTGCTTTGCGGCTGCTGCAGTATCTGGATGCCGACGGCCAGCAGGCCATCCCGGAACAGCAGCAGGTGCTGGCCCGTTATGTGGGTTGGGGCGGCCTGTCCGACGCCTTCGACGGCAAAAAAGCCGAGTGGGCCGGGGAATACAAAACGCTGAAGGAACTGCTGCCCGTACAGGAATATGAAGCCGCCCGCGCCTCTACCCTGACCTCGTTCTATACGCCGCCGGAGATCATCCGCACCATGTATGAAACGCTGGAGCGCTTCGGCCTGAAGGGCGGCAACATCCTGGAACCGAGCATGGGCGTGGGCGCATTCTTCGCCAACCGCCCGGCGTCCTTCGATACGAACGGCACGATGCTGTACGGCGTGGAACTGGACCCGGTCACGGGGCGCATCGCCCAGCAGCTTTTTCCTAAAGCAAACATCCAGATCACGGGCTATGAAAAGGCGTCGCTGCCGGACAGCTTTTTTGACGCGGTGGTGGGCAACGTGCCTTTCGGACAGTACAAAGTAAACGACCCTGCCTTCAACCGCTACAATTTCCTGATCCACGATTACTTTGCGGCAAAGAATATCGACAAGCTGCGCGTGGGCGGTATCCAGGCCATCATCACCACAAGCGGGACGATGGACAAGAAAAGCGAGGATGTGCGCAGGTACCTGGCCGCCCGCTGCGACCTGATCGGCGCGGTGCGGCTGCCGAATACCGCATTCAAAGCGGCGGCAGGCACCGAAGTGACCGCCGACATTCTGTTTCTGCAGAAGCGGGACGGCGTACTGTCGAACCCGGAAGCCGACTGGCTCCATGTGGGCCAGACCGCAGACGGCATACCGATGAACCAGTATTTTATCGACCACCCGGAAATGATCTGCGGAAAAATGGAAATGGTCAGCGGCCCCTACGGGCCGCGCCCCACCTGCCAGCCTGATACAGATACCAGCCTGGAAGAGCAGCTGCGCACGGCCATGAGCCGCCTGCAGGCCGTCCTGCCGGAACTTGCGCCGCTGGCTATGGACGAAGAAGAAACCACGGCCAAAGCAAACGCCGTTCCCGCCGCCCCGTCTGTGCGCAATTACAGCTATTGTGTGCGGGACGGAAAAATCTATTTCCGGCGTGACTCTCTCATGTGGGAACAGACCCCCAACGCCATGACCCGGCAGCGAATTGAGGGTATGGTGGGACTGCTCTCTGCCACACGGGAACTGATCCAGGCGCAGGTGAACGACTTGCCGGAGGAGGAGATCGCACGTTTGCAGCGGCAGCTTTCCCGGCAATATGACGATTATGTAAGCAAATACGGCCGCTTGTACAGCCGCGCCAACAACGCCGCGTTCCGCGAGGACAGCGGGTACAGCCTGCTGCGCTCTTTGGAAAGAGTGGACGAAGAAGGAAATTTTGCAGGCAAGGCGGATATGTTTACAAAGCGCACCATCCGCCCGACGCGCGTGATCGATCATGTGGATACCGCCGCTGAGGCGCTGGTGGTGTCGCTTGCCGAACACGGCGGCATCGACCTGGCGTATATGCAGCAGCTTTCCGGCAAAACGCAGGAAGAACTGGTGAAGGACCTGTCCGGCCTGATGTTCCGTGTGCCCGGCATGGGAACGGAAGAAGATCCGGTCTACCAGACCGCTGAAGAATACCTGTCGGGCAACGTCCGGCAAAAGCTGGAACAGGCCCGCCAGGCTGCCGCGCTGGACCCGGTGTACCGGGCCAACGCGGACGCCCTGGCCGCTGTACAGCCCAAAGAGCTGACGGCGTCGAAGATCAACGTGCATCTGGGCACCACCTGGATACCTGCCGACGATGTGCGGCAGTTTGTACTGGAGCTGATGCAGCCCAATGCCTGGGTGGCGCAGCACATCCAGGTACATTATGAGCCGGTCACGCCCCGCTGGAGCGTGACCGGCGGCAGGATGGACAGTGTGAACGTCCGCGCCACGACCACCTACGGCACAAAACGCCGGTCCTTTTACGATCTGTTACAAAGCAGCCTGAATATGCAACCCGCGAGGGTAGACGACTATGTGGAAGAACCCGACGGCAAAAAGCGGGTTGTGCCCAACGTGAAGGAAACACGTCTGGCGCAGGATAAACAAAAGCAGATTGAGGCCGCGTTCCGGGATTGGATATTTAAGGACCCGGACCGGCGGCGTCGGCTGGCCGCCTACTACAATGAACACTACAATAACCTACGCCCACGTGAATATGACGGCAGTTTCCTGACTTTCCCCGGTATGAACCCGGAGATCACGCTGCGGCCCCATCAGCGCAACGCGGTGGCCCGCATCCTGTTCGGAGGCAATACGCTGGTAGCCCATGCGGTGGGCGCGGGCAAGACCATCGTCATGGGCGCGGCGGCTATGGAGAAGAAACGCCTGGGCCTGTGCAGCAAGACCATGATCGTCGTGCCCAATCACCTGACCGAACAGATCGGGTCCGAACTGCTGACGCTGTATCCGAACGCCAATATCCTTGTGGCAGAAAAGCGGGATTTTGAAAAGGACCGCCGCAGGCTGTTCTGTTCCCGCATTGCCACCGGCAATTATGATATTGTGATTTTGGGGCACAGCCAGTTCACCCGGCTGCCGCTGTCCGATGAACGGCAGCAGCAGTTCCTGCGCGATGAGATCGAGCAGTTCACGGAGGTCATCAATGCGGCAAAAAAAGAGCGCACCGGGCAGGAATTGTCTGTAAAGCAGCTGGAGCGGGCCAAAAAATCTCTGGAATCGCGGCTGGAAAAGTTGATGGACGCCCCCAAAGACGACGCAGTGACCTTTGAAGAACTGGGCGTCGATTCACTCATGGTGGACGAAGCGCATCAGTTCAAAAATCTGGCCGTGCAGACGAAAATGCAAAATGTGTCGGGGATTACAACCGCTGAGAGCCGGAAAGCCACAGACCTGCTCATGAAGTGCCAATACCTGGACGCGATCACGGGCGGCAAAGGCGTTGTGTTCTGCACCGGCACGCCCATCAGCAACTCGGCTGCGGAACTCTACACCATGATGCGCTATATACAGGCGGATACCCTGCGTGAGCATAGCCTGTACGCCTTCGACGCATGGGCGGCCAACTTTGGCGAAACGGTCAGCGCTATGGAGCTGGCCCCCGAAGGGACCGGCTACCGCATGAAAACGCGGTTTGCCAGGTTCAACAATCTGCCGGAACTCATCAGCATGTGGAAGCTGGCTGCGGATGTACAGACAGCCGACATGCTGAAGCTGGAGGTGCCGGAACTGGAAGGCGGCAAACCGACGGTCATCATGTGCCCGCCCACGGAGCTGCAGAAGCATACCATCCAGGCACTGGGCGAACGGGCCGAGGCGGTGCGCGCGGGCAGCGTGGACCCTCATGTAGACAATATGCTCAAGATCACGACGGACGGCAGGAAGCTGGCACTTGACCAGCGGCTGCTCAACCCGGCCCTGCCGGACGATCCCGGCAGCAAGGCCAACGCCTGTGCGGACAAGGTCTACGAGATTTGGGCGCAGACGCGGGAACAGCGGTCTACACAGCTGATATTTTCCGACCTGGCCACGCCGGGGACCGGCGCGTGGAATGTGTACGACGACATCCGGGATAAGCTGATCGCAAGAGGCGTCCCGAAAGAGGAGATCGCCTATATCCACGACGCGAACACCGACGCGAAAAAGGCGGCGCTGTTCGCCCGTGTGCGCGCTGGCAAAGTGCGCGTGCTGCTGGGCAGTACACAAAAAATGGGAGCCGGAACCAACGTGCAAACCAAATTGATTGCACTCCACCATCTGGATGTGCCCTGGCGGCCCTCGGATATTGAGCAGCGCGAAGGTCGGATTCTGCGCCAGGGCAACGAAAACAAACGCGTGCAGATATTCCGCTACGCCACGGAGGGCAGCTTCGACGCCTACAGCTGGCAGCTCATTGAGAACAAGCAGCGCTATATCAGCCAGATCATGACCAGCAAGACCCCCGCCCGCTCCTGTGAGGACCTGGACGAGGCAACGCTTACTTACGCTGAAGTCAAGGCGCTCTGTGCGGGAAACCCTCTCATCAAGGAAAAAATGGACCTGGACAACGAAGTGGCGCGGCTCAGCACGCTGCGCAGCGCCCACAATGCGCAGATCTATGAATTGCAGGACCTTGTCTCTATCGGGTATCCGGCAGCAATCCGGCGCATCGGCCAGGAATTGGACGCCCTGCGGCAGGACGCCGCATTGTTTCAAAGCAGCCTGCGCAAAGACGATAAGGGGAACGAGATGTTCTCCGCCGTTATCCAGGGAGTGACCTATACCAAACGCGCCGATGCCGACGCCGCGCTGCTGGACGCCTGTAAGGCGGCCGCAGCCGGTGCAGGCGAGAAGAAGATCGGCCGGTATTGCGGGTTTGACATCTGTGTGGGCTACGACCCGAAGATCATTGGATTTGCGGGGTATCTGCAGGGCGAACAGCGCTACAGGATCGAATTGAAACCGAAGCAGAACTTTTCCTCTTTCCGCGCGGTGCTGGAAAACATATCCGCTCAGATCCCGGTAAAAATCGCCGCGCGCGAAGAGATAGAGAAAAACATTGAATCTGCCAAAGAGGCGGCCAAACAGCCATTCGCCTATGAAGAAGAATTTCAGACCAAGCTGGCCCGGCTGAATGAACTGAATATACTGCTGGACCAGGAAAAGCAGGAACCCGTACAGAATAAAAAAGAGAACCCTATGCAGAAAGAAGAATATCAAGATTTAGACGAATTTCTCGACGATGGCAAAATCGTTCCAGCCAACCAGTTACCCGCCGGATGGCAATGGGAAATGTATAACGATGGAAGTGGCTCTTTACATGGACCAAATTCTGAACGTTTCTACAGTTATGATCTTGCTCCGTATGCCACTTCGGGACTAATCGAATATAACGCCACTGGCAAAGGTTATGATACGTTTGAGGGCTCTCTGGACAGATTTCGCGAATGGGCTGAGCAGCAAATCCTGCAGGAATTGAAGAAGGAACCGCTGCAATATCAGGAGTTTTTGGAGCATCAAAGTCATCAGGATGGTGAAATTGAAAAGAACCCATTGGATATGGAGGACGCAGCCCGGCAGGCCGGGCTGACGGTGCAGCGTGACCAGGACAAGCCGGGCGCAGCCTACTTCGACGCAGACCAGAACGTGATCCATGTATCGGACGCCGGTTCCGAGGAAGATGTGCGGCTCAGTGAACTGAAGGGCTACGCGGACGCCGTTATCCAGCGCACAGCGACGGTGGAGCAGCCGGTCCGCGACCTGGAGAGCGCGTCCCTGGCGGTGATGCTGGCGGCACGGTATGACGTTGGGGTAAGTGACCGGCTGTCGCAGCAGCTGGCGTCCGCCCATGCGGAGGCCGTCAAATACCCGACGTTCGACTTGCCGGTCACATTGCAGCGTCTGGACAAAGCCCTGGATTACTGTGACCACTTCCTGGCCCATGAGCAGGAAAGAGCGCTGGAGCAGGAAGCGGAGAATGAGCCGGAGCCGGAACAGGAGACGGAACTGTCGCCCCAAAGCCAGGCGTTCATGATGGACCTGTAAGGAGGAGATGATTTTTTGAAAAGAGGTTTGCGACCGCTGCTGACGATCGTGATCGTATACGCCCTGGCAACGGCCCTGCAGATGGGGGCCGGGTATGCACCGGGCGGTGGGCTGCTCGTCCTGGCAAAGCTGCTGGCGGCTCTGCTGGCCGCAGCGCTGGTAGAGATGTACAACCGCGCGCCGCTGGCGGTAAAGGATGTGCAGGCCGGGCACGGCCAGCACGGCGACGCCCACTTCATGGAGCCGGAGGAAGTCAAGC
>ERZ1090867.382-NODE-383-length-19252-cov-5.985362_pt1 | contig 19252 bp, 14 predicted proteins | sample MGYA00478476_ERZ1090867 | MGnify/ENA primary metagenome ERZ1090867 (study PRJEB33644, sample SAMEA5815742) | chicken gut metagenome | biome: Chicken; feature: Gastrointestinal Tract; material: Caecum | place: Ireland | collected 2019-01-01 | study: A study of the... | reverse complement strand
AAATAAAAATGTGGACGTATCTGAAGTTTTAGATAATCCATTTCTATCTTCTGTTTTTCCAACTCCTGTTCATAAAGAGTGATCTTCAGCCTACGAATTTGATGAATCATATGACGAAATTTATCATCAATTTGTTCCAGTTCTAGTAGATTGCTCTCTGTCAAATTGAATGTGTAAGAATGATCGTCATACTTCTCCAAACCATGTACAAATTGCTGTACCGGTAACAGTATATTTTTTCTAAGATATGATAACATAATTGCTCCCGCAGCAATCAAAAGAATTCCAACAATACATAGTACAAGAATATTTCCGGTCATTCCACTTATCAAATCTTCTCCAGAAATACGCATTTGAATAACAAATGGTGCCTGTTTTAATTCTCTTTGTATAGAATACCATCCTTTTTCATACAGAACAGTATCTGGATTTGTAATTCCTTCATTTGTAATCATGCCCACAATATGGTTTTGTCCATCTACTAACCTTACAAATCCATTATCGCCCATTGTAATGTTAGAAAACGGCTCCAGAATACTCTTAACATTAACATAGCATCCGAGGTTTACATTACCATTCTGAGCAATCTTACATATATACGTTTCTCCATTACAAGTAAGAATATTCCACTTCTTTTTAATCGCGTACGGAGTATTTCCAAGAACCTTCACTTGTTCCTGTATTGCATTTTGTAACTCTTCAGATGCTTTATATCCTCCATCCGCCGTCAAACTCAATTGATAATATTTATTTTCCGCTTCTAAATAAAGAAAAATCCTATACTCTTCACCATATTCCCATGCACTTGACAAATAATGTTCTCGAAGTTTCACAATACAGTAATCATAATCCAAACTTCCACTTTCCATCTGGCCTACATATTTCCAGAACACTGAATCCGGCTGGTTCTTTTTCACAATCGTAGAAAACAAACTTCTGCTGATTCGAAGAAAACGGTCATCTAATTCATTCGTATATAATTCAGACATCTGCCCCATTTCTTGAATTGTTTGTTCTCTGATATTCTGCAAAATCAAGATGCTTCCCGTCATGTATCCTATAATCATAACCAATAACAAAACAAGTAGCTTTTTTACCTGTTGTGCCAGCGTTCTCCTGTGTTCTGGAATTCTCATTTTTATCCTCCTTAGCCTTTTACCGCACCCAGAGTAATTCCTTCTGCAAAGTATTTCTGCAAAAATGGATAAATAACAAATAGTGGCAGCATAGCAATAAACGCAATTGCCATACGAATCGAAGTAGTTGGTAATTTTGCAACTTCGGCTCCAATATTTCCAGTTACTTTTCCACTTGCAAGATACTGTATATCAGTGATCATCTGATTCAAAAGGTTCTGAATACTATACAATTGCTGTCCCTTATTACCTGATAAATAGTATAGACCATTTGTCCAGTCATTCCAATAACCCAAACCGGAAAACAATCCCATCGTTACAATAATCGGTTTACCTAACGGTAAAACAATCTTAGCAAATACTTTTAGATGTCCAGCTCCATCAATTTTAGCCGCTTCAAACAATGCATTTGGAATACTTGTCGCAAAATAACTTCGCATCATAAGGATATTGTTTGCACTCAACAACAGGTTCGGAATAATCAATGCCCAAATAGTATTTTTTATATGGAAGAAATCAACATACATCAAATATGTAGGCACAAGCCCTCCATTAAATAACATCGTAAAAAATACAAAGAAAGTGATAGCTCTCCGATGCGGCAATGTTTTTACTGATAAAGGATATGCCACCATTGCAGACATCGCAATATTTAAAAAAGTACCGATTACGGTAACAACAATTGTTACTGTATAAGCTCTTAAAATTTTGTCTCCCTGGCGAATAATGTACTGATAAGCATAAAAACTAATTTTCTCCGGGAAAAAGGAATAGCCATTACGTATTAAAACGTTCTCGTCCGTAATCGATGAAATAAGCACCAAAAGAAACGGTAAAACGATAGATAATGTTACCAATATTAAGATCAGATTAACAAAAAACTGATATCCTTTTGCCTTTTTTGAATTTGTCATGAGATTCCTCCTAAAATAACGCCTGATCTTTATCCACACGCCGCACAATCCAGTTACTAATCATAACCACCACAAACCCAACTAAAGACTGATACACACCGGCCGCTGATGACATACTGATATTCCCCTGTTCAATCAACGCCCTGTACACATATGTATCAATAACATTTGTGGTCGGAAACAATACACCTGAATTCATTGGCACTTGATAAAACAGTCCAAAATCCGAATAAAATATTCGACCAATGCTTAGCAACAGCAATGTAATAATCGTTGGAACAAGACATGGCAATGTAATTTTGGTAATCTCCTGCCATTTACTCGCTCCATCCAATCTTGCAGCCTCATAATAGGCAGGATCGATTCCGATTAAAGATGCAATATAAATCAGGCATCCATAACCTACTCCTTTCCAACAATTGGCAACAATTAAAATCACAGGCCAATACTTTGGCTCCTGATACCACTGAATAGGATCTATATGTAGCGCTTCAAGAATCGTATTATTTACCAAACCATTTTCCGAACTAAGAAGCGCATACACGATGTAGCTTAAAATGACCATGGACATCAGGAAAGGTAATAAAATAGCACTTTGATATAGCTTTTTCAGTTTTTTATTCCGAACCTCACAGATCAAAATTGCAATGGCAATCCCCACAACCATATTAACAAAAATAAAAGCAACATTGTACAACAAAGTATTTCTAGTTATAATCCACGCATCGTTTGACGAAAACAAGAATTTAAAGTTTTCTAATCCCGCCCATGGGCTTGCAAAAATTCCTTTTGCAAAATTTATCTTCTTAAATGCAATCACGATTCCGGCCATAGGAATATAATTGTTAATCAAAAGGTAAAGAAGCCCTGGCAATAACATTAAAAATAAAGGCAGGTGTTCTTTGTATATTTTCACTCTGGATTTTTTTTTCATAAGACTCTCCTCTTGCGCTCTGACCGCATAAATAAGTTTAAAAAATCCTCTTTTCCGGATACTTTGTTTCTGATAATACCCGGAAAAAAGGATTATTTTTCTAAAGCAGTTTACTTCTTAATCACTTATTAGCAAGCCACGCGTCGAACTGTTCCTGTTTTCCGCTGATCACTTCATCAATTCCCGCATCCTCCAATGCCTCCAAAAATTGAGGAATGTATACTTCTGGATCCCCTGAACCGCTGAACAGAGTACCACCATATTGTTTTACTACATTTGAAAGCGCTGCAATCTGATTGGAGTATTCTGCTGAATCAAAGAAAAATCCAACTGCCGTTGATTCTTTCGCCGATGCATTAAATTCCTCCATTTTCTCCCAGAGCTGCGGATCAGAACCGGTCCATTTATATGCAATAAACTGATTTGGCAACTCCCATCCCAGATTTAAACTATATCCGACATTTTCAGTTGACACGCCTTCTGGATAATTGATAATGCCATTTTCTTCATCTTCAATTATATAGTCAACCCCTTCTTCTCCCCAATTCAACAGGTTCATTACTTCTGGGCTTCCATAAATATAATCCAAAACCTGCATTGCCTTTTCTGGATTCTCTGAATTCTGGGCAACAGAATAAATTACACCAGTGTAACTTGAGCTATTTATAATCGGATAATCTCTAAATGGAACAATTTCGAATTCATATCCCGTAGAACTTTCAAATTCTACAGGTGTTCCCGGGTGATAAGAAAAAAATAAAGAGAATAAATTTCCTGCTTTACAAACAGTTCTCCAATTTTCTGTATTTGTTCCCGCATCTTGACTAATATATCCTTTTTGATACCAATCATATAACATTGTTGTAGTCTCTTTAAACCAATCAGATGCATAGATATTCTCAATTGTAGTACTGTTTTCCTGATCCATCAGAACACCAAGCATATTGTTATCTGACAAATTGTCCCCGCCAAACAATCTTGTTAAAGGGGTATCACCTTCATTAATGGAAAACAGCATTGTCATATCCGGTTCTCCAGCTTGAACCGTTTCAAAAACTGTTTCCAGATCCCCAGGTTCTTTGATTGCAGAAGTATCAATACCATATTTTTCTACAAGGTCTTTTCTCATAAAAATCGCAGGAATACTTCCCCTTTCAATCTGAGTTGGTACTCCATATAAAAATCCATCGATACTATTTCCTTTTAGCACATCTTCGCCGAAAATTTCTTTCAGATTGGTGCCATATTCGTCGATGAGTTCTGTCATATCCATAATCTGTCCAGAATTCATATACTGCACTGCATTTGTACCATTGGTATAGAAAATATCAATTTTCTCATCACCAGACAGCATCAGCTGAAGCTGTTGTGTCGCACTTGCCCAAGGAAGAACGACGAGATCAAGATTAGCATTCAATTCCTTTTCCAGAATCTCATTAATCTTACCCTCAATTCTTTCTTCATCCGGCTGCTGTGTTCCCTGAATGACCATTGTCACAGTATAGGGTTCCTCACCATCCGATGTACCAGACTCTCCGGAAGCTTCGGATGTACTTCCGCCGCCTCCACATCCGGTAACAGATACCGCCATCATTGCCGCTAACAAAGCAGCCAACCATTTTTTCTTCATACTTTTCTCCTTTCAACTGCGTCCCAATCGGAACATCTTCTGTCGTTTTTGATGAAATAATCTTATCTCTAAACCACTTTAAATTCTATAACTCGTCTGACCTGTTTCCTATCACTTTTTTGACATCTTGAATATTTATAAATAAAGAAACAGCGTTCTGTTCCCATGCTCCATACAGAAATTCATTGCTGACACATTTCTGCATTTTAAGGCACAAAAACAAAACGCTGTATTCGATCTACCGACTAATACGTTTCTTAAAAGTTTCTTAAAACATTCCTACTCGATGAACATCGCGTCTCCAAAGGAAAAGAACCGGTATCTTTCCCGGACCGCCTCCTCATAGGCCGCCATGATATGCTCTTTTCCCGCCAGCGCCGACACCAGCATCAGCAGTGTGGATTCCGGCAGATGGAAATTCGTGATCAATCCGTCGATCATCCGGAACTGATAACCCGGATAAATGAAAATCTCGGTCCATCCGCTTCCCGCTTTGAGAATTCCATCTTCCCCGGTTGCTGACTCCAGGGTCCTGCAGCTGGTTGTTCCAACGGAAATTACCCGATGGCCGGAGGCTTTCGTGTCGTTGATCAGCTTCGCCTGGTCTTCCTCCACCACATAAAACTCCGAGTGCATATGGTGCTGGGTTACGTCCTCCACTTTCACCGGACGGAAGGTTCCAAGACCCACGTGAAGCGTCACATGAGCGATTTTTACGCCCATCTGTTCCACCTGTTCCAACAGTTCCTTGGTAAAATGCAGGCCCGCCGTAGGCGCCGCCGCGGAACCTTCATGTTTCGCGTACACGGTCTGATAACGGTCTTTGTCTTTCAGTTTATGGGTGATATACGGCGGAAGCGGCATTTCACCGAGCCGGTCCAGAATCTCCTCGAAAATTCCCTCATAATGAAACTGAATCAGCCGGTTTCCTTCTTCCACTACATCAATTACCTCGCCGGTAAGGATTCCGTCTCCAAAAGAAATCACGGTTCCCGGCTTACATTTCTTTCCCGGTTTTACCAGTGTCTCCCAGATGTCGTTTTCCTTCCGCTTCAGAAGCAGGATTTCGATCGCCGCATCCGTGCCCACCTTACGGCCGTACAGCCGCGCCGGGATTACTTTAGTATCATTAATGACCAGGCAGTCTCCCGGTTTCAGGTATTCCAGGATTTCCCGGAAATGTCTGTGCTCCACTTCCCCGGTCACCTTGTCCAGGTGCATCAGCCGGGAGGAGCTGCGGTCTTCCAGCGGATCCTGCGCGATCAGTTCCTGCGGAAGGTCATAATAAAAATCACTTGTCTTCATAGTCTCTCCTTAATCAGAAGTCCTGAAACGCATCCGAAAAGATTACGGTTCAGGCGTCTATCTGTCTGCCGTATAGAAATTCACACAGTCTTCTTTTCCATAATAAACCTTGTCTTCCTCAAGAAGCCTGCTCTTTCCATCCCTGACTTCCACAACATTCACCGCACAGTTCAGCGGCACGCTTCCATGCCAGAAATCGCTGGTATCCTCATAAACATTCCGCAGCAGCGCGCGGGTCGCGCACCCATGGGAGGCGATCAGGATCGTTTTATCCTGGTACTCCTCCTTGTGGATCAGTTCCATGTAAAATTCTCTGGTCCTTTTACAGAGCTGCTGAATGGTTTCACCGTCCTCCGCCGGCTGAAAATGCAGCGGGTCATGATAAAAATCATCAAAATGCTCCGACGGGATCTGATAATTTTCCTTCCGGCAGCCCAGGCCCTCCCAGGAACCGAAAGACAATTCCTGGATTCTCGCGTCCTCATACAGAGGGACCTTCCGATTGCCCAGAATGATCTGCGCAGTTTTTTTCGCCCGGCTCAGGGGGCTGGTAATTCCAAGGTCAAAGGGGATATCTTTCATTCCCTCTGCTGTCACTTTCGCAAGCCGGATTCCGTTTTCATTCAACTGCGTATCTGATTGTCCCTGGAGTCTTCCTTCCACATTCCACTGTGTTTCTCCATGACGGATAATATATAATAACATCTTTTTTCTCCATAGTATAGAAATACGTGTAACCGTTCAGCAAGCTGAACGGTTACGTTTCTGCTAACAGATTCCGTACGCCTTTTTATTGACGCAGTTCCACACCCAGTCCCTGAAGACCGTTCAGGATTTTCTTCATTGCGCCATTGATATCTTCTTCCTTCAGCGTTCTGTCTTTCGAACGGAATACTACGGTATAAGCCATGGACTTGTATCCCTCTTTGATCTGCGCGCCTTCATAAATATCAAACAGCTGATAATTCTCAAGGATTTTTCCTCCGCGCTGTACCAGTACATGCTCAATATCGCCGGCAAGAACATTCTTCGGAACTACCATGCTCAAGTCCCGGGCAACTGCCGGATATTTTGCAAGACCTGTATACTTCCGGTCGAAAGTTGCACATTCCATAAGATTCAGAATATCGATCACCGCCACATATACACGACCCCCGATTCCATAATTGTCTGCCACCTGCGGATGAACCTCTCCAAGATAACCCAGTTCCATTCCTTCGTAGAAGACTTCCGCCTGACGGCCCGGATGCAGGAACGGTTTACCTGCTTTCGGATTATATTCCGGGCGTTTTCTCATGCCCAGCTTGTCCAGCAGTTCCTCGACCACACCTTTCATATGATAGAAGTCTCCATCCCCGTACATTCCAAGGGTGAACATCATACGTTCCTCCGGCAGTTCTTTCAGCGGCAGCTCCTTCGGCAGGTAAATATTACCCAGCTCGTACAGACGCACATTTTTGTTCCGGCGTTTGTAATTGGTTGCCAGGGAGGTAAGCATTCCGTTCAGAGGAATGGTTCTCATAATGGAGAAATCCTCACCCAGCGGATTGCGGATCGTGATGGCATTGCGCTGAGGATCATCCTTTGGCAGCAGCAGCTTGTCAAATACCTTCGGGCTCTCGAAAGAGTAGCACATGCCCTGGGAAAATCCGCAGTATTCGGCAACATCCCTCGCGACAGCCTCCACACGCATCTTGAACGGAAGCTTTCCGGTGGTCGCTTCGCCGCTTGGCAGTGTCGTCGGAACATTGTCATATCCGAAAAATCTTACCACTTCTTCTGCGATATCCGCCGTACAATGGATATCCTGACGGAAAGTCGGAGCGATGATCTCATTGGCTGCCTCATCGTAAGCCAGCTCCACCGGCTCCAGATAGTTCAGCATTTCCTCTTTTGTCAGGCTGGTGCCAAGGATCGCATTGATACGCTCCGGCTCAAATTTCACGCGGACCGGCTCTCTCTTCACCGGATATACATCCACCATTCCTCCGACCACTTCGCCGGCTCCCAGTTCCTCCATCAGCTGGCAGGCACGGTCAATTGCCGCCTGCGCGTTGTTCGGATCCAGGCCCTTTTCGAATTTTCCGGAAGCGTCCGTGCGCAGGCCGATACGCTTTGCAGACAGACGGATGTTGGTTCCATTGAAGCATGCCGCCTCGAACAATACTGTCTTGACGTTGTCCGTGATCATGGAATTTTCTCCGCCCATGATACCGGCGATTCCCACTGCCTTTTCCGCGTCACAGATCATCAGAACGTTCTCATCCATGGTACGCTCCTGTCCGTCCAGTGTCACAAATTTCTCATCCTTCTCTGCACGGCGTACGATGATCTGGCGTCCTGCAATCGTATCCAGATCGTATGCGTGCATCGGCTGGCCGTATTCTTCCATCACATAGTTGGTGATATCCACCAGGTTATTGATCGGACGGATACCGTTGGCTGCCAGCGCGCGCTGCATCCACTTCGGAGACGGTCCGATCTTTACATTTTTGACAACTCTTGCGCAGTAGCGCGGGCAGAGTTCCGTATCTTCCACCTGTACCTTGATATAGTCGGCAGCGTTCTCGCTGTTTCCGGTCTCCTTTACCTGAGGCGGCCAGAATTTCTTATGGAACGTTGCAGCCGCCTCTCTGGCAATGCCGATCACGCTGTAGCAGTCGACACGGTTTGAAGTGATTTCATACTCGATGATCGTGTCGTCCAGGCCCAGTGCATGGATGGCGCTTTCCCCAACGACTTCATCTTCCGGAAAAATATAGATTCCATACTCCGGAGCCTCCGGGTAAAACTCTCTGGAGCTTCCCAGTTCCTCGATGGAACACATCATGCCGTAAGACTCCACGCCGCGCAGTTTTCCTGCCTTGATGCGGGTTCCTCCCTCGCTCTTATTGCCGTCATGATCTCCGGCAACCATTCCGCCGTCCAGAACCACCGGCACCTTGTCTCCCTCTTTGACATTGGGCGCTCCGGTCACGATCTGTACCGTTTCGGTTCCAACGTTTACCTGGCATACGATCAGCTTGTCCGCATCCGGATGCTTCTCAATCTTTTCAATCTGTCCGATCACGATTTTTTCCAGATGCTCATCCAGACGCTCATAATTCTCCACTTTTGTTCCGGACAGTGTCATCGCGTCGGTATATTCCTGCGCCGTTACATCAAGATCCGGCACATACATTTTAATCCATGATAATGAAGTATTCATTGTTTTCCTCCTGGTTTATATTTATTCGATCAGAACTGGCTCAGGAAACGGTCGTCGTTCTCATACAGAAGGCGCATATCGTCGATCTCATATTTCAGCAGCGCGATACGCTCCAGGCCCACGCCGAATGCAAATCCGGTATACTCTTCGGGATCAATACCGCACATTTCAAATACATGGGGATGTACCATTCCACAGCCGAGAATCTCGATCCATCCGGAACCTTTGCAGAACCGGCATCCCTTTCCGCCGCACTTGAAACAGCTTACGTCCATCTCGGCGCTTGGCTCCGTGAACGGGAAATGATGCGGACGGAATTTTGTTTTTGTCTCAGGTCCGAACAGTTCCTTCGCAAACACTTCCAGTGTTCCTTTCAGATCGGAGAAGGTGATATGTTTGTCGATGACAAGTCCTTCGATCTGATGGAAGGAAGGAGAATGGGTTGCGTCCACCTCATCCGAACGGAACACACGTCCCGGAGAGATCATGCGGATCGGCAGTTTGCCCTGCTCCATCACGCGGGCCTGCACCGGAGAAGTCTGGGTACGGAGAACAATCTCATCATTGATATAGAACGTATCCTGCTCGTCCTTCGCCGGATGTCCCTCCGGAATGTTCAGCTTCTCGAAATTATACAGATCGTACTCCACTTCCGGTCCTTCCGCAACTTCGTAGCCCATACCCACGAAGATACGCTCCACCTCTTCCAGAGCGATGGTATTCGGATGACGATGTCCCACATTCGCTTTCTTTGCCGGCAGGGTCACATCGATCACCTCAGCGGCAAGTTTTCTTTCGCGGAGTTCCGCCTCCAGTTTTGCCTTCGCCGCTTCCAGCCTTGTCTCAATATCGACACGGGCATCATTGACCAGCTGTCCGACTTTTGGCCGGTCTTCCGGCGCAACATCCTTCATTCCTTTCAGAACTGCGGTCAGCTCACCTTTTTTTCCAAGAACATTGACACGGACATCATTCAGTTTGTCCAGCGCGTCAGACGCTTCAATATCGGCAACCGCATGGTTCAGAATCGCCTGAAGCTTTTCTTTGATTGTTCCTTCACTCATCGCTTTCTATCTCCTTTTTCTTTTTTCATTTCTGCAAGGTCCATCCGCACTCCGTGTTCCCGAAACAAGGATTTTCTAAATAAAAAAAGTCTCCATCCACAAAGGGACGAGACTGTTGTTTCGCGGTACCACCCTGATTCCCGGAACCATTTCCGGGCACTCATGCTGCGCTGTAACGTGCGCAAAACGGTTATCCCTACTGAAGCTTTCAGGACAACTGCTCCGGTGCGAACCTCAAGCGGTCTCTGAACTTAAGGGAGCTTACAGCCGGTGACCCCCTCTCTCTGTAAGAAAAAGACTGCTCTACTGACACTTTCTATGCAGGTAACCTATCCTGTTTTCGATGAAATCCATCGGATAGCTTTTATTTTATACAGCCCCCGGAGAATTGTCAAGTTTTTTTTGCTCCGCTGCTCTTGGCAGGAGGACGAAAACAGAATAGTTTCAATGTCTTCGCAGTTTCGCTGCCGCCGCTTCCTCCAGCCTTCTGAGCCTGTCCTCGAAATAGGAGTTGATCTCAGCTCCTATCAGCAGGATCCACATACAGAAATACAGCCAAAGCATGATCAGTACCAGCGTGGTCAGACTGCCGTACATATTGACCGTTCCCGGTGTCAGGTCTATGTAGATAGAAAATGCCAGCGAAAACAGCGACCATGCCACCGAAGACACCATCGCACCGGGAATCTGGCTTTTCAAAGTTGCTCTCCGGTTGGGAACAAACTTGTAGATCATCAGGAATACCAGGCACAGCAGCACCAGGGTAATCATTGTCCTCATTCCGACAATCACGGAAGTCACTTTTGCGATCACCGGAAATCTCTCGGCAATTCCCATCTGGATCTGATTTCCGAAGACCAGAAGAAGCAGCGTCACTGCCACAGCCACGACAAAAATCAGCGTATAGACCGCGGAACGCAGGCGGTTGATCACATATCCTCTGGTCTCCTCCACCTGGTAAATGCAGTTCAGTCCTTTGCTCAGCGCATTGACGCCCTTCCCCGCCGACCACAAAGCGATAATTGCAGACACGGGAACGAACGCCGCAGACTTTCCGAAGACTTCATTGACGATCACCCGGATAAAGCTGCTGAATTCCTCCGGCACCATCCGTATCAATGCGGTAGTCACGATCTCCTGCGTCAGCGGCGTGTACTTTACCAGCGTCACAAGCAGCAGTACAAACGGAATAAAGGACAGCAGAATAAAATAGGCACTCTGCGCCGCATAAGCGCCTACATGATCCTTATTCAGTCGTTTCAGAAAGCCTCTGATCATCTCCACCATGCCCATGATGCCATTCTCCTTTTTCAATACATCCGCCCTCTTTCTTCCGTATTTCGCCGCTCTGTGCAGCTAAAAATTCAAGCAGCCTGCTGTGTCCACTTTAGAGCGTGTTTAAAAATTCATTCCTGCAATGTGCAGCAGTTCTTTTGTATTACAGGAATTAGATACTGGTCAGTTCCACATTCGCATAGAAAAAGTCCAGTATCTCCTCATACGTCTTTCCCTGCTCCGCCATATGCGCCGCTCCATTCTGAGACATTCCCACACCGTGGCCGTAGCCTCCGCCCTGAAACTGATATCCGGTCACCGTTCCGTTTTCCGTCACCGGATGACAGATAAAGTATGCGCTTGGCATCAGGCTCATCTCCGTTGTGGTTTTTCCGTCATTTTTCAGGATCGGATACCCTTTCGTCGAAAATACTTCCCGGATCTCATACTCACTGGTCAGTGTTTCGCTGCCGGAAGTTCCTTGAATCGTCAACGTCTCGATGGCTCCGCCGGAGGAACGTTTCACCACCTGAATGGAGCTTAACGTTCCGATGCCATATTTTTCTATCCGGCTGTTCAGATAGTCAATAGGAAGGGTTACCTGCCAGCGGTACCATCCGTCCTCCGCTTCATAACTATTCTCATCCTTCGTCGTAATAAAACTTGCAAACGCTTCCTCCGTACTGATATCCGGCGCCGCATCCTCTCCGAGATAAACACTCTCCAGATATGCTTCATCACTGCTGGAATCCCACACCTCATCTGTGCTGGTATGTCCGCTGGAGGTGGAGAAAAAGTATGCGGTGATCGGCTCCCCGCCGCAGGTCAGGATCTTCCCGGCGGTAGCGTCAACCGCCTGATCCGTTGAATCCTGTCTCTGTGTATTATTATATACCTGATAGGACACACTGTCATCCACCTGGGCGTGATAATCGGACAGGCTGTTGTTCAGCATCTGCCGGTAGGCGTACGTTCTTGCACAAACCGCCTGGGCTTTCAGCGCTTCCTGCGCATAAGAAGCAGGCATTTCACTGGGAACCACATATTTCAGATATGTTTCCAATGGCAGTTCATTGACAAGAACAAGCCCGTTGCTTCCCTGATATACCTCAAGCGTCCCTTCATAGACCGGCACTCCCTGCGCCCGTTCCAGATTTTCCACCGAGATCCCCGCTTCTGTATTCTCGGGCCTGATAACAATACACCCATTCTGAAACCACTGAGAATCCTGTGTGATTTCCACCGCTTCACCGGCTCCCGCCACATAAGTGTCTCCATTCAGATGGAGCGGGGAATTTCCTTTCAGTACCAGCCTGTCGTGAAAATATCCTGCAAAATCCGTTGTTTTGATCAGCACGCGGATATTTGGTTCCTCAGCGGAAGCGCTCTGTGCCTCTGCGCTTTCCGCTTCGTTCTGCGCCGCCGCATTGCCGGACACCGTATTCTGCGCTGCCGGTTCTGAAGTTTCCTGTGCCTCTGTATCGTCTCCGGCTGCATTCTTCTGCATATACTCCTCCTGTTCCCTCAGAACCAGTTCCTCCTGGGAAAGTTCTTCGGAAACACCGGAAAGATTCTGCACACTGCTTTCCCCGCTCTTCTCCGCCTCTCCGTCCAGTTTCAGCTTGGTCAGACAGAATCCGGCGAACAGCAAAAGGCAGCATCCAAAAAGTATCAGTTCAAGACCATCAAATTTCTTTTTCATGTTTCTATTATATGCACATGAAACATTTGCCATACACCGCGGCATGTCTGAAAATGATACCGTTCTGAAAACTCCCGAAAAGCAAAACCTGCTGATCAGTTCTCTTCCCTTCTGACCAGCAGATTCCGTTAACTCATCTTTTTTAGAAGATAAATTTGTATGTCGTTGTGGTATCGTATGTTTCTCCTGCCTTCAGTACCGGCTTCTCTTCCTTTTCCTCATTGATCGCGTTTGGAATGTACTGAGATTCCAGACAGAAGCCTGTCCGGTTTGTATAGACAGCGCCCTCTTTTCCTTTCACATTGTCAATGAAGTTTCCGGTGTAAAACTGGAACGCCGGAAGGTCTGTATACGCCTCCATGACAATGCCGGTCTGATTCCCTTTCACGATCGCGAAAAGCTGCTGGCCGTCCTCGGTTTTATCGATGATAAAATTGTGATCATAGCCTCCAGTCAGTTTCAACTGTTCAAAGTCCGCGCCGATCTCCTGTCCAATGGTCTTTTCTTTTGTAAAATCCATCGGTGTTCCTGCCACTGGCGCATGCTCTCCCGTCGGGATGGACTTGGAATCGGCAACCGGACTGAAGTGTCCCGCTTTCAGGCATACGGTGTGATTCAGAACATCGCCGCTGTCATGTCCGTTCAGATTGAAATAACTGTGATTTGTCATATTCGCCACAGTATCCGCATCGCAGGTTCCGCAGTAGTGAATCGCCACCTGGTTGTCATCGGTCAGGGTATAAGTAACATCCACAGCAAAATTTCCCGGGAATCCCTGATCCTTGTCCGGGCTGTCCAGATGCAGGGTGATCGCCTGATCCGTCACTTCTTTTACTTCCCAGAAACGGTACTCGTAGCCGTCCGGTCCGCTGTGGAGATTGTTTCCATTTTCATTGGCTGCAAGCTGATATTTCACCCCGTTCAACTCAAAAGCCGCATTGGCGATCCGGTTTCCGTTTCTTCCAATGGTCGCGCCCAGATGACACGGGTCCGTCACATATCCTGCCGCATCGTCATACCCCAAAACCATGTCTTTCCTGCTTCCGTCCCCAGCTGGAACCTTTACAGATACCAGATGTGCGCCATAATCGCAGACGGTCATCTCCATCCCGTTTGCGTTGGAGAAAGAATACAGCTGTGCTTCTCTTCCTTCCACTGTTCCAAATGCTGTTCTGTTCATACCTTCACTCTCCTTGATCACAAATAATAAGAGAGCCATTTTCATGGCTCTCCCTTTGTCTTTTGTAACCCCGGGATGCCGTTTCCTATATTTTGACTCCTAGCACGCAAGCTAGGTGGGTAACCGCAATCACAGCTTCTGCCTTCCGCTGACGTCTGTTTCCAGGGCGGCCTGACATCCGCAGGACAATAATAAGTCTCCCGTTTAAAGTAAATGTAGGTTCAAAATAATAGGATTATCGCACATTCCAGGTAATTACCTTTATGATTTTTTTTTACTGCTCTTTTCTATACATGAATTATAAACTAATTCCCTACGTATTGCAAGTGGTAACTTTTTCTTTTGACATATTTCGACAAACGCTCTTCCATGCCTGCATATTTACCGGGCAGAACGCTTTTTCAGATGATGATGCAGACCATTCCGCCCTTGCTGTCATTTACGATCTTCTGCATGGAATCCTGCAGTTTTACCTGGCTGTCTTCCGTAATCTGCGCAATTTTTGTCCGGATGCCGTCCTCCACGAGCTGCTCAATGGATTTGCCGAAAATGTTCGTCTGCCAGATACCGTCTTCCTGTTTTGCGCTTTCTTTGATAAATGCGATCAGGTCCTTCGCCTGCTGTTCGCTCCCGACAATCGGTGCGATCTCTGTTTCGATATTCGCCTTTATCATATGGATCGACGGACTGGTGGATTTGATCTTCACTCCAAATTTGCTCCCCTGCTTAATTACCACCGGTTCATCCAGGGTGATCTCCTCTTTCTTTGGAATCACAACCCCATATCCGCAGCCGCGGACGGAAACCATGGCATCCTGTACCTTCACATATTCCTCCTTCATCCGGGACAGTTCCTTCAGCGTCTGCATCAGTCCGTATTCATCCTGAATCTCCACGCCGGTCATCTCACTGATCATGTCATAATAAAACTGCTCCCGGATATCCACCCGCACTTCTACGATGCCGGTCGATAAATCCATAGACTGCAGGCTGGTATTCTTTACATACCCACTGGGCAGGTTCACCGTATCCTTCCGGATATCCCTGACATAATGAAGCTTTTCTGACAGTTCCCTTATGTTTGATAAAAGCTCTGCTTTCAGCGGAGCCTGCAGCGGCAGAAGCTCCACCCATTTAGGTATGTAAAACTCAATCTGGCGCAGAGGGAACTCATACAGGACCTTTTCCAGAATGTGTACGATATCCTCCTTGCGGAGCTGATCGCAGTTCACAGGCATAACGGAAACCTGGTATTTCTGTTCCAGTTCCCTCGCCAGTTTCTGCGTCTCTTCCCGATATGGCTTCTGGGAATTGAGCAGGACCATGAACGGTTTTCCCTGCTTTTTCAGCTCCTGTACGGTCCGCTCCTCCGCCTGGGTAAAATTCTCTCTCGGAAGTTCCCCGAAAGAACCGTCGCAGGTCACCACCAGCCCGATGGTGGAATGGTCCGCGATCACTTTCTGGGTGCCAAGTTCCGCCGCCTGGTGGAACGGAATCTCCTGGTCAAACCATGGCGTCTTAACCATCCGCTCCTTGTCTTCCTCCATATTTCCCGCGGCGTCAGGAATCAGAAAACCCACACAGTCGATCAGCCGAAGCTGCACCGGCTCCCCTTCTCCCAGCGTCATCTTCAATGCATCCTTCGGAATAAACTTCGGCTCCACCGTAGTGATCAGTTTTCCGGAACCGCTCAGAGGCAGCGCGTCCCTTACCTCCGCCTGCTGCTCCGGCGGAAGCTCCGGCAACGCCAGCACCTCCATAAACCGCCGGATAAACGTAGATTTCCCGGTCCTCACCGGTCCCACGACTCCAATCAGAAACTGTCCGTTTGTCCTGGTCTGTATATCTCTGTAAACCGAAAACGCATCCATCCAAACTTTCCCCCTTGTCCTGAGATATGTACCTGTGGCATCCAATTGAACTTCTTTGCTGATCTGGATGTCACCAGTTACCGTTCCGCCATTACGTTATGCTGGAATGAGAGAAACGGTAACTACTGTTATACTATATGTAGCCGGAACTCAGGATATACCCGGGAATCCATAAAACAGGCGGTGTCCTTCCCGCCGTAAGCCGGAAGAACACCGCCTGCAGATATCCAAAAATTTCTCTGTCGCTTTTTCCTTACCGATCTTTCTTTTTACAGATATTTTCTCATAGCTGCCTCTACCACATGGCCAACCAGAACGGAGGTGGTTACAGATCCCACACCGCCCGGAACCGGGGTGATCGCTTCTACGATCGGCTCAGCCTTTGCGTAATCCACATCGCCGCACAGCTTGCCTTCTGCATTTACATTGATTCCCACATCGATGACAACCTGTCCCTCGCGCAGATAGGTGTCATCCACAATGCCTGCACGTCCTGCAGCAACGATCACAATATCCGCCTCTTTTACCACAGAAGGCATATCTTTCGTTCTGGTATGGCATACGGTAACGGTTGCATTTTTCTTAAGAAGCATCATTGCCGCCGGCTTTCCTACTACCAGAGAACGTCCTACCACCACTGCCTTCTTACCGGTGCAGTCGATGCCATAGTGATCCAGGATCTCCATACATGCCCATGGCGTACATGGCGGAAAGCCCTGATCGGTTCCTGCAAATACGCCGACCATCGATCCGTCTGTAATACCGTCCACATCTTTTTCCGGAGACAGTGCCTTGATCACAGCAGCCTCGTCCAGATGTTTTGGCAGCGGGCGGAAGATCAGAACGCCATGAATTTTGTCATCTTTGTTCACACGGTCTACCGTAGCCATCAGTTCTTCCTGGGTCACATCCGCCGGAAGCAGGAATTTTTCATAGGCAACACCCAGCGTCTCGCATCGTTTTGTCGCTCCGCGCTCATAGGAAAGATCGTCTTCACGCTCTCCCACACGGATGATACCCAGCGTCGGTTTGATCCCTTTTTCTTCCAGTTTTGCCACGTTTGCCTTGATGCGCTCATTCAGAGCGGCGGTTACTTCTTTTCCCAATAATTGTTTTGCCATTGTTCCATGTTCCTCCAGTTTCTCTCAGCCTTTTAAACGTCCAAGGACGCTCTCAAATACATCCTCTGCGATTTTTGTGTATTTCTCCAGCATCTCATCGCATTTTTTATTCAAACTTTCCGCATACTCTCTGTCCGCCATAGACTTCGTGTTGATGTAGACATTCAGAGACGCTCCTTCCAGGGCAGCCTTGCAGAAAGCAGCTCCCACGCCTGCGTCACTGATGGCAAGAACCGAGCCTTTCGCCGCAAACTCTACCAGCAGATCGATTGCCTCACAGCATTTTTCCATGATCTCCATCGGAACGGAACATGCTTCTTTCAGCGCTGCTTCCATCACACGGGCTTTTTCCGCCTTCTCCTCCTCAGTCTCCTTCGGCATTCCATAAGCTTTGGAAAGCGGTTCAAATACCTCCGCGTCGCGCTCTACCAGATGAAGCAGCTCTTTCTGCAGAACATCTGCCTTCGCCTTCAGTTCCTGCATCTCCTCTTCTACCGCCGCGTACTTCTTTTTTCCCACAGTCAGGGAACCAATCATATTTCCAAGAGCCGTTCCCACCGCGCCTACCAGCGCAGACGCGCCGCCGCCGCCCGGAACCGGCGCTTTGGATGCAAGTACAGTTACAAATTCATCACATGGTACTGTTGAAAAACCCATAAACCTATCCTCCATAAGTTTCATAAAATGTATTACAAAGCCGTCAGACACATAAAGGACAGACAAAGAACTTCCGCATGTTTCTTTTGTCTGCCTGCTTTTATGCTCTGGCTCTTCGTTCTCTGAGATATCCTGCAAGAATCTGTGTCAGCGGACTCAGATACAGGCTGACCGTGATCACACACAGAAGCGGCGTCATCACCGCAAACTGGATCAGACGTCCCGGAAGGATTGCATAGAGACTGTATCCCATAAACAATACCATTCCCGCCGTGTTAAAGATAATGGTGGACAGTACCGCCGCAACAACGACGGACGCACAGATCCCCACGGTCTTTCTTTTTGTGCTTCCTTTCGCCAGACGAAGCCCTATTGATCCCGGCACAACGCCCCAGAGGATCGCCGAAACCGTAATCAGCGGATTAATCGCATAACCGTCGATCAGACATCCGATGAGATCCGCCACCATGCCGACAACGCCTCCCGCCAGCGGACCCAGCCAGAGTCCGGACATGATCGTCGCCGCCGGACCGAAGCCAAGCCGGAACGGTCCCAGATCGATCGAGCAGAATCTGGTAAGTACAATATTCATGGCGACAAAAAATCCCATGAATACGATGGTCTTTGCGGACCACCTTCTTTTTGTTTCCTGATGCATATTTGCATACGCTCCTTTCTTTCGGCAGGCACAGCTTTGTGATGTATAGTAGTACCACATCAAAAGCGACCACCAGAAGAAGCGTGTATCTCTTTTCAATGCAGTAGCGGACGCGGCATTGCATCGTGGAATCTCTCCTTCGTTCTCAGGCAACTTCCCATCCTTTGAGACACTTGACGCGCAATACCTACTCTACTATATGGCAACCGTCCGCAACAGTTCAGCCAGCCAAACTGTTACAAGCATTCAGCTTTTCCTACCTGTTGCACGATATAACCTTTCCTGCCATGTTTTTTACTTGCTCAGTGCTTTTAGCATATCGTTGACTACATCGCCAACTACAGCCATATCCTCTCCCTGGGTAAAAGCCACCGTAAAATTGTCAGAGAAAAGGATCTGTGCGGACGGCGGAAATTCATCATCCCCCTCCCACAGGATCAGCTGCACCTGCAGGCCTTTCAAAAATTCCAGCTCAAAGCCCGCGTTGCCGGCTTTGAGCGGTTTCGCGCCGACGCGTTCCATGATCTCACGGAAAACCTGCAGTCTATTTCCAAAGCCGAATGCCAACCGAAACAGGCAGCGGCCCTGAAACTGTTT
>ERZ1090867.368-NODE-369-length-19712-cov-11.848502_pt1 | contig 19712 bp, 23 predicted proteins | sample MGYA00478476_ERZ1090867 | MGnify/ENA primary metagenome ERZ1090867 (study PRJEB33644, sample SAMEA5815742) | chicken gut metagenome | biome: Chicken; feature: Gastrointestinal Tract; material: Caecum | place: Ireland | collected 2019-01-01 | study: A study of the... | reverse complement strand
TACACCTATTAAGTCGTCGGCAGCGTCAGATGTGTATAAGAGACAGATGCAAATATGTCAACACTGTTTGAATAAAAATTTTCTCATTTTGTGAATATTTTTATTGACGAATTTTTAAAACTGTTGTACAATGCACTCAGGAGGAGATAGGATGTGATTTCCGAAAGAATTCGAGCTTTGAGAGAAAAAACAGGGATGAGCGCCAGAAAGTTTGCAGAACACATAGGGGTTAAATATACAACTTACTATGGATATGAAACGGGAAGTAGAGAACCTGGCTCTGATTTTCTAGTTTTGCTTGCAAAGCACCATGGAGTAACCACCGATTACATTTTGGGAATAGAAAAATCCCCCGCACCTGAAAAAACAAGTGCAGGGGATGAAAGACTTGACGGAATTATTAAAAACTATGAAGAACTGAACGAAGCGGGAAAAGATGACTTGGCCAAACACGCCGAACATCTTACCTACATACCAGAATATAAAAAATGTGATTCGCTTCTTTCAGAGGACACAAAAATAGGTTGAGTTTGTAAGAGCTGAAGATAAAATAATCAGAATCAATAATAGGGGTGATAACGATGTTTTTATTTTCTAAAAAAGCGAAAGAACAGTGTTCCATATGCCATGAAAATGAAAGTTCCAAGGTTTTGAGTGATGGGTGTGTTTGTAAGCAGTGCTTAGAAAAATGTAATTTGTTCATCCGCCCATTGTCGGCATGGGGCAAACTGACTGTTGAAGATATCCAGAACGCCATTGCAGCGCAAGAGAAAAACCAGTACCTTGACAGCATCTTTTCCAAAACAGATGAGGTTGAAAGGTATATTCAAATTGATTCAAAAAATATGCTTATGAAAGCGACAGCAGCGCCGGGAATTGTTTTTTCCTTAGACGAGCTAGTTAGTTATGAGCTCGTTGAAAATGGTCAGGCGAAAACAAAAGGTGGATTGGGAAGTGCTGTCGTAGGCGGTGCGCTTTTTGGAGCAGCCGGAGCCGTTGTTGGGAGTATTGTAGGCAAGAAGCAGATCCAAGAAGTAACCGAGTACAAAATTAAATTTGTGACAACGCATCCCTATAAGAAGATGTTTTACATCGACCTGCTAAAAGGGATGAAAACAAAAACAGATAGCTTTATCTATAAAACCAACCAAACATTGGCTGAAAACATTATTGCTCTTATTGCATCAATAAAAGCTTCCTCAGAAAAATCAACGAATAGCACGCAGCAAGTATCTGCAGCGGATGAGCTTTTGAAATTTAAAGAGCTGCTGGACTGCGGCGCAATTACACAGGGGGAGTTCGACCAGAAAAAGAAGCAGCTGCTTGATGTGTAACTTTGAATTTGGAGAATTATGTGAAACAACGCACTTTGTGTGTTGGAATATAAAATTTGGAGGAATTGTATATGAAGTGTCCGAAATGTGGTAGTGAAAATCTGGAAACAATCAGTGATGTAAAAGGCAAGGGCGCGAGCTTTTGGAAGCTTTGCTGTTGCGGTTTGTTAGGTCTTTGCGGAGCAGGAAAGACAACAACTACTCATTATTGGGTGTGCAAGGACTGTGGAAACAAATTCAAAATGTGAAAATTTGTGGATTAAAAGCATGGAGTGGTGTTACAAGTATTGGGGATGCCATCAAATGCCCGAAAGAAGCTTCTTTTTTAAAGGATACCAACTCCCGGTATGCGCAAGATGCACAGGAATCATTTTAGGATATTTGATTGCCGCATTGACTGTTTGGTTTATTCCAAAAACATGGCTGTATGTCCTCTTAATAATGCCTATGGCCATAGATGGTACAACTCAATTTTTGGAGTGGCGAAAATCAAATAACATCTTGCGATTGATAACGGGAATTTTGGGGGGCTTTGGGTTTATTTGCTTTCTAATCTCGGCGATTATTTTCTTTATTGAACAAGTGAAGTGAAAATTATTTGGAAGGAGCATGAAAATACTCTTAAAAGTATTGAAAGGAGTATAAAAAAGGAGTATAATATATACTGTAAGGAGGGAACAAAAGTGACTGTAAGAGAAATCTTAAAACAGCTTCATGCCGATGGTTGGCGTGAAGTTGAGGGCAGAACAAAAGGTTCCCATATTCAGCTCAAGCATCCAACAAAACCGGGAAAAGTCACTGTTCCGGCTCATGGCGGTGACATTCCGGTTGGGACGCTCAAGAGCATAAAAAAACAGGCGGGGCTAAAATAAGCCCCGCCGCTATAAAAGGAGTGGAACGATGATGCGAAAACTCACCTACCTTGCAGTATTTGAACCCGCAGAAGATGGCGCATATTCCGTCTATTTCCCGGATTTACCCGGATGTATCAGCTGGGGAGCGGACTTTGAAACTGCTGTTTCTGAAGCGCAGGACGCGCTGGGGCTGCATATTTACGGAATGGAAAAGGACGGCGAAGCGCTGCCGCCTGCTTCCAAAAAGCCCGAAATCGACCCGGATACCGCGCCGGGCTATCTCGTCAGCCCTATATCTGTGTATCCTGAATTGGTTGCTGATGAAATTGACAACCGCCGTGTCAAAATGAATGTGACCATTCCTGCGTGGGTGAAAGAGCTGGCCGTGGAAAAAGGGCTGAACAGCTCCCGTCTGCTGGAGGCTGCCATTCTTGACGCGGCACATGTACAGCGTCCGAATGTTCGGCACGCTTAACCATTTTGGTGATGCCACCGAAATGATAACCTGAATTTTTAAAACAAAAAATCCCCCATCGGCGGCAACCGATGGGGGATAAAAGAGCAGCTTACCCAATGAGGATAAAACAGCCTTAGCAACTGTGATTATACCTCATTTGGGCAGGCTTGTCAAACTGCGCCCAAAAGGAGGTATTTTTTTATGGGAAGACCAAAGAATAAGCCCGCCCGCAAAGATGGGTATTTTGAGTATAAAGGGGTTGTCGGGCAGGGAATTAACGGCCCGATACGCAAAAGCTTTTATTCTAAAATCAGCAAAAAAGACGCCGAAAAGAAGTATCAGGAGCATCTTGTTAACCTGAAAACAGCTGAGGTGACAGGCGTTGGCTTTGTCGAAACGGGGACAGGGTTTACCGAGTGGGGGCGCATGTGGCTGGAAAACTACAAAAAACCGACCCTCAGCGAAAATGCGTACCTTTGGAGCTACAAAAACACCTGCGAAAAGCACTTGTTTCCCTATTTCAAAAACGCCGATTTGCGTGCAATTCAGCCCGCACATATTCAAAAATTTTTTAACGAGCACAAACACTACTCTGAAAGTCTTTTAAGAAAAATCAACATGTGCCTAATTGGGATTTTTTCTAGTGCCATCGAAAATGATAAGTGCTACAAAAACCCAGCGCTTTCCAAAAATGTTGCCTGGCAAAGCGGCAAGGATAAGCAGGAAAAACGTGTGTATGCCGACGAGCAGATAAGCACCCTCACCGCTTTAGTGGAGCTGCCGGAGATAGTGGCGCTCCTTTGGACAGGAATGCGTATCGGGGAGCTGTGTGGCCTGATGTGGCAGGACGTAGATCTGCCGCACGACAGCTATACGATACAGCGCAGTATCGCAGTCAAAGCGGGGGGCGGGGTAGACGTTCGGCCGCCGAAGTGGGGAAGCACCCGTACCAATCCGATTGAACCGATATTCAAAAGAGTTTTGGAGCATCAGCCGAGAACAAGCATCTATGTTTTTCCCAATAAAAAAGGCATGTGCCAAAATCCAAACACGCTGCGACAGAAAATCAGCCGCGCTATGGAACGCCTACCGGAGGATATTCCGCGATTGCTGCCGCATGAGCTGCGCCATACTTACGGCACCGCACTTCGGCGCCGTGGCGTAGATATTTATAGTATCCAGAAAATCATGGGCCATAAAGATATTAAAATGACAACGGAGCTTTATGTGCATAACGAAGTGGAAGAGCTGAAGAAAGCGATTCTTGTTCCTCAAAAAAAAATTCAATCTATTTGAAGTGCCGCTTGTCGTATAAATGTCGTATTTTAGAAATACAGACCTGTAGATCTATTGCAAATAAAGGTTTTTGCGCTTTATAAAATTCAATGTCATGCATGCCAGTAAACCCCGAAAAACCACGGTATAACAACAAAAAAGCCACCAGTCAAAAGACTGATGGCTTTGGTCCGAGTGGCGAGAGTCGAACTCACGGCCTCTTGAACCCCATTCAAGCGGTGGAAACTTCGTATGGGTTCAAGTCCCTTCATCCGCACCAGTTCAAAAACCGTGGTTTTAAGCCAAAAAGTGGCTTGAAGGCGCGGTTTTTTCTTTTGCAAAAGATGAGAGTATCAAAAAATAGTAGGCTGTAAAATACCTCAAAAACGGTTTTAAAATGTCGTATAAAAAGTCGTATAAAAAAAGAGCCTTGGCAGTCGTGCCAAGGCTCAAGTTATTTACGGATCCTTTTCGTTTTCGGGGGCGGTTTCGGCTTTACCTTTCAGTGCTGCAAAGGCGTTTTGGATGGCCGGGGGGATGGGAACGCCCATAATGCCGAGGTTTTCGACGATGCTCAAGCCATCGTTTGCAATAAAGAACAAAATCACGGCGTCGCGCGCCAGCTGCGTGCCGGTGTAAACATCCACCCGGCAGGCAATCAGCACGCAGAGAAGAATGGCCATCTTGCGCAAAAGCCCCCGGAAGCTGGCATTGCTCTCAAAGGTTCCATTGGTGCTTTTCGGGCTTTTCTTCCACACCAGGGCGCACAGTACGCCGGTGACATAATCCACTGCCATAAGGATGACCAGTGTTTGCAGCCCTGTGTCCCAGCCGCCCAGCGCATTGGCGATGACTGCCCCCACGGCACTTGCGCCGCCCAGAGCAGTATAATAAATCGTTTTTGCTGTCATAACATTAAACCTCCTTCAGTACGGTTTGCACGCCTTTGGCGGCAAGCTGCTGCACAAGCGCCTGTGCGTTTTCTTCCTTTGCAAACACCCCGCACTGGACACGAAAGCCGCCCTCGGCTTGCACAACGGCGCTTTCCACGCCTTTCTTGTTCAGCTCTGCGCGGAAGGTGTTGGCGTTGCCCTCTTTTTCAAAAAAGCCCGCCTGTACCACATACATTCCCGTGGCCGTTTGAACCGGCAGCCCCAGCTCGTCCGCTTTTTTGGTAAATGCTGCTGCATCCCCGCTGCTCATGCCGCCGACAGTGATAACGCCGTCCGTTTCGGCAAAGGGGATGGCCAGCGCCTCGGCCATTTGTTTCAGTGTCAGCACATCTCCGGCAGACGCGGGACCGATATGCAGCGTAGTGAGCTTTTCCGATGTTATGCTACTCCCGGACGCATTGGCCAGCTTATTTGCCTCGTCACAAACCCATTGCAATTTCTTTTTCAGATATGGACCAGGGCAAGCGGTGGCGGTGTACATGCTGTGATAAGTAAGTGTCTTGCCCACAACCAGCGGAAAAAGCCCATTTCGGCGGGCAATGTCCGCCACCAGCTTCACGAGCGTTTGCAGACTGGTGTCCGACACTTCCCAATTCGGCGCGCCGGAGCTGTTGGACACCTCAATGGTCACGGCGCGGCAGTTAGCCGTCCAATTCGAGTTTGTCCAAGCAATGTCATCTTCGGAAACATATTGGCCAATCTGAGTGCCGCTGACGCCATAGTGGGAACTGCCGTTGCGCCCTTTTCTTTGCCAGAGGCTTCCCAATGCGTCTACGCTGACGATGCCGGCCGCGTGATGCACGGTGATTTCAGAAATTTTGCCGTATCTCGCACGGTTTTTGGTGTAGTTCCCGACATACGCCGGGATTTGTTTGGTAACGAAAGAACAGCCAATCATTTACTCGTCCTCCTTTGTGATTGCTTCGGAGGGGATATCTTCCCCTGCTCCTGCTTCGATGTCGTAGTTTTCAAATTCATTCATGTTTCTGCATCTCCTTTTTTCATTGTATTAAGCTCAGCCTTGAGGGCTGTTACTTCTCGTTTCAGCGCTTGGATGGCCGCCGTGTTCAGTGCAATAAATTCCTGATAGCGCAGGGAATAAATATCGGCGCCGGTTTCCTTAGAAGCAAGACTTTCCGTTCCGTCCTCGTTCAGCGTTTTTGCCAGAACAATTTCCTTGTCCTTGCACAAGCCGCCAAACTCCATCGCGGTAATGCCGCACTCGCCCATAGCCTGCTCCACCTCTTGGGCAATAAAGCCGTAATGCAGACGGTCGTGGTTTTCCGCATCATCAAAGCCGCTTTTCAGCTTATAGCTCACAGGCCGAAGCTTCTCGAAGAATGCCAATTGCTTTTCGCCCAATGCTGTAATCTGCTCCTTGCGCGTGGCGTCGGAAGTTTGAATCGTTCCGTTGGTCGAATAAATGGATGCCCAGCGTGCCGTGCTGTTGCCGAGTGCATAAGTGCCATTTGATGACGCGTGCAGACACAGCGCGTCGCCATAGGTGGGGTCTTGTCCAAAAAATAGTTTATAGGAATACTCCTTACCCCAGCTCAGACGAACACCTGTTGACTGCGCTTCCACACCTGCTTTTAAATTCAAAGCACCCATATAGAAATTGCTTCCGGATGCATTGTCCGCCACTTTTGCACTTTCAGCCTTTTCTGCTTTTCCCAGTGCCCCAATATCTGCCGCTGTTGGCTTATCTTCTAAATCCTCATAGCTACCGCTGATAGCCACGCAAGACGGTTTCTTACCGTTAATCGTGCTCGCATCTGTAAGAGGTTTCAAATAAACATCCGGCTCAGCATCAGCCGACACCGTGAACGTGCCGTCATCGGACGGGACGGCGGTGAGTTCGGTGGGGGGGTTGGTGTACTCGGATGGGGTTTTTAGTGTGTATTCGATTTCAACTGGAGTTCCGTTTTGAGCCTGCGAAATTAAATATTGTTCTATTGTTTCGGATGTATTCCCGCAAACTGAAATAGGCAATTTAATGTAAACGCCTCCGGAGTTGTCCACTGTTACGGATGGTATTCTATCACTTGCCAACGCTGCGTATTTCGCGTGAGAACATTTCCCGCTGTCTTTATCTGTAATCCCAGCGGCGCACACAGAAAAAGCGTAAAATTGCGCATAACCTTCTGGCCAAAACTGCTGATTGTTCGGCTGGAAGTTTTCATTTCCCGTAAGCAAAACAAAACCTTTTAAATGCCTTTCCGTCCCGTTCGTGTCAACAGTATCGCCTTCGCACAGAAAATCATTGATTTTTACGCACGCGCAACGGTATTCTGCGCCTTGGGTTTCGATGGGAATGTAAATATCGCCCGTTTTGCTGTTATTAACATACCAAACAGTGAGATTTGTGTTCTTCAAAACTTCCAGCTGTTCGTCAAGCGTTGAAACACCGTCAGACTTGAGAAAAACAGTGTTATTAAAAGCAAAAATTCCAGGCTTTCCAGCTTCAAGCGAGCTGCTCAGTTCTGGTTTTAGATAAGATGAACACAGTTTAACGGTGTTAATTTGTGCTCCTGCTAAATCATCAAACAATGCACATGCGTAATATTTATGTGTGCCTGTACCTGTCTCTCTCCAACCTACTTCAAGCCCGGTAATGACCTTCTTTTGCATACGGATGCCGGCAACGCTAATCTCTCGCACGTTATCCGGGCTTGGGTCGCCGCTGCCAGCCTGTTCAGTGAAGCCGTGGACAATGACATTATTGATTCTATCGCCTGTTGACTTTACTGTAACGTTTTCACCTGTACCTGCAAACATGGGACGGCTGGGGTCTAAATCACCGTTTTCATCCGGTCGCACTGAGCCATTGAATGTGCGAAAGCCAAGGCTCTCACGCGCGGCATTTTCCGCTCTTATGGCCGACTCCTCAGCACTAGCAGCACTCTGCGCCGCGTCATCCTTTGCCTCCTGTATTCCTTGTGCACTATCCGCTGCTTGGCTCGCGCTTACAGCAGCGGCGTTCTTACTTGATAACGCTTCCGCTGCACTTTTGGCTGCTGCCGCAGCACTGTTTGCGGCATTCTGCATTGATAATGCTGCGTCCTCTGCGGAGTCTTGAGCGTCCTCTGCCGATTCCTGCGCGGCAGCGGCCAACTTTTTGCACTGTTCCAAAATTTCAACTAGTGTCAAAAACTCGTCCGCACTCTCAATTTGTCCCTCCTGCACAGCGTTTTCAGCGATAAAAACAGGAATGGCGTCCGAGCACTTCACCGCGCCGCTATCGGGCAGCGTGACTTCCACGTTGAGAAAGCCTTGCCCAAAAGCTGCCGTCATCTGCTGGGTGAACAGAAACAGCACTTCGCCGCTTTCAGACAGCCCCAGTGCGTCGTTATAAACGCCTTTGCCGTCCGCTTTTTTCATGCGCACCTTTAAGAGTGCGCCAGCGGGCGGCGTGTACTTTACGCCGTTTTCTGTCAGCGCGATTGCCGCCACGGGCATGGTTTTGTCGTACTGTACCAGCCGGATCGGCTCGCATGGCACGCCGCCGTCGAGGGCAGCTGTTCGATAAAATTTAATCGAAGTTTTGGGGACGTTCATATAACGGGCTCCTTTCTTCTAATTTAAAAGGTTCGCGTATTTGATTTTCTGCAAATGTTGTTTTTTGTTTTGCGGATAGAACATATCGTTTTAATTCACTGGAATAAACAAATTCTACTTCGTTCCCTGAAATTCTTTTTAGAGCAGGTAAATCGGCGGCATAGCACACAACATCTCCGGAGTACTCTTTATGAATGACAGAGTGCCCGTTGATGAAAAGGCAGGGATAATGACCACTTTCCAAAGTAGACCAGCCTAAAGTTATTGATTTGGATTTTCCTTCTTGGGATAAATCTTTTCCAATGAGCGAAATACTAGCATCCTTTGATTCAAAGTTGTAATCAACAGAAAGAACCCGCTGCCAATCGTCAGTGTCCGTTTTATCAAAAATTGCATAACGCTTTCCGGAAACTTCGCTTAAGCACCCATTTTTTGGAGATTTTAAGTGTATTATCCCAGTGCCAGTGCCATTAAAAACTTTAAATATAAAATCGTCGGATTCCGACAGCTGCAATAAACCGTTTTCAAAAATAAATTTTGAATTTCCTTGGGAACTTTCAAAGCTGCCATTAAGCTTTAACTCTCCGCTATCCAAATTCCAAAAGCTTTTGCCGTCGCGGCTTTGCAGAATTCCGGCCACGATAATGCTTGCCGTGAGCTGCCATGTTTCAATCCACTGGTTGGCAAGGCCGCCGTCAATGGTGATTGCTTGTGTCCACGGGCCGGAGCTGCCGTTATTGGAAAAGGCCAGCCCCATATGGTTGATGCGCAGAATATTTTTGGCTGTGGCTTCGTTATCGGTGTCCATGAACAAAATGCCTGTCGGCTTGCCTTTTTCGTCCTGGATAAACTTCACGCTGCCGCCCTTTGCGCCGACAATCGTCTGAGCGACACCCTGTAAATTCGCGGCAAGCTGCTGCTGGAAACTGCTGTTGGGGTTCGTGACTGCCTGATAGCTTTGTTCCACCTTGCCGCTGATGGTGCCGGGCAGAGTGGAGAGTGTTACTACGTTTTTCTCCGGATAGTGCGGATAGCGCTTATACTGCACCACGCGGTGCGCAAGGCGTGTGCCGCGTTCGGCGTCCATGAGCGTGACTGCCTGATACATTTCCATGCTCAAATGCCCAAAACGAGCCGGGTCAATTTTAGCAAGGTCGGCCACATCGCACTCATAGCTTTGTGCCGGCTTTGCCATTTCCGAAAGTTTCTTTTTGGCGTCATCGAGCAAGCTTTGCGGGTCGGTGTAGCGCTCGTCCTTCCAGTAGGCGGAAATCACGCGGTCGGAATACTCGTGGTTTTCCACATAGTTTTTCCCGCTGTTGATAGAAGCAAAGGTAACGCCGTCCTTGCCGACGGCATAAAGCCGTGTGGCAAAGCTTTCGCTCGTTTGGCTGCGGACGGGGCGCTTTCTTAGATTCAGCTCCTCGGTTAAATAGGTGCCGGACGGCGCCATGGCGTCGGGGTTTCTCAAAAGCACGCGCTTTGTGCGGCGGTCAAAACGCACGGCAATGCCGTAAGTGTCGGGGAGCTTTTGCAAAATCTCCAAGGCGGTTGCGCCTTCGGCCTCGATGGTGCGCCGTGCGGTGCTGCCGGAAAAGTCCTGCACACTCCACCCGGCCGGCAGCACCTGCTGTGCGGTGGCCAGTGCGGTTGCGCTGCCGTTCGTGTAGGAGAGGAACATTTGTTCCCGAAATTCATCCAGGTCAATTTTCGCTTTTACATCGCCCTCGTCAATGTTCGTAATCAAAAAAGCCTGTCCGCTCTCTTTGTCGGTCAGGCTTAATTGACACATCATGTCGGGCAGCTGATGGTGCTCGGCGGGCAGAGTGAAAGCCAAGGCGTCATCCGCGCCGAACCATTCTTCCTGAATGTAATAGTCGTCACAATCCAGCGCAACGGACGCGCCGTTTTTTAAATAAGCAAGCAAAGATATTCCTCCTTTACAAAAATACGGGGTAATATTCCACGGTCAATGCATCCGGGGCGCTCAAAACATTTGCGCCGGGGTGCAGCTTCGGCCAGCCGGTGGCGTTGTTGGAAAGCACGGCGTTTGCGCCGTTCTTTGTCATCAGCTTGTTCAGCCCATCCAGCACGAGCACGTCGCCCGTATTGACCTCCGTCCAAAGTGTTCCTGCCATGTTGTAGCTTGACGCCGCTTTGCCCACACGCACGGTGAGACGGCAGTCCATGGATGGGTGTGTGCCCTCAATGTAAAGTGTGCCGCCTCCTGCGGGCAGGGTGTGCGTTTGCAGGTGGCGGCAGCGCTGGCATTGGAGTGTAAATTCGCACGACAAAATGGTGCCGTCCGGCGTCACCGCTTCGGCTTTGCTGAAGCTTTCCAGCGCGGCACGGTATAAAAAGCCGTCCGGCATTTGCAAAGCGTGGATGCCGTCCAAAAGAAGGGCAAGCAAGCGGCTTTTCTGCTCGACGGCCTCGGCGGCGGTTTTGCCGAAAAAGTGCAGGGGGAGAGTGAGCGTTTTCAAGCCGACAGAACCGCGCAGCGCGGTGAAGGCCGTCGCGTTTTTTCCTTGCTGAAAGGTGGGGGAAAACGCCGCGTCCTCCACGCTCCAGGACGAAAGCAGCCGGCAGGAATATTCGCTTGACATGTGCGTATCAACATAGAAATCAGGCTGCATGAAGCACCTCCCTTAAAACAAGAATTGGTCGACAAACGGCGTGATGACCTTTGCCACCGTGCGGCCGTCCATTTCAATCACCGTCGTGTGCTGGGTTTGCACGGTTGCGGCCGTCTGCCGGGGTACGGCAGGTGCGCCCGCTGTGGCAAGAACAGGGGAGCGGGATTGGTTTGAAATCATGGTATTCTTAGCGGCATTCAGCATTTCAAAAGCGCTCTGACGTGTCACTCTCACTGCCTTATCTGTTTCTGTTTCTACACCAACGGCCATGCCTTGCGGAATCATTTTGCCTACCTCGTCGCGGAACACGCGCGAGGGGGAATGGATGCCGAGGAAGTTTTTTGCGGCATTTAAGGCTCTGGAGGCTGCGTCTTGTGCGGCGCTGACAATCGCCCCTGCGCCGTTTAGAATGCCGTTTGCAATGCCGGATATGATGTTAGCACCCAGGGAAAGCCAATCGGTTTCGGTGATGGTGTTCCACATATCTTGCACGAGATCCGAGCCCAGAGTAATCCAGTCTCCCATCATCGAAAGAAATCCGGCAATCAACTCGGCCAAAATTTGAACGCCGCAATCTAAAATTTGCGGTAGATTTTGAATGATGGCAAAGGAAAGCTTAAAAATCAGCTCAAAGCCCATGAGAGTCAACCTTGGCAGCGAAGAAGCAATTCCCTGAATCAGAGAGAGCAGAAGCTGAGTGCCGCTTTCCAAGATTTGGGGTAGATTGTTCACGATAGTGTCACCCAAAGTCAGTACGGCATTTGTGCCGCTTTCCACTATGCTGGGAAGGGCGGAAACAAAGCCTTGAATCAGGGAGAAAAGAATTTGAGTGCCAAGGACAATCAATGTCGGCAATAGTGTGAAAATCCCATTCGCCAGCGCCGTGATAATGGTCTGTGATTGCTGGGGCAAGGTAGGAATGAGCGTAGCAATGCCGTTCAGCACCATCATCAAAATTTGCACACCGGCATCAATCAAGCTGGGTGCGGCGGTAACAAAACCGTTTAACAGCTGCCCCACCACATTCGTGGCGGCGGAAATCAGCCCTTCTACACCGCCTTGCTCAAAGCCCCGTTTGAGCTGCCCCAGCATGTCAATGCCAACATCAAGCATCTCTTGAGCCATAGGCAAGAGGGACATGCCAATCGCCCCTCCTAAGTTTTGTACCTCGAGTTGCGCGATACGCAGCTGGTTGGCAAGGCTGTCGTTGGTTCGAGCAAAGTCGCCCTGCGCGTCAGCAGATACGGACATTAGGTAATTGTAACGTAACGCCGCCTGTTCCGCCTGTGTCATACTGTCATAGGATTTGTCGATGCCCTGTGACAGCGCGTAGGCTTCCAGATTGGCCACACTCATGTTAATGCCGAGTTCTTTTAAAGGCTCGGTTTCACCGGAAATGCCGGAGCGAATTTTTTGAAATGCTTCTTCAATGCGAAGGTTGTAAAATGACGCGAAGTCGCCCGCAAGCCCTGTCATGCTGGTGGACATGTCTAAAACCGCATCATCACTCAGTCCCATGCTTTTAAGCATGGCACCCATCGTACCGTTGAATTTTTTTGCCTGTAATTCAGACAGACCGAAAGAGGTTGCTGCGTTTTTTGCCCATGTATTGATGGTGTCCGCGTTTTTGCCGAAAGTGACGTCAACGACGTTTTGCACCTCGGTTAAATCGCTCGCCAGCTTGACGGAAGCCACCCCGGCCGCGCCCAGTGCGCCGACAGCCGCGGCGCCGGCCTTTACGAGAACACCCAGCCCGGCTTTCGCCACACTGCCCAGCTTATCAATTCCTTTGGAAAAGCCGGAGGAGTCCAGCTTGGTGTCGCCGCGGATATGAAAATCAGCTCCCATTTATACCTCACCTCGTTTCTGTTTGGCAAGCTGTGATTCGAGATAGCGGCGGCGCTTTTCGATGCGCGCCAAAAATTCCCGGTCGCGCTCGGCTTGTGTGGTCGCCTTGGGTTTGTCCAGCTGGAATAAGGCCTTCATGCGCATGGCGTGCTTGCGTTCTGCGCCTTTCAGCGTTGATACGTCTAACCCGCGGTAATACATCGCCTTGCCCATCACGCAGGTGTCGGGCAGATACAAAAGCAGCGCGTGAAACTTCCACCAGTGCAGCGGCTCTTTTTGCAGGTCAATGCGGTAGCATTGCAGAAAAGCCGTGTAAATGCGCTGGGCGTCCGTTTCAAAGTCATACAGGCGCGGGGGAGTGGCCTTGCCCTCGTCCTGCACCTGTTCGCCGCTTTGTCCGCAGCTGTAATACCAAAGCAGCCTGTTCCACGCCCGCACAGGGTCAGGAACAGGCTGTTTGTAAAGCAGGGAAAGCGCCAATTGGATTTTGTCGGCCTCCGGCACGCTTTCCTCGCGTAGGAGCAATTCAAACTGCACCATGCGCCGATAATCGGTGTCAATCGGAACGCCGCACAGCTCCCGCGGGAAGTCGTCTATCAGCGGGTTCATGTGCGGCGGTGCTTCGGCGTAAACTTTTTAAAGCTTTCCAGCCGCTTTTGCGTTTTGGCGCCAACGTCCTGCATAGCTTTTTGGTAAGCCTCTACAAAGTCAAAGATAGCATCGTTATTCTGTTCCATCGAAGACGGCTTTTGCACCAGCTGCGGGTAAGCGCCCTCGCCCAGCACTTCGTCAAAAAAGGCTTTCACCGCAAGGCACTGGCTGCGCACAATGGCGCTTGCCTTTTCGGTTTGCGCTTCGGCGCTCTCTCGTGCCGCTTCCAGTGCTTCATAGGCGTTTTCAAAACGCTCGAGGTCATCTGCGTCCGTAAAGTCAAAATCAAATTCAATGCCGTTCAGTGTCATCATTCAGCCCCCCTTATTCTTCGGCAACATAGGTGTATTCTTCCGGCACGGCGGTGCTTTTCATGTCGATGGCAAACGTGGTGTTGCTGCCGGCATCGCCGCCCGCGTCCTCGGTGACGTCCACGGAAAGCTTTCCCTTTTCGCCCTTGCCGGTGAAAATGTTGAAATAGACGTAATCTACCACAACAGCTTCACCGGTGCCAAAGGCAATCTTGCGTGAAAGCAGATACTCCTGCGCCGGGTCGGCAATCATGCGGTCGCCCGTGACGGAAAACTGACGCTGTGCGCTGGTGCGGATGGTGTTTTTGCCCGTGCGCACATACTGGCTGTCGGTGCTCTCGCTGTTGATGCTGGCCGCGTGCGAAGTGACGCCGCTTTGAATCACGACGTAATCTTTTTCGGTTGCCTGGTCGGTGCTTGTCTTAACAGCAAGCACCCAGTCATCGTTGGTAGTGACGCCCTTAAAATCGGGGTTAAGAGGATGCTTCGACATCAGTTCGGAAACTTTCATATTATCGTTCTCCCTTCTTGAAATAAGTAATGGAAAGCTGGATTTGCCAGCGTGCCGTGGCGGCGGTTGCCGCCATGAGGTAGTGCGTGGAAGTCACGGCTACGCTCTGCACCCGGCTGTCACCGGGCAAAGCGGGAAAACTGCGCTTTTTGTTCTGTGCTTCCACCCATTCGCTGAAATCTTCCCAAAAGCCGCTTTGTGCAATATTCTCTAAAATATCGGGCGTTTGGTCTTTCGTTGCCGTCAGGCTTACGGCTTTCTGCCGCATGGTGCTGCCGTCCATGTAGCGCTTTAAAATCGGGGTGGTGGGGCTTTCCAAAATGGAAAACTCCAGCGCGTCCCCCGAAAGATGGTTGATGTTCAGCCGTTGCCCGGAAAGCAGAGGGCAGGTGAGCAGCCATTCTCGGATTTGTTCAATCAAATTGCCACAACCTTTCTTGCAAAGCTTTCAAAGTGGGCAAGGTTGTCCGCCTTGCACCGTTCCCCCCAGTGGCCGCCGGCAAGCGGTGCATAGCCGCGGGAATCGGCGGTGTCATAATACTGCTTGGCGGCATAAGGGGTTGCCCATTCAAGCAAGCCGCCGCCAATATCGCTTGCCACAATCGAGGAATCGCGCAGCATAGTCGTGTCAACGGGGACATAGGGCGTCATCAGGCGCAATACTTCCTCGTCAAACAGGAATTGCGCCTTTTTATATTGTTCATTCCAGCGCCGCCCGAAGTCCGGTTCCCACTCAATTTCCACGGTGACGCCGTTTTGCCGCACCGTGACCGTGCCGGGGGTGCGGATGGTCGCCTCTGCCATAGTTCAGCCCCCCTCTGCGTAAATGTGGCGGCTGTGGCCATAAAAGTTTTTGTGGATGTCCAGCACGGTACAAGCATCGGGCGAGCGGGAGAGCGCGGCAAATTCCGCACCCGTGATACTTTCGTGTTCCCCGAGAGCAATTTTATCCTCGTGTGCCAGCGTCCAAAAGCCCGCTTTGTCGGGCAGTTCGCGAAACGCATCGGGGTCAAGATAGCCGCCGAGCAGGGAAAAGGGAATGCGGATTTTGTGCGTCCGGCTGGGCTTTTGCCCGGTGGTTTCCACGGTGTAGCGGTTTTGTGTGTGCCAGGAAACACCGCGCAGCACATGGCAGAAATAAGCATCGCCGTCCGCCGTCTTTTCGTGGTGAATGACCGTCACGGTTTTGTCTGCATTCAGCATAAGCGCCCTCCTCTTTTGTAGCATCCCGCATACCGGATGGGGTCGCAGGGGGGCAGATACACCCCCGCCGCGTCACAAAGCCGCCGTTCCCGCGCTGCTTCCAGTGCTGCGGCATCGGCATAGGTGACGGCATGCCCGTCTGTATTTTCGCTTTTGACGCCGCTTTGCACAGCGGCAAGCTCTTGGCTTTGGCTGTCCTTGAAAAACTCCTCAGCCACGGCACACGCCGCCATTTTGACGGAGTGCGTCACAGGCCATCCATTGTGCAGCCGGCAGTAGGTCAGTTTGTCAATGAGCGCATCCGCGCCAAAAGAAAAACGGCGGTAAAGCGCTTCGTCCTCGATCAGCGTGCCGCCGTATTCTGTGCGATAAAAATTGTAATCTGCGTACAAAGCGCCGCCCTCCCTTCGGTTAAGACGCCGCCAGCACGCCCGCCGCGCGCAGGGCCGCAAGCAGGGCGTCAAACTCCGCCTTGGTGGGCTGTTCGCCCGCGGCATCGGCAACGGCTGCCGCCTGTTTGACAAGCCCCAGTGCTTCTTTGGTGGCGGCGGTGGTTTTGTCCACTTTCTCGGAAAGCTTTGTGCCCACTGCCTGTGCGTCGGCTGCCTTTCCTGCTTGCGCAAGGGTTGCATCTACGGTTAAAGCGGCGCTTTTGTCCAGCTTTTCCGCGAGCTTATCGCCCACGGTTTTGGCGTCGGCCGCCTGGCCTTCCTGCGTCAGCGTTTTGTCGATGGAAACGGACGCACCGCCGCCGCTTTCGGGATAGTTCTGTGCAAGGTCGGCAATGATGGCGGCAATGTTCGTTTCGGTGCTGTCATGCGTGGTGATTTTTTTGTACAACTTTTGCAAAGCCTGTGAAATCGTCATGCGTCACGCCTCCTTATTCCGCTTTAGCGGGAAATTTCACTGTCACGTCCTTGGTGCCGTCGGAGATTTCCACCTCGCCCGTCATAGTACGGTAGCCGCTTGCCTTGACGTTGTACGGGTATACACCGTTGCGCAGGTGGAATACCGCCTTGCCGCTCTCGTTCGTTTTCAGGATTGCGCCGTTGACGTTCACGGTTGCGCCCTTGACAGCGGTGCTTTCGTTATCCTGCACGGTGAAGGTGGCGGCGTAGTCGGTAACGGGTGTACCTGCCTCGATGTAAGCAAACGGGACGTTTGCGCGGTCGGGGTTCAGGCGTGTTGCGGGGTTCGGCAGTGCCCAGCCCATGCGGAAGGTGACGCGCAGCGCAATCATGTCCTGCTGTGCCAGGTTGTAGACGATTGCCTTGCTCTCCGGGTCTTGGATGACACCCTCGGTAAGAATCTTCGTCTGAATATCCTGACGGATGGCAAAAACGAGCTGTTTCCAGTTGCCCGCCACCATTTGCGCAACAGAGGGGTCAAACGCGCCGTTTGCAGGAAAGTACATGGGCGCACCGTCCAGCGCATAGCGCGTAGCGCCCTGCATATCGGTGACGAAAATCGGGCGCCCTGCGTCGTCCTTGATGCCGCGCATCGCCGCACGTCCGGTCATGGCGGAAACAACGCCGTCCACGGTATAGCCCGCGCCTTCTACTTTTCCGAACAGTCCGTTTGCGCCAAGAAGGGAATCATAACTAATGCCGCCCGTGACATTGTTGCCCGCCTGTCGTGCCAGCGTCACAAGGTCGCTTTGCCAAACCGAGGGACGGTTGATGCCGAAAATGACGGCCTTGTCGACGGCCTCTCCAATGGCTTCGCTCACGCGCGGGGTCACCTCACCGATGATGTCAAAATCTGCGTCATTGACAACGGCTTCGGGAATGGGCACGATGACGGCCAGCTCCCCGGCGTCAATATATACGTTGTCCCATGCCTGTTGGCTGGTCTGCTTGTATCCGGTGTCGCCGTTTACCCAGTATGCCATGGGCAGCATGGACAGAACGGGAACGCGCGTCTGGTTGCTGGTCATATTGGGCAAGCGTCTGCCCAGCTGCATCACTACCGAGTTTTTCGGCGTGTCCTGCATGATTTCTTTGACGACCTGCTGATTGATGGTGGCTTCGGCGTCATGTCTTAAAATTGCGTTTACTGCCATAAATTACAACTCCTTTTTGTTATGTGGTTGCGCCGAATGCGGCGCGGATGGCGGCGTTGGCGCGGTCGCGGTCGGTCGCTCCGCCCGATGCGCCCGGCGTAGCTGCGGAAAAGCGCGGGGGAGGGGTGTTGTCTTCCTCCTGCCGGAAGGCGGCGGGGTCACTTTCCCGGTAGGCTTTCACATAGTCGTCAAAGCCGAGAAATTTTCCGTCCTGCAAGGGCAGTTCTTTTGCCGCAAAATCGGCAAGGAACGCTCGTTTTGCGCTCTCGCTGGAAAATTGCAGTGCGGCCGCACATTCTTTTGCCGCAAAGTCGCGGCGCAGGGCGTTCACCTTGCTTTCCGCATCCTTCTGCGCTTGTTCCGCCTTTGCCTTCCACTCCGGGTCATAGCCCTGCAAGGTCTTGTTTGCCTCGCCCAGCTGTGTTTCCAGCTGACCTTTTTCCGCTTCCAGCGTGGCAATAGTCTGAGATTGCTTTTGCATCTCGGCGGCGTGCAGCTCACACACTGCCTTGACCTGCTCAGCGGAAAGGCCCAGCTTTTCCAATTCTTTCTCGTCCATAAAGTTCTCCTTTCTGTGATCTGCAGGGCGTTTCTGAAAACAAAGAAATGCACAGATTTTTCGTAAGGTGTAAGAGAGTGCAAGGCAAAAAGCGCAGAAATCCTTTGTGGATTTCGAGCATTTTTAACGAAGCAATCACCACACCTTGTAGAAAAATCGGAAAATTTCGACTTTTCAGAAAGCCCCTTAATAAAAAAGCCCGTTTCCTCCTCGTGCGGGGGAAATGGGCATGAAAAAAGCGCGTTGCCGTTGTGGCAATGCGCTTTTTGTTTGTGTGTTCAGTTGTGGGGCTGTGTGCGCTTGTGTGCGCGTTTTTGGCGTGGGGGAATATCTCTGCATTGCTCGGAGGTGAAATGCCTTAAAACGCAAATTTGATGGGGTTTTAAGTGATGACCTCTAAAACGCCTTTTGCGATGTCGGCGGCTTTTTTCATCATGCTGTTCTCGCTGAGATATTCCAGCCCCTTCAAGGTAATGCGCGGCGCAATGGGCGGTTGAATCTGCTGCGGCGTACGCGTGTAGCGCACCACCTTGAGATTGTCGATATAGCCGGACTCCTGAAGCTGGATGAGCAGAGCGTGAAAGCGGTTTTCGTTCGTGCCGAACCGCTGAGCAGTGAAGCCCTCGCTGTCAAACTCTTCAAAATCCATTGCGTCACGCAGATGTTTCAAAATGCGGTAGATAATCCGAAAGTCGTCCATGTTGCTTTTCCTTTCCGTTAGTCGTTACTCAGATAAAGATCATCATATACCCTTTGAGCTTCTCGGCCAAAATCGTTGTAGTCGTGGTAGAGGGGTGGAGCAAAACCTTGTTCGTCAATTAAGTCATAAAGCAATCGTAACGCATCATTGAGTTTTTCGCATTTCAAGGCTTCAGGCAGATTTTTTTCTAAAAACTGCTTGGAGCTTTCCTTCATTTTTAACATGTTATTTCCCCCTTGGGTTTGTCTGAATGAGCAGCTTATCAGTGATACTGATAGTAACATCCGCTTTTTTGCCTGTGAAAGTCTGCCTTTTGTCTCCGGACGGGGCTGTTCGGACATCACTCACGCTTACAGGATTGATAAGAGCATCGAGAGCATCCTCAACGGAAACGCCCAAACGCTTTCCCGGATGTGGCTCAGAGGTTTGGCCAATCAGGCGGTCGATAAAATGCAGAGCAAAGGATTCCAGCCGAACGCCGGTAGATGTTGTTTGACCAATGATGTTCTTTTGCACCTTTTCACAGTATTCTCGGTAGATTTCAAAACCCACAAGAGGTGAAATGTCGGCTTTTTCAACCGCTTTGCTGTACCCCATCAGGCGTTGATATTCGATACTGTTATGATACTTCCCTTCGTAATATTTTGCAAGGGTATTTAATTCCGTTTTTTCAGCCCCGATGCTTTTCAGCCACTCTTTATGACTTTGTTCCGCACGGGCCGTTGCCTTTGACGCCGCACTTCGGCCAAAGCCCGCCACCTGTTCGCGGAAGTTGTCCTGCCGCAAGCCGGTTTCTTTGA
>ERZ1090867.367-NODE-368-length-19790-cov-6.305549_pt1 | contig 19790 bp, 16 predicted proteins | sample MGYA00478476_ERZ1090867 | MGnify/ENA primary metagenome ERZ1090867 (study PRJEB33644, sample SAMEA5815742) | chicken gut metagenome | biome: Chicken; feature: Gastrointestinal Tract; material: Caecum | place: Ireland | collected 2019-01-01 | study: A study of the... | reverse complement strand
GGAGCCCAAAAGCCGCATTTGCGACAGCTGGATTTCCTGCTGGGACATTTCCATCAGCAAATCCATGAGCCAAAGACTTGCGCGCTTGCCGAGGGTGGTCGGCTGGGCGGGGTGGAAGTGGGTAAACGCAAGACAGGGCATGGCTTTGTATTCGTCGGCAAATTTCGCGAGCTTGTCTATAAGGTTCACAAGCTTTTTGCGGACGAGCTTTAAGCCCTCGGTCATAATAATCACGTCGGTGTTGTCGCCGACATAGCAGGACGTCGCGCCCAGGTGGATAATGCCTTTCGCTTTCGGGCACTGTTTGCCGTAGGCGTACACGTGGCTCATTACGTCGTGGCGGACTTCCTTTTCGCGCGCTTCGGCGACGTCATAGTTGATGTCGTCGGCGTGGGCTTTCAGCTCGGCAATCTGTTCGTCGGTAATCGGCAGGCCTAACTCTTTCTCGCTTTCGGCAAGCGCAATCCAAAGCTTGCGCCAAGTGCGGAATTTAAAATCCGGCGAGAAGATATATTTCATTTCTTTGCTCGCGTAACGGGAATTCAGCGGGCTTTCGTAAATGTCTTTCATATGGCTACCTCCAAATTATTTTTCGGGCACGGGGCGGCGCAGCTTGATGTGCACTTCGCGAAGCTGCTGTTCGGAAACAGTGTTCGGTGCGCCCAAGAGCATATCCTGTGCGTTGGAGTTCATCGGGAACGCGATGACCTCGCGGATATTTTCTTCGTCTTTCAAAAGCATAATCATGCGGTCTACGCCGGGCGCCATACCTGCGTGCGGCGGCGCACCGTAATGGAACGCGCGGAACAGCGCGCCGAAGCGTTTTTCCACTTCGTCGGCGGTGTAGCCCGCAAGCTCAAACGCTTTAATCATAATGTCGGGGCGGTGATTTCGAACCGCGCCGGAAGAAAGCTCGACGCCGTTGCAGACGATGTCGTACTGATACGCCTTAATCGTCAGCGGGTCTTGGTTTTCGAGCGCGTCCATTTCGCCCTGCGGCATGGAGAACGGGTTGTGGGTGAAGTCAAGCTTGCCCTCTTCGTTCTTTTCATACATCGGGAAATCCGTAATAAAGCACATCTCGAACCGGTCTTTGTCAATGAGATTCATGCGTTCGCCGAGCGCCGTGCGGATTTGCCCCGCCAGGAGGTTAACAACTTTAATCGAGTCGCAAATGAAGAACAGCGTGTCATCGGTTTTTAAAGACAGCATTTCGGTGAGCGCCGCTTTCTTTTCGTCGGAAAGGAATTTCGCAATCGGGCCTTTAAAAGAACCGTCTTCGAGCACGGTCAGATAGCCAAGGCCCTTCATGCCGATGGACATCGCGTATTGGAGCATTTTTTCAAAGAAAGATTTGCTTTGTTTTCCGCAGCCGGGGGCGACAATCCCGCGCACGGGGCGCCCTTGGAACGGTTTAAACTCGACGTCGCGGAAATAGTCGGTCAAATCGACGATTTCGAGCGGGTTGCGAAGGTCCGGCTTGTCGGTGCCGTATTTGAGCATGGCTTCTTCAAACGGAATGCGGCGGAACGGGGCTTTCGAAACCGGCTTGCCGCCGCCGAATTTTGTGAAGGTGTCATACAGCACGTCCTCCGCCACGGCAAAGACGTCTTCTTGTGTGGCGAACGCCATTTCAAAGTCCAGCTGATAAAATTCGCCGGGCGAACGGTCGGCGCGCGCGTCTTCGTCGCGGAAGCAGGGCGCAATTTGGAAATATTTGTCGAAGCCTGACACCATCAAAAGCTGTTTAAACTGTTGGGGTGCCTGGGGCAGCGCGTAAAACTTGCCTTCGTGTTTGCGGGAGGGGATAATGTAGTCGCGCGCACCTTCGGGTGACGAGCAGGTCAAAATCGGGGTCGTGATTTCGGTAAAGCCGAGCGACTCCATTTTCTCACGCAGAAAGCGGACGACTTCGCTTCGGAACAAAATGTTGTCGTGCACTTTCTTGTTGCGCAAATCTAAGAAACGATAAGTTAAACGCACGTCTTCGCGCGTTTCGGTCGATTCGCTCACGTCAAACGGCAGGGGGCTTGTGCACGCGCCGAGCACCGTCAGTTCTTTGACGTGGACTTCCAATTCGCCGGTGGCAAGCTTGGGGTTGACGGTTTCTTCGTCGCGGCGGACCACTTCGCCGGTCACGGAAATGACGTTTTCTTTGTGCATGCTCGATAGCATCGATTCATCGTGGACGACAATCTGCGTGATGCCATATTGGTCGCGCAAATCGACGAACGCCACGCCGCCGTGGTCGCGGACGGTGTCCACCCAGCCGGCAAGCGTCACGGTCTCGCCCAAATTTTTCAAAGTCAGTTCATTGCAGTTGTGTGTTCTGTATGCCATATTTCTCCATACATTCCTTCCGAATATTTTGTACTGCGTATACTTCGCCAATAATACAATTAAGAATTATAGCACATTCGTTTCGTGATTTCCACAGGTTTTTTGAAAAAAACATTGTGTATTGTGCGCGTTTCGTGTAAAATGAAGACGACCGTTGTAATTTTCTTGACGGAGGTATTTTATGAACAACGACAACCGAAAGAACCCGAAAGGCGTCGGCGACGATTTTGAGGATATTTTCAGTTCCTCAAAACCCGACACCTATGAAGATATTTTCAGCGACAGCAAACCCGCGCGCAAAGACGATGAAAAAGACGAATATCAGGACATTTTCAGCGGCCGCGACGACGAAGAGACGCCGTCTGACGACGACCCGTTTCATTTGGACTTTTTCACCGACACGCCCGAACGCGGCGAAAGACAAGAGCCGACTTACCGCGCGCCTGTAAACACCGCGCCCGAAAAGAAGCCTTACAGCTACCACTATGACCGTTCGGGAACGCCGCGCCGCGCGCGCAACGGCGACGAAATTTTTTCCGGCAAGGAAATTTCGGACAAGCCCCGCAAAAAACATAAACACGTGGTTTTAAAAGTGATTGCCTGCCTGTTGGTTTTGGTTTTGCTTGTGACGGGCGGCGGCCTTTGGTATTTTTACAGCAAAGTCACCGGCATTTTAGACACGGTGGATTACCGCCCGCTTTCGCCCAACAGCTATATTTCCTCGTCGGAACTTCTGCATTCCGACGATGTGCGCAATATTTTGTTCATCGGCGTGGACGCGCGCGAGGGCGAGAACCCCGAAAAGACCCGCTCCGACACGATGATGCTTGTGTCGATTGACACGAAGAACAAACAGATTAAGCTGACCTCGTTTTTGCGCGATTTGTATGTGGAAATCCCCGATTACCGGACGGACAAGCTCAACGCCGCGCAAAGCCACGGCGGCACACAGCTGCTTGTCGATACGATCGAATATGATTTCCATGTGGATATTGACAACTATATGCTTGTCAGCTTCGATATGTTCACGACGATTATCGACCGCTTGGGCGGCGTAGACGTCGCGGTCACCGAAAAAGAAGCGGATTATATCAACAGCCAAAAGAAAATGACCGATGCGGAAAAAGCGGCGTTCCCGACGGAAATTACCGCCGGCGACAGCGTGCATCTCAGCGGCATGCAGGCGCTTTGGTACAGCCGGATTCGTTATCTCGACAGCGATTTCCAGCGCACCGGCCGCCAGAGAAAGGTGATTACCGCCCTGATTAAAAAAGCCGCCGGGCAGTCGCCCACCGAGCTTTTGGCGCTGATGGAAGAGGTCGTGCCGATGGTAATTACCGACCTTACGACCGACGAGATGACCGAAATCGGCATGAGCGCGCTCGATTACCTGAAATATGACATTGTGCAGCAGCAGATTCCGGCGGAAGACGCTTACAAGAGCGCCAGACGCCGCGGCATGTCGGTGCTGATTCCCGATATGGACGAAAATCTCGACATTCTCCACAAGTTTATTTATGAAAAAGTTGCGGTTGAAGAAGAGTCGACTGAAAAAGCTTCATAATTTTTCAAAAACCCGTTGAAAATTTGCGCGGGTTTATGCTACAATGCAATATTATAATCAACAAATCGGAAACGGAGTGTCCGAAAGCTATGAAAAAGGCAAAACTGCCTCTTTCCCGGTCGTTTCAGATTGGGAAAATCGACAAACGCATTTACGGCTCGTTTATTGAGCATCTCGGCCGCGCGGTCTACGGCGGCATTTACGAACCCGGTCACGCGACTGCCGACGAAGACGGATTTCGGCAGGACGTCCTTTCCGAAGTGCGCGCGCTGAATGTCCCGATTGTGCGCTATCCCGGCGGCAACTTTGTCTCCGGCTACAACTGGGAAGACGGCGTCGGCCCGGTCGAACAGCGCCCGAAACGTTTGGAGCTTGCCTGGGGCGTTACCGAGCCCAACACGTTCGGCACCAATGAATTTCTGAAATGGTGCAAAAAAGCGGGCTCAGAATGCATGATGGCGGTAAACCTCGGCCTTCGCGGGGCGGACGCGGCGCGCAATTTGGTCGAGTATTGCAACCATCCGCAAGGCTCGTATTACAGCGATTTGCGTATCAAACACGGCGTCAAAGAACCGCATAATATCAAGCTTTGGTGTTTAGGCAACGAAATGGACGGCGACTGGCAGATCGGCCACAAAACCGCCTATGAATACGGCCGCGCCGCGGCGGAAGCCGCCAAGGTCATGCGCTGGGTCGACCCCTCGATTGAGCTTGTGCTCTGCGGCAGTTCCAACGGTCACACCGACACGTTCGGCGACTGGGAGCTTACCACGCTCGACCTCGCTTATGACAAGGTGGACTATGTCTCGCTCCACCAATATTATGACAACAAAACCGACGACACCGCGAGTTTTCTCGCGAAGAACATGGCGATGGACGAGTTTATCAAAACCGTGATTGCCATTTGCGACACCGTCAAAGGCAAAAAACATAAAAAACACACCGTTAACCTTTCTTTTGACGAGTGGAACGTCTGGTATCATTCCAATGACGATTACGTCGAGCGCTGGTCCACCGCGCCGCATCAGCTTGAAGACATTTACAACTTCCAAGATGCGCTTTTGGTCGGCCTTATGCTCATTTCCCTTCTGCGCCGCGCCGACCGCGTGAAGGTTGCGTGTCTTGCGCAGCTTGTCAACGTCATTGCGCCGATTATGACCGAAACCGGCGGCGGGCTGTTCCGTCAGACGATTTTCTATCCGTTTATGCATATGTCAAATTACGGCCGCGGCACCGCGCTGGTTTCTCAGATTGCCTGCGGCAAGCACGACAGCAAAGAGTTTACAGACGTCCCCGACCTCGACGGCATTGCGGTTTTGTCCGATGACGAAAACGAGCTTACCGTGTTCGCGGTCAACCGTGATATGGAAGAGCCGTATGCGCTTGAGCTTGATTTGCTTGATTTCCCGGACTTCGTGCCGGTGGAACATATTGAAATGGCGGGCTTTGACCGCAAGGCGGAAAACGCCTTGGTTTCCTGCCCGGTTAAGCCGTCAAATGCGGCGCTGCCGGAAGTGGACGGGCGCACCGCGACCGCAGAACTGCGTCCGCTTTCGTGGAACGTCCTGCGCTTTCAGAAAAAACAAAAGGATTAACATAAATCTTTAGAGAGGTAGGAGATTTATCATGGCAATCAAATGTCCGAATTGCGGAAAAACGCTGCACTGGTATGATTTCCGTGCGGAATGCAAATACTGCGGCGCAAACATTCCGAACTATGACTGGGAGGGGCGGCTCGAACAGGACGCCGACATTGCGGAAACCTCGTTCGCCCGGCTTCACTATCATTTAGACAACTTCAAAAGCGCAACGGTCGGTTCGCCTTTGCGGATTGTCCGCCTGGTCTGCACGCTGCTGCCGCTTGTGGCGTTGGTCGTGCCGCTTTTGAACGCGACGTTTGCGTTTCCGTTTTACGCCGAGACGAAGTCGATTTCCTTTTTGACGTTCGTGCTCGACTACCTCACGAAATTTGACATCGGCTCGGTTTTGTCGCTTGCCGGCGGCGAAATTTTGGGCGGCGTGATTACAAGCCTTCTGCTCGCGTGCCTGTTTGCATTGCTCGCGGTGGCGGCGGGCGTTGTCAACTTCTTTGTTGTGCTTTTGGGCGCTATCAACCTGCGCTGGCTGCCGAATGTCATATTAAATCTCATCAGCTTGGCTTCGTGGTGCCTTTCCGCTTATTTTCTCAATCAGTTTACCCTCGGCGCGTCGGAACTTTCCGTTCAGGTGTTCTCCGGCACGGTTTCGATGTGGATTTTGCTCGGCGTCGGGCTGTTCCTTTTGGACCTTGTGATTGACGTTGTTGTCGGTGTCGGCCTTCGCAAGCAGCGCAAGACCCAGCCGACGATTGACGAAGCGGTCGAAAAAGAGCTGAAAGAACTGCGCGAACAGGCCGAAGAAGCCGCCGCGGAAATCGCGTAATTATTCCCGTTTTACTCCCAAAATCAAAATTGGAAATTTTTGTAAATCAAACCGGTTTGCGCCCCGTGCGCAGGCCGGTTTTTTCTGTTTCGGAAAAAGCGAAAAAGTGCCTGTACTCTAAGAGCATATTCCAAATTCGAAAATAAAATTAGACACTGAAAAAGCATTTGTCAATTTATTCAAAATTTCGACAGAAAAACAAGAAAGAATGCACGTTTTTTTCCCGAAAAACGATTGACAGAACTATAAAAAGAAAGGTATAATTTTCATATCTATTTAGAATTACCCAAGGTGTCGGAATTTTTCCTTTTTCCGGCGCAGGCATTATCAGATTTTTTCGGAGGTTTTCGTCTTGGCAGACATTCAAAAAATTACCGTGCAGGCTGTGTTTAACGGCGCGGCGCAAAACCTTTACCGCAACCGCAAAACCAAGTTTTCGGTTGCCTACATAAACGGCGCCAAAATGAAGTCGCTTTACCCCGCGGGCGGGTTTTCCGTCGTCGGGCAAATCGGCCGCGGCCGTGAAGAAATCGGCGCGCTGCAAAGCGGCGACAGCTCAGAGCCGCTTTACAAGGTCGCCAAAATGCCCCATTCCCGCGTTGCGGGCTATGTGCAGGTCGGCGAACACGAATTTGTCGCGGTTGTGCGCGCCACGCTTCTCTTCTGGCTTTTGGGGATTCTGCTTTTCGCGCTGTTGTGCGTGTTGCTCGGCTTCCTGCTTCGCAACTTCGCGTTCGGCGGCGAAGAACCCCAAACGACCACACCCGCCGGCGTAATTGACGCGAACGCAGAACTCGGCGAGGGCGAGGTTTCCGTGCCGGAAAAAACCGAGACCAAAGGCAAAAGCATCAAGGTCAACGGGATTCCGACAATGAACCTCAAAGCGGGGCAGCGCGAACAGAATTATGTGTTCTCAAACCCCGAAGAGAACCCCTGCTATTTCAAAATCGAAATTGCTCTCCGCGACACCGGTGAGGTGCTTTACACGTCAGACCTTCTGCCGCCGGGCTATTCGATTTCGAAATTCTCGTTGAACCGCGCACTTGACGCGGGCACTTATAACGTAGTTGTCCATTTTTATTGCTTCAGCTTCGACAAAGAACAACGTCCGCTGAACAATATGGAAATAAAAACTCAAATAACGGCCTCCTGAGCCGAACAAAGGAAAGGAGAGATAAATCGTGAAAAAGCACGCAAAAAAAGCGCTTCGGAGCGTTTTGGCGTTTGCAATGGCCGTCGTGTTGCTGGCCACTTCGCTGCCGATTGCGTTTGCGGCGGGAACTTATGACCCGACGCCTGTCTTTTCTGAGGACGCGACGTTGTGGGCATGGGTAACCGATGACGGGGACGTGCAGGTCATTTACCCGCAGGCAACCCCGAACACCGACTACATTTCCGACAAGCATATCGCGACCTATTACATCACGCTGTATGATTTGGGTCCGCTGACGGAAGTGCACAACGACCCGGCGACCGAAACGGTCCCGCAGGCACAAATTGTCGTGGATGCATCAACTGCAACCTTTGCGTCGGACGGTACCGAAACAGCGACCTTTACCGCGGCCACGCTTGCAAACAAGGGCGTCACCTTAGACGACACCCACCGTTTCAGCGTGGAAGTCCTCGCGCAGGACAGCACCGGCTGGGTTTCCGAACCGCTGACCACAATCGTTTCCGATGTTCCGCAGTTCGTGTATGATGAGGAAAGCTATAACCCGCTGACCGAAGACCCGAACGCCATGCGCGAAATGATGATGTTTGAAGCGAAAAACAACAATAATATGGCTTATGTTGACGACAACGGCATCGGCAGCGGCCGGTTGAACTATGTGCAATCGGGCGACCAGCTGCAAATCCTCGGTAAAATTGACCAGGCCGGCGTGGAAAACGCAGGCGGCGTGGACAGCGCCGCTTACGGCTTCCGTGTAAACGGAACCGGTGCGCAATCGTTTAACACAACATACAGCCGACAGCACTGGAAGGCCGCAGGCGCCCAAGAGGTTTGGTTCTGGTTTGACTTTTCCCAGGTTTCTGTGCAGGGCCTTGCCTTTGAACTGAAAACCCAGGGCAAACGATACGAAGAATACTATTGGGATGATTTGTGGGGTAAAGGTATCGTATATCTTTATGGTTCTGTAAACGACGATAATTACAGTACAGTGACCTATTCCACAAAAGGATATCAAGGCAATGACGGTTATGTCTTTGTTGAAAACGACGACGGTTCCTGGAAAAAGGTTGCGCTCACAGACGGCGGTATTAACCTTTCGAATTATAAAGGTTATATCCGTGTGCCGATTCAATTTATTTGCTCGACAACTGCTACATATGCGGAAGCGCGCAATGACAATTTCGGTTTTGGCGGAAACAGTTTAGCTGAAGATCTCGGCAACAACAATGAGGCAGGGAAAAAAGCAGAGTTTGATAACAATGTTTTGCTGAACGAGAAAGTGTTGGTTGACCCTGCCGGTACACCGATTTCTGACGCGCTTTTGATTCAATATCGTCAGCTTTCGATTGATGTATCGGTAAATGAATTCGGCGGGAACAGCACAGCGAATGAGACTACCGGTGACCCGAACAACAGTGTTTACACCATGCCTTATCATAACGACTATCCGACCACAGGAGCAAATCACTATGCTTCGCTGGAACAGCCTTCATGGGGCGCCGCAATGCTGGCGATTGGTGAAAACAGCGGTGAATGCACAACCGGCATGGAAAACAAGGCCTACGTTCAGTTGAATTCCGACGGAACCGTTTATAAAGACGCTGAAGGCAAAGCGGTGATTTTAAACCGTGAAAACGGCTATCACGCACTGGACGATATTTGCGGCGCAGGCTTCTCTTATACAAGCACGAGCGCCGACAGCGTAAACAAACCTTTCTTCTTGGATTCTGTTTTGTTCTATCGCACCGACGGTGAGCAATATCCCGAAGATATGGTGGCAGACGCCGGCAAACCGGCCTCCAACTATTACAATCAGTCTGTTGAAATTCCGCACAGCATTCTTAACCAGATTGACAAGTTAATTACAACGCCTGACCTCGGCGACTTCCGTGCCGTACAGTATATCGACGAGTTGATTGCCGGTTACCGTAAGGCGATTGAAGACGACACCGAAAACAATCTTGACCCGAACATTGTTTCGGAAGAGAATTTGGCAAATTCTGCTGCAAGCCTCGGCATGAGCGACGTTTGGCAGAATTTCCTGGATGCGCGCACGGCATGTATTAACGGCGGCACCATTCAGGATAACGGCGACGGCACTTACACGTATTTGCCGAACAACGAGGCGACCGATTTGGTTCCCGAGTTGATTCAGTCTTTGGAAAAACTGCCCGACCCGAGTCAGGTCACGTCCGTCAGCGACACGCTGCGCGATGAAATTATCCGGCTGTATCAGCTGTATCGACGGCTGAACCTGACCCAGCTCGACGCGATGAGCTTTGACGAAGAACAGAAGATTTTGGACTATGCGTCGCTGGTGCGCGCGGCGGGCGGAGATGAAATGCTTGTAGGCACTTCGCTTGCGACCAATAAATTCCTGTCCTTTAATGATTTTGAATCGCTCCCCGAGGGAACGCATGCTTATGATTTGCAGGATTCCCCCTCTTGGGATCAGGGGAAAGATTACCGCTATTCCAAGGGCTTCGTTTATGGCAGCATGTCCTTCCGTGACTTCGCGGCGCATTCGACGGCTGCGGTCGGCGACTGGATGGGCGATTTGTCAGAGGATTCCTACCAAAACGGTTTGTATGACGCACTGAACCTTGCTGCGGCAGACGCCGTTATCACCGATGAAGTCGGTGCCGGTGGCACGAAAGGCGCGCAGGTAACCATTGACAGCCGCTTCTTCTCGGGCGATGAAGGCGACCCGACCGGCTATGTGAACGCGGTCAGCGTTACCCGTGACTTCAACTCAACAGAAACGGGCGACTATCACAACCTGCAAAGCATTGCAGACTGGCAGCTCAGCCGCTATGCAGAAAGCTGGAGTGCTTCCGATGGCAGAGACTATCCTGTCGGACTTGTATTTTATGTAGATTTTAGCGAGCTGAAGGATATTGATTTCCTGCTTTCTCTCAATATTGCGACCTCTTATGACGGGCATGCCGAAGGTTATAACCTGGATATGGATATGTCCGGTTCTGAGCAGGCATATAAGATTATGGATATGGAGACCGGTGAATGGGTCACCATTACCGGTACCGGTTCGCCCTACGGCTTTACTTCCAAGGGCGGTTCCAGCTCTATCGGCACGCTTGCCGATGGTTACAAGGGCTATATCTATGTTGCTCTGAACAAGTTTGAGTACAGCACGGGAATGGGCACTGTTGACCTGTGCGCCATGGGCGAACAGATTGACAATATTCGTCGTGTAGACATCGGCATTATGCCGCTGAACAGCACGGCTGCCGCGCAAATGGACGGCAGAAGCTTTGTTGTGGATGACATCGGCTTTGCCTATGGCGCCGACACCTATGACGCAGCGATGAGTGGCAGCTTGAACCACCCGTCCTTTGAAGAGGTTAAGGGTTATAAGTCTACAGCGGCGAAAGCGTTTGAAGATGCGGTCAGCGCGATTGAGCTCAACGACGATACCAACTTCCCCAGCAGAGTTCAGGCAGCGAGAGAACTGTATGATGCGCTTTCTGACTATCAGAAAAACAACACCACGTCTGTCAAACAGGCCTACGCACAGTTGGAATTCTATGAAAAGATTGTAAACGGCGAGCTTTCGGCAGACGATTATAAACCGCAGATGAAGGTTGCGGAATTCTCCAATATGGTTGGCTCGCTTTCGAACGAGCTGAAAAATGCTTCGGTGACCGGCGACCACGACCTGCCTTATCCCGGCGTGAAAGACACAGACGGTGACGGCAGAGCGGACGCGGTCAACTACGAAGGCTACAACGGGCTGACCAAAGAACTTGCAGCGAAGATTATTGAGTATTACAACACTTCGTATTCGCGCTACACGGAAAACGAGAAAACCGCGCTCGGTATTACGGCGCAGCAGTTCCTCAACGCCTACAACGCGGCTTCCCGCTGCTATGACACGCTGGAGGGCTTGCTCGCGGACAGCAACACGTTCTTAAATGAACTTTACAACCCGGCTGACGCGTCCACTTCGTTGTTCCGCACGTTGTCGGAGATTTATCCGGCAAAAGCCGACCAAGACGGTCTCGGCACGGTCGGCGATATGACGCAGCCGTATCCCTACGATAAAAGCACACCTTACGGCACACGTGTAACGGCAGAGGGCACGCAAGCGGACGAAGGCAACTACATTTCGATTACCGACACGAAGGCGCTCGACCATATCAGCAAGACCTACCGCAGCCAAATGAACTATTACGCAAAGCATCTCCTTGTGGCAGGTCAGCTGCAAGAAGGCGTCAAGAACATCCCGAACGCGGTCCGCAAGCTGGTTTACAACTCGTATTCAACCGATCGCCACGGCGACCCGTTCACCGGCGGTATTTGGACGTTGTATAACCGCTATTTGACGCTTTACAACAACGTCAAAAATACAATTAATGCAGGAACGCCGGTGTCTGAACAACAACTCGCCGACTTGAAGCTTGCAACCGATGAATACGAAATGCTGCTTCCGACGTATCACGACGTCGCGGAGCTGTATGACCTCATTCAGCAAATCTACGACCTGTTCCCGGCAGTCAAGAGCACGTTCACCGCAAACGGCACCACATCTTCTGCGCAAACGCACGAAATGATGCTTCGCTACGACGGCAGCACCGGTCCCTTGGAAAGCAAGGAAGATCCGGTTTACACGCTGACGCAGTTTGAGCAGTACCTGACCAACCCGGACGGCCAGGGCACCTTGACCATTACCTCTGAAAACGGCGGTGTTTTGAAATCTTCCGACGGCACAATCAGCCTGTCGTACACGTTAACTTATAACGGTAAAACAGCAGCCCTGTCAACCGTTACCGAGGTGGGCAGCTACAGCGCGCCGATGGATTCGGGCGTTGCACTCCATGTCAAGGTTGACAATCCGCAGGAATGCACCGTGACGCTGTCCGACAAGGTGACGCTGACCTTTACCTATCAGTACACCGACCGGCATGGCATTCTTCGTGAGGTTACCGATCAGAAAACGCTGAATATTCAATATTCAACGAACGATATGTATACGGTGACCATTCCGGCGGAAGTCGACATTCCGTGGGGCACGCCGGCAGTTTCAACGGCGTTTGAAGATGAGTCCGGCAACAACGGAACAGGCTACAAGGTAACTTGCAACCTGAACACAGGGTCTTCGGTTACCGTGCAGTCGGCGCTTAAGAGTTCAAGCTTTGCGCTGACGATTCCGGGAAACACTACGTGGAGCATCGCCTGCACCGGTACAGACGCCGCGGCTGTTAAATACGAAGGCCAAATGATTAACACGCCGGGTGCCGGCCCGAGCATTTTGATTGATGCTGACAAGTGGAAGAACATCCCCGTCGCCGCTTACCGTGCAGACGACCAAATCACTTATACAGTTACTTACACCGACGGCAGCGCGACACCGTAACCCGTTTTTCAAAAGGGAAACCTTTATAACACATTATAAATAAAAGAAAAGGAGCTGTTGTAAATGAAAAAAGTAGTTACACTTGTTTTGGCTGTTCTGCTTGTCGTTTCCTGCGCTCTGCCTGCGTTTGCAGATTCTATGATTATTTCCACCCAATCTTCTGCGGCCGATTACGAGCTTTCGTTCCCGGCCGACACCCAGATTCCGTGGGAACAGGAAACAACGGCAATCGGCGAAGTCAAAGCCACAAAGCTGTTGCTTGACCCCGGCAAAGTCGTTGCCGTAGAAGTCAAATCGGCAAACAGCTATGCGCTTGTAAACACACAGGATGCGCAAAAGAAAATCCCCTACACGCTTTCCGGCGCGGACAGCATCGTCTTTACCGCGGGTGATATTGACAAAACATTCCCGCTGACCGTCGGTGTTACGGCGGATGCATGGCGTGTTGCCGCCGCAGGTGAACACACCGACACCCTGACCTTTGTAGTTGAATACAAAGACGCTTAATTGAGGAAAGGAGCTTATTCAAATGAAAAAAGTCATTTCTATGTTGATGACAGTCGCGATGCTTGCGGCGCTGATGGTTCCCGCTTTCGCGCTGGACCAGAACACCCCCTCGGGCGACGTTATCGTTAAAACCGACACCAAAATGGCTGGCGGTCAGGACGCACGCCGTTATACCGTAACCATTCCGGCGGATACCGTTATCGCTTGGGGCGCGGAAAAAACCGACCTCACCGGCTACACCGCCGAGGCACACCTCGCTTACGGTGAAAAACTTTCGGTTACCGTTTCCGGCAATGGCAATATGATTTATGAACCGGAAGCGGGCACTACGCTTGCGCTTCCCTACACGCTTGAAGGCGACACCGCTTATGAAAGCGCCGGTCCGGTTGTTTACCCGGTCGCAACCCTTGCGCTTTCCGTGAACATTGCAGCGGATGATTGGAATGCTGCGGTTGTCGGCGAATATCAGGATACCCTGACCTTCACCGCTGCAATTCAGTAATAAGGTTCGCAGAGGAGAGTTTTTATTATGAAAAAAGTAATTTCTGTTTTAATGGCCGTTGCGATGCTTGCGGCGCTTATGGTTCCGGCGTTTGCCCTGACCGAAGCGGATGGCAACCCCGCAAGCGACACCGCTGAAGTGAAAACCAATTATGACAATTTGGAAGCAACCGGCGGCTATTACACCGTAACCTATCCCGCCGAAACCACAATCGCGTGGGGCACGGTGGACACAACGATTCAATATAACGTCACCACCCAGCTTATTCCGACCGCAACGCTGAACGTTACCGTTGTGCAGGATAACGCGGCGATGGGGAGCGCTACCGGGCAGCAACTGCTTTACACCCTGTCGGGTGCAGGCACCAACGTCACCGGCATCGGTCCGTTTGTGGACACGGATTATGAGCTGAACATCAATGTTACCGCTTGGGGCGACGTTCCCGTGGACAGCTATTCGGACACTTTGACGTTTGAAGCGACGGTTGCAGGGCTTCCGAGCAACCCGTAAGGCTTTGACCGACAGGAGGAAACACAATGAAAAAAGTAATTTCTGTTTTATTGGCGGTTATGATGCTTGCGGCGCTGATGATTCCGGCGTTTGCCGCGACCTTAGATCAAACCGGCGGCAACCCCGCAACCGGCGGCGCAACCGTGAAAACCGATACTTCAGCTGTGACCGGTGACGGTGCTTACACCGTGACCTATGACGCGGAAATCTCCGTGCCGTGGAATTCGACTGCTGCAGTTTCCAGCAACTACACTGTGGAAACCCACTTGAAAACCGGTAAACAGCTTCTGGTTACAGCGACCAGCGACGGCATTATGACCTATAACGCGCTGGAGCTGCCCTACACCCTCGGCGGTGACACCGCTTACACCGCAGGCGCTGCGGAAAACGCAACGAAAGCCATCACCGTGACTGTCGCACAGAGCGCTTGGGACGAAGCCCCGATTGCGGAATACGAAGGCAGAATTACCTATACCGCGGAAATTGTCTGATTTCCGATTTTGTAAATTTTAGAAAAGGAGAAACCTGCAATGAAAAAGATAATTTCTGTTTTGTTGGCAGTTGCCATGCTCGCGGCGCTGACGGTTCCGGCGTTTGCCGCGGATATCACAATCAGCAAAGATGAACCCGCCGCGGGCCCGGACGGCGCCCAGAAAGCAACCGTTGATGTGGTGACCAAGACCACCAATACCGAAGGCGCCGACGCTTATACCTATTCTGTGACGTTCCCCGCTTCGTTTGAATTTGCCTGGGGTGACACCAATGCGAAAAGCGCCACCTACACCGTGACTTCTCAGCTTTTGCTCGGCGCTTCTCTCGATGTTTCTGTTGCGGCGAACAACGGCGGCGAAATGACCAACGAAAACACCGCAAGCACCCTGACCTACACGCTTACAAACGGCGGCAGCACACACTTCACGGAAGTCAACAACAGCGCAGCCCCGACAGCAGCACCGTCGGTTTCGATTGCTAAAGAGGAATATGACGGCGTACCGATCGCGGCATATACCGGCACGATGACCTATACCGTCACCTACAACGCGCCGACTCCGTAACACACCATAGAATTTTCAAAATAAAGAAAGGGGTGGTTTCATGAAAAAAGTCGCCAGCGTGTTTTTGGCGCTTCTGCTTTGCTTCGGGATGCAGCTCGGCGCATTTGCAGACAGTACAAACCTGAAAACTGTTGTTCCGGACACCCATGAAATTACCGTTGCGTATAACGACGGGGGCTATGTTCTCCGTGACGGTTCTGTGGTGCAAAACGGCGCCGCGTTTTCGGTGGCGCGCTTTGACACGCTTCGTTTCGATGTCATTGCGAAAATGGACAGTCACCTGAAATCGGTGCGCATCAACGGGCAGGACGTTACCGACCAACTGGCTTACGGTCAGCTGACCATTGACAGCGTCAACACCGATATGCACATTGTTTTCACTTTTGAAAAATGCGCAGATGCGGAAAACCCGACCGACCCCGATGAGCCGACCACCGACCCCGATGAGCCGACCACAGACCCTGATGAACCGACCACCGAACCCGGCGGCGGTGACCATCACGGCGACCCGTGCATTCGCATGGCAATGTCCGGCCACGTTTATCACGGCGAAGATGACCCGATGCCCGGCGCGAAGCTGGTTTTCGACCTCGGCGAGTTTGAAGCGACCGCCGACGAAGACGGCGCTTATCGCGTAGATGTCATCAAAGACGGTTACCACACCGTTTCGATTTATGACAAAGACGGCAACCTTGCCGGCGAAGAGGGCTTTTCGGTCACCGTGAGCGACAGCGCAACAGAAATGACCGTCGTTCGTTTGGCGAACGGCACACAGCTCGTCACCGTTCCCGCGGGGACGAAGCAAATCTATTTGAACTTTGTCGTCCAAGACGACGGCAGCATTCTTCTTCAACCGGACGAAGCGCCGACCGCGCCCGTCCCCGAAGAACCCACGACCACGCCGGATGACGGCGGTAAGACGGATACCAACATTCCGATTATTTCTCAAACAGGCGCAATCCTGCGGGAAAACCCGGTTTTGGCAGCCGTGCTGTTCGTGTTTGCCGCGTTCCTGATCCTCCTGCCGATTTTGCGCAGAAAGAAAGACGATGAAGCCGAAGACGAAACTGCATAAATTTTAGCTGAATAAGACCCGATGCTTTTGCACCGGGTCTTTTCGCTGTTTTGGTTTTGTCGAAGACTTCCCGTAAACCTGTGTTAAGTCTGTGTTAAGTCGGTTGTCCGATGCCTTTCAATATGTTATGCTTGCGAAGTAAAGATTTTATATGATACAATGAACAAGGAGCGCGAACATGAAAGAAAAAGCGAAAGCGTTTGTTGAAAAACACAGTGAAATTTGGAAATTTATAAAATTTACCTTTACGGGTGCGAGCACTTCGATTTTGGAAATGGCGGTTTACGCTGCGCTGCAATACGGTGTTTTCCGTTCGTTGCAGGGCGTTCCCGTGGAAAACAGCCCCGTGCTCGAATTTCTCGGGATTGAATATAAAGGTTATTTGTATTCGTATTTGATTTCCGCCATCATCGGCTACGCCGCCGCGTTCTTAATGAACCGAAAGCTGACCTTTAAAGCCGACGCCAACCCCTTGGTTTCGAGCATTTTATATGCGATTATGGTCATTTGCACCATCACGTTTAACACATGGTTCGGCGCGTTCCTCGGCACAATCGTTACCAACAACGGCTGGAGCAATTTCTGGGTGGATATGCTTTTAAAGCTCGTCGTCATGACGCTCCCCACCGTTTGGACCTATCCGTTAAGCCGTTTTGTCATTCACAGAAAGAAGAAGGATTCGTAATTTATGAAAAAAAACACCGCGCCTGCCGCCGAAAAGCCGACCTTTGCCGTGCGGCACCCGGAATGGTGGAAGTTCATAAAATTTAATATTTGTATCGTCGTCACCACGGCGCTCGACGTCAGCATTTATTTGTTTTTGCAATATTTTGTGTTCGACGAGCTCAACGCCGTGCCGGTCACCGACAACGCGCTGCTGCGCTTTCTGCGGATTGAATACCGCGGCTATCTCTATTCTTATGCGATTTCGACAACCGCGGGCTACGTCGCGGCGTATCTGATTAACCGCAAGCTGACCTTTCACTCCGACGTCAACGCGGCGCTCAGCAGCTTTTTGTATGTGATTATGGTCGTGTTTACCATTTTGTTCGACACCTGGCTCGGCGGGGTGGTCGGCACGATTATGCAAAACAACGGCTGGAGCACGCCGGTCACCGAACTTTTGATGAAATGCCTGATTATCAACGTCCCGACCATTTGGACCTATCCGCTGGAGCGGTTCGTGATTCAGCGCCAGAGAAAGAAGGGTTGACATGGCGGTTCGATTGTTTGCAACGGATTTAGACGGCACTTGCATTCACTCTTCGGGGGAAATCAGCCGCGAAAACCTCGACGCGCTCGCCCGGGCGGTGGCGGCGGGCTGTTTTGTCACACCCGCAACCGGGCGAAGCTTTTATGAAATGCCGGAAGTTTTGCGCGTGGAAAAGCCTTATACCCATTGTATTTGCTCCAACGGTGCGACGCTTTACGACGCGGCCGGCAACTGCGTTTGGAAAAGCTGTTTTGCGCCCGAACTCGTGCGCGCACTGCTTGCGATTTTGTCGGAATATGACACGATGATAGAAGTTTACACCGGCGGCGTGCCGGTGACCGACGCCGCAAAGCTCAACGCGGCTTCTTATGACCATTATCGAATCGAGCCTATCTATCGCCCGGTCATTACGAAAACCCGCAAAGGCGTTGCCGCACTTCCCGCCTTTTTGGCGTCGCGTGCGAACCGCGCGGAAATGTTCAACGTCTTTTTCAGCGACCAAAAGGAACGCGAAGAGGCGTTCTCACGGCTTCAGACGCTTTCGAGCGTGGAGCTGACCACTTCCATGCCGAACAACATGGAAATTTTGCAAAAAGGCGTCAACAAAGGCGCGACGCTTTCGCGCTTGCAGCGGCATTTGGGGCTTGAACGCGCCGAAACCGCCGCAATCGGCGACAGCCGCAACGATTTGACCCTGCTTTCGGCGGCGGGCGTGCCGCTCGCGGTCGCAAACGCCTGCGACGCGCTCAAAGAAGAGGCCGTGGCGGTGCTTTGCTCCAACGATGAAAACGCAGTCGCCGAAGCGATTAAGACTTATGTTTTGGGAGGAGGCGCACAAGATGCGCGGACAAAACAAAATTCACTTCTTGAACACCGGCCCATCGGACTGCATCCTGCTCGAAAGTAACGGGCATTTTGGCTTAATCGACGCCGCCGAAGACAACGATTTCCCCGCCGACAAGCCCCATTTAAAGCGTCCGGGCTATGAACAGGCGGTTGTCGACTACCTTTTGGAACACGCACGCGGCGAAGACGGGCTCGTCACGCTGGATTTTGTTTTGGGCACGCACGCCCACTCCGACCACCTCGGCGGATTTGACACGGTGATTTTACACCCGGAAATCCGCGTAAAAAAAGGCTATTTGCGCCGCTACGACGGCGAGCGCGTGTTTATTTTGGAACGCAAACGCTGGGACAACGAAGAAGTTCACGACCAAATGTATGACGCGCTCGAAAAAGTCGGCGCGCAGATTGTAGAAGATTTTAACGGCGAAAAAACAACGCTCGGCGCGTTTGCGCTGACGTTTTTCTATTACGAAAATCAGCCGCGTTTCCCGAAATACGGCGAAAACGTCAACTCGGTGATTGTGCTCGCGGAACTGGGCAAGGCCCGCGCGCTGCTTGTCGGTGATTTGAATTACAAAACCGGCGACGAACGCCGCGTTGCCGACCGCGTGGGGAAAGTCGATTTATTGAAAGTCGGCCACCACGGCTATGTCGGTTCTTCGTCGGCTTATTTCTTGAAAAAGCTCGCCCCGCGTTACGCCGTTGTGCCGAATGTGAAATGGCGCATTTACCCTGACGTCAAATGGAAACTGCGCCACGTTGCCCACGCCGAGTTGCACACCACGGTGGACGAAGACGGCGTAATCGCCGAATTTGACGACAACGGCGAAATCAAAATCCACTCCGGTGCCGCCGGGCACGCCGAACACGCGTAGGGAGCGAGTTTTAAAATACACTATCTCGACCCGGAATCGGCATCAAGCAAATCATAGGGAAGGCCGGCGCGTGCCAACGCGCGGTGAATCGCGGTGCGGGCTGCCGCACAACAAATCGCGCAGGCAGTGCGCTGTGACCTTTCGCTTTGCCGCCGGTATCGGCTTTGCGCAAATCGTGGGGAAAGCCGGTGCCACCGGGCACACCGAACGCGGTGCGGGCTGCCGCACAGCAAATCGCGCAGGTAGTGCGCTGTGACCTTTCGTTTTATTGCCCGGAATCGGTGTTGCGTCTGTCTCTTATACACATCTGACGCTGCCGACGACTTAATAGGTGTAG
>ERZ1090867.354-NODE-355-length-20097-cov-16.288694_pt1 | contig 20097 bp, 17 predicted proteins | sample MGYA00478476_ERZ1090867 | MGnify/ENA primary metagenome ERZ1090867 (study PRJEB33644, sample SAMEA5815742) | chicken gut metagenome | biome: Chicken; feature: Gastrointestinal Tract; material: Caecum | place: Ireland | collected 2019-01-01 | study: A study of the... | reverse complement strand
ATCTTTGCCAAACGATCCCGTTTTCCCCGTGCTCCCGTAAAAACGCATTGACCTTTCCGAAGGGGGCGGACCCAAAAAAGCCGCGATACGCCGAGAGGGGACTGGGGTGGGCCGATTCCAGAACCAGAACAGGCCGACGCCCGGCAACCTCCCGGAAGATGGGAGCGTATTTTTGGGCCGGCTTGCCCCATAACACAGCGGCCAGCGGCGTGGCATCCAGTGCGGCCACGTAATCCAGCGCGGCCCGGGTAAAGATTTCCCAACCATGTCCCGCATGCGAAAATGCCGCCCCTTGTTCCACGGTCAGCACGGTATTCAAAAGCAACACCCCCTGGTGTGCCCACGGGGTCAGGTCGTTGTGATGCACCGCAGCGGCACCGAACTCCGCATCCAGTTCCTTGAAGATGTTTTTCAGGCTCGGCGGTGTTTTACAGTCATCCGGTACCGAGAAGGAGAGTCCCATAGCCTGACCGGGTTCGTGATAGGGGTCCTGTCCCAGAAGTACGACCCGCACCTGATGTGCCGGGCAGGCCCGGAACGCGGCAAAAATATTTTCCGCCGCAGGATAGACGGTGCGGCTGCGGGCAGCCTCGGTCGCAAAAGCATCCAGGTCAGCAAAATATGGTTTGGCAGATTCGGCATTCAGAAAAGGTGCCCAGTCACTGTTCGCAAACTCAGATAACTGCTTGCGCAAAAGCATGGCGGTACCTCCATCCATAGAATTTTCACCAGTATATCACAAGGTCGCAGGGCTTGCAATGTGCGGACAAACGCGGTATAATAACGTTTATGTTGCGGCATTGTGCCGCAGGAGAGTTTATTAAAGGGGAGAATTCTCTATGCGTTCTATCAAGACCAAACTGTTGAGCCTGGGCGTGGCCGCTGCCATGCTGCTGGCTTTGGCGGGCTGCAATATTTCCACGCCGTCCAGCGTGGGCACCATCGGGAATGTGGATATCCCGGCAGGTGTGTATCTGCTGGCCCAGTATAATGCCTACAATACGGCATCCGGCCTGGCCGATCTCGCCACCGGTGAATCTGCCAGTGATGTCAAGGCGGTGCTGAAGGCCGAGTGCACCGGTACCATCGGGGATGAGGAAGTTACCGCCACCGGCGCCGAATACGTGGAAAAGCTGACGATGCGCGCCATTGAGTACTATGCTGCGGTAGAAACCAAGTTTGCCGAACTGGGAGCCACACTGGAAGATGCCGCCACCTCGGAAGTGGCCGACAACGTCGAAAGTATGTGGGAATCCAATGGTGACCTGTATGAGGCTAACGGCATCGGCAAGGCCAGCCTGCAGGCGTACCTGCTGAATGCGCAGAAGGCTGTCACCATCCTGGATCTGCTCTATGGCCCGCAGGGCACCACTCCGGTCAGCGATGAAGAGTATACCGATTTCATCAACAATTCCTGCTACTACATCGAGAGCGTCCAGATCCCGCTGATTGATTACAGCACCTACACCATGGCGGACGACACACAGAAGGAGCAGATCCAGCAGGTGGCGGAGCAGTGCCTCCAGCAGCTGCAGGTAGAGGCTGACGGCCAGACGGTTTCCAGCAGTGCATTGTATGAAGCCGCTGCCACCTACGTGCCCCAGGCGATGGAACTGCTGGGCGCCACCATGGAGGACGCCTCCCAGGCTGTCTACTATGCAGGCTCGCAGCTGTACACGCCGGACGATCTCGCCAGCTACGGCAGTGACGAGTACAACAACCTGACCGACCCTCTGGACGAGGCCGGTATGAATGAATGGACGACCATTGATCTGGGCACCACCATCCTGGTGGCCCGCCGCGTTGATCCGTTCAAGACCTACACGGTCGCGCAGCTGACCAGCATGTACGATCTGCTGACTGCTCTGAAGGGCGATGACCTGCAGAATCAGTTCTATGCAGACGGCGCGGCACTCAACCATGCACTGGATGAAGGCGCCATGAAGACCTACAGCGCATCCAAAATTAAAAAGAACGTCTGAGACTGACTTGGCCGGGAGCATCATGGAGTGCCCCGGCCATTTTGTTGTTTAAGGAGGAAAGCCATGACCCAGAATAAGACCGTCAACCTGTTGCTGGAAGTGCTGGGATGCTTCATCTCGGCCGCAGGCATCTACAGCTTTGCCGTGGCTGCCGAAGTGCCGGTCACCGGCATCGCCGGTATCTGTGCCATTCTTTACCGCTTGTTCGGCCTTCCCATGGGCCTGAGCAATGTCATCATCAATGTGCCCATTATCTTTTTCAGCTACAAATTGCTGGGCCGTTCCTTTCTGCTGCGCAGCCTGCGCTGCATGATCCTCTTTGCGCTGTTCACCGACTATCTGCTGCCTGTTATGCCGGTGTATACCGGCAACCGTCTGCTGGCGACCATCTGCGGCGGCGTCGTCAGCGGCATCGGTGACGCTTTGATCTATATGCAGAATTCCAGCACCGGTGGTATCGATTTTATTACCATGGCCATCAAAGCCAAGCGCCCGCACCTGCCGTTTGGCAATCTCACCTTCGGGGCAGCACTGGCGGTCATCCTTCTCAACGGTGCCGTTTTCCACGATGTGGATTCCATCATCTACGGTCTGATGTTCAACTTCATCGTAGCTGCGGTGATCAACAAGATGATGTTCGGCTTCTCCTCCTCTATGCTGGCGCTGATCGTTACTGACGACGGCAAAGCGGCCTGCGATGAAATTGACCGGGTGGCGGACCGTGGCTCAACCATTTTGCAGGGCCGCGGCGGTTATGGCGGCCAGCCCAAGGACGTGGTGCTGTGCGCCTGCTCCAACAAACAGCTGTATGAGATCGAGCACGCCATGCAGGTCCTGGACCCGGGCTGCTTCATTATTATGCTGCAATCCAACGAAGTTCAGGGCGAAGGCTTCCGGCGCCTGGAACTGGGCAAAAACGACGAAAAAACTTCCTGAATCCAAAAAGGCAGACAGCCCCTTGCGGGCTGTCTGCCTTTTTCTTATTTCAGGATGCCCGGGCCATATCCCGGAAGATGCCCGGCGTATTTTCCAGTTCTCGGAAAGTTCCTCGCTCCACAATGCGTCCCTGGTCCATGACAAGGATCTCGTCACAGTTCTGCAGGGTGGACAGCCGGTGGGCGATGGAGATGACCGTGGTACCGCATTCCTCTTTCATACGCTCGATTTCGCGCTGGATGAGTTTTTCCGAGGTGTTGTCCAGCGCCGAGGTGGCCTCATCTAGGATCAGGACTTTAGGGTTGCGCAGAAAGATACGGGCCAGGGCAATGCGCTGCCGCTGCCCGCCCGAAAGATTCGTGCCGCCCTCCGACAGCATGAAATCGTAGCCGCCCGGCAGCTTTTCAATGTCGGCAGCAATGTTGGCTTTGCGGGCCGCTTCCTGCACCTCGGCCAGCGGGACAGCCTTTTGCAGTCCATAGCAGATATTATGGTACACGGTATCGGCGATCAAAAACGGGGTTTGGGGAACCAGAGCTACGTTCTCAGCCAACACCCGGCGGGACAAAGCCTCCAACGGTGCACCGCCCAGGATGACTTCGCCCTCAGCCCGCTCCAGCTTGTCCATGACTTTGATCAGGGTGGATTTACCGCAGCCGCTGGGACCTGCCACGCCGATGAATTTCCCGCCATCAATGCACAGGTCAATGTCTTTCAGTATACGTTGGTCCGGTTTTTCGGGATAGCTGAACTGCACCCCGCGCAGCTGCACCTCGTTGCCGACAGGGGAGGCAATGGGCACCCCCGGCGTTTCCTGATAGGAAAAGTCCAGCGGAAGTTCCAGCAAGCGGAAATAGTCATCCGCCAGCACCACGCACTCAGAAAATTCATCCAGAATCCGATGCAATTCTCGCAGTGGTCCTGTCAGCTGGGTGAAGCATAGGTAGGCGGTCAGCACCGTACCGATGGTGATGACCTGCCGGGATGCCAGCAGCACCGAGATCCCGATGACCAGCACGCTGAAAAAGGCTTCATTCACAAATTTCAGGCAGTCATACAGGGCCATGGCCTTGTGGTGGCGCATTTCCTTGCGGCGCAGCTGCTCGGACTGTGCTTCGATGCGGGCACTCTCGGTCCCGGCACTGTCCAGCGTGCGGATGGTTTCAATGCCCCCAGCAACTCCACCATGGTGCCGTCCATGTCGGCCTTGGTGTCCATCAGTTCTACGCGGATGCCTTTCTGGGTACTGATCTGCCGGAATACGATAAAGGTGCCCACCGGTATTACCAGAATCACCAGGCAGGCCACCGGAAAAGGCAACTGCCAGAAGATGGTGACGATGGCGGCCAGACCGGTGGAAACCGCAGGAGCAAAGTCCATGAACAGCAGTTTGATGAGCTTTACGGTACCCTCCAGGCTGCGGTTGAGCCGCCCGTGAATATTGCCGGTCATGTGCCCCCGGAAATAGGAGAGGGGCGCCATCAGCAGCGAAAGGGCAGCGCGCTGCCGGGCGTTTTTCTCGGCCTGGGTAGCGGCATCTTCCACGATCAGGCGACGGATGACCTTGATGACTTCATTGACCACATTCACCAGCAGGATCACCAGCAGAATGGGCAGTACCGACTGGAAGGTGGCCGTCTGGGCAGCCAGAACGTGGTCGGTCAGATAGCCGATGGCCAGCGGCGTCAGCTGGCTTAAAACCGCCGATACCCCCAGAATGGCCAAAACCACAAAAAATTCCAGCTTCTGCTTTTGCGGCAGCAGAGCAAAAATCTTGTTCCAGACCTTGCGGGCTTCCTTGTTTGTGCTCATACGGGGCAGCCCCCTTTCCGCGAATGATTTCGCCGCGATGTTGCCTTCATTCTATCATACTTTCATCGGCATGAAAACGGCCCGGCTGAATTTTGCCCGCAAAAAATGCACAGGATATAAAACCCTGTGCACAGAAATTTTATTGGGGACGGGCGGGTTTGTCCGGCGGATATTCGCCCTGCATTTTGGCTTCCATCCGGCTCAGGCGCGCCTCCAGCTCCGAAATGCGGTTGCTGACAATATCGGGCAGCGCCTGCTGGTCCAGGTCGTCGGCCGGGCAGCACTTGATATTTCCGACCCGCACGACCTCGGCAGGCACACCCACGGCGGTGGCGTTGGCAGGCAGATTTTTCAGCACCACACTGCCGGCACCCACACGGACGTTGTCACCAATGTAGACCGGTCCCAGAACCTTGGCACCGGCACCAATCAGCACGTTGTTGCCCAGGGTGGGATGCCGTTTGCCGGTATCCTTGCCGGTACCGCCCAATGTCACGCCGTGGTAGATGGTGCAGTTGTCGCCGATTTCGGTGGTTTCACCAAAAACAATCCCCATGCCATGGTCAATGAACAGCTTGTGCCCGATCTTGGCCCCGGGATGGATCTCAATGCCGGTCAGATGCCGGGAAAGCTGGCTGACCAGCCGCGCCACAAAGAATAACTTCTTCTGATACAGAAAATGTGCGATCCGATGGGTCACCAGCACATGAAAACCGGGGTACAGGATGATGACCTCCAGCACATTGCGGGCGGCAGGGTCCTTATCCCGGATATTTTTTGCGTCTTCCCAAAGCCCCATGATGATTTCCTTTCCATCCAAACCATACCATTATATATAATAGAATACTAACACACTTTGCCGCAAAAGGCAACGCCGGCCAACAGAAGCTGGCTTTTTGTCAAAATGTCCAAAAGTTGACGCAAAAATCCATAAAATCCCTCGCCTTTGAAAAAGCCGGCCTGCATTGACACTTGCGCCGCGGCATGGTACAATAAGTAAAATCTGTGTAAGGGGAGAGGTGCGCCACATGCTGAGCTGTTCGATCAGCTTTAAAATGTACGGTGGGGTGTTCTTTCCTGGCACCGCACAGGGTATCGTTTTTTGACTTTTCCCTTTTTGGGGAAAAGTTTTTTTTTGCCCGCACGCCGAAACGGTCTGCAGGCGCCACAAAGAAAAAACAGGAGGTCTTGCCATGCTGATCCGCAATGCGAAGGATTTTGACGGAAAACCCGTGGAACTCTGGCTGCGCGACGGCAAAATCGCCGCTATAGGCCAGGGGCTGCTCGTCCCCGAAGGGGAGGAGGTACTGGATGCCAAAGGCCGCACCGTGCTGCCCTCGTTCATCGACACCCACTGCCACTGGCGCACGCCCGGCTTTGAGTATAAGGAGGATATCGCCACCGGTTCCGCAGCTGCGGCCGCAGGCGGGTATACCTTTGTCAACCTGATGCCCAATACCAAGCCGGTATGTTCTTCGGCGGAGATTGCCCACGCGGTGGAGGAGGAAGCCCGCCGCATCGGCCTGTGTGATGCCAACCAGACGGTTTCCATCACCAAGGACTTCGACGGCAAGACCATCGACCATCTGGCCACACTGCCCGAAGACATCAAGTTCATCACCGAGGATGGCCATGGTGTTATGAACAACGCGGTCATGGCCCGGGTCTTTGCCCTGGCGACCGATCGTGGCCTGACCGTTATGTCCCACGCGGAGGACAGCGACATCAGCCCCTGGGATTACCGCCTGGCTGAGAACATCGAAACGGTGCGCAACTGCCACCTGGCCGAATACTACGGCACCCGGCTGCACATGTGCCATGTGTCCACCAAAGAGGCGGTGGACGCCATCCGCATCAGCCGGATGCGCGGCGCGCGGGTCAGCTGCGAAGTCACGCCGCATCACCTGTGGTTCGACGACAGCCGCCTGCAGTATAAAGTCAATCCGCCCATCCGCAAAGCTGACGATGTCACTGCCCTGATCCAGGCAATCAAGGACGGCACCGTGACCTGCATCGGCACCGACCACGCACCTCACACCGCAGAGGAAAAGGAAAAGGGCGCCGCCGGTATGGTGGGCCTGGAAACCGCCTTCGGCGTCTGCTACACCAAGCTCTGCCGGGAACAGTGCCTGCCGCTGGAACTGCTCAGCTTCCTGATGAGTTCCGGCCCTGCCACGGTGCTGGGCCTGGAGGACCACAAGGGACTGCTGGCTCCCGGCTACGATGCCGACGTGGTACTGGTGGATATCGACCACATGTATCAGGTGGATGCAGCCGAGCTGCACAGCAAGAGCAAGAACTGCCCCTATGACGGCGCCTATCTGTTCGGCAAAGTCGTAACGACCATCAAGGGGGGCAAGGTTACTTTTCAGATTGAGGAATAAGAGAACGGGGGAATCATCATGACCAACATGGATAAACTGTACGAGAGCGTAGCCGCCAACGGTCCGGTCTGCGTCGGCCTGGATACCGAGATCAGCTACCTGCCCACCACCGATACGGCCAAGACGGCAGGGGAGAACGTGGTGGATTTCAACCGCGCCCTGATCGCCGCCACCAAGGGTGTGGCCGGCTGCTACAAAGTGCAGATCGCCTACTATGAGTCCCTGGGCATGGATGGTATGCGCGCCTACGCCGAAACGCTGAAGATGGCCCGGGCCACCGGTCTGCCTGTTATTGCGGACATCAAGCGCGGCGACATTGCCAAAACCGCTGAAATGTACGCCAAAGCGCACTTTACCGGCGATTTTGAGGCAGACATCGTGACGCTGGCTCCCTACATGGGTCTGGACTCCATCAGCCCGTATCTGCCTTACTGCAAGGAGCAGGGCAAGGGCGTTTTCGTACTCTGCCGCACTTCCAATCCCGGCGCCAAGGATTTTGAGTACCAGACCCTGGCCGACGGCCGCCATGTCTACGACCTGGTGGGCGACAGCCTGACCCAGCTGGGCCAGGACTACATGGGCGAGCACGGCTATTCCAGCATCGGCCTGGTCATCGGCGGCACCCACACCGAGGAAGCCACCGCCATCCGTGCCGCTTACAAGAATACCTTCTTCCTGATCCCGGGCTACGGTGCCCAGGGCGGCAAGGCGGCGGACATCGCCCAGTACCTGACCAAGGGCAACGGCGGCGTGGTCAACTCCAGCCGCGGCATTCTGCTAGCTTACAAGAAACAGCCCGGCGTTGCCTTCGATGAAGCGGCCTACAACGAATGTGTGCGTATGCGGGAGGATATTCAGGGTGAATGCAATAAGCTGTAAGCTCCAGGTCCTGGCGCAGGAAGCCCTCGCGCCGGACATCCGCCGCCTGGTGGTACAGTGGCAGGACCCCAGCCACGAACCCCATGCCGGCCAATTCTACATGCTGCGTGCCTGGGCGCCGGACACCACACCGATTCTGTCCCGCCCCATCAGCGTCAACGACTTTGACAACCAGAGCGGCGCGCTGACCTTCCTGTATCAGGTCAAGGGGGAGGGCACCCAGAAGCTGGCAGCCCTGCAGCCCGGCCAGACCCTGACGGTCACCGGCCCCTGCGGCAATGGGTTTGATACGGCTGCCCTTGCCCAGCAAAACAAAAAAATTGCCGTGGTGGGCGGCGGTATCGGTACCGCGCCGCTGCTGCTGCTCTGCAAGCAGCTTTGCCGTGCCGGGGTGCGCCCCGACCTTTACGTAGGTTTCCGGGATGAACCCTACGGCATGGAATCCTTCGTGCCGTGGTGCCACACCATCCATCTTGCCACCGACTCCGGTGCCCATGGCCATCACGGCCTGGTCACCGACCTGCTGGATGCCGCCAACTACGACCTGGTTCTGACCTGCGGTCCCATGGTCATGATGCGCGGTGTTGCCAAACTCTGCACCGCGGCAGGCACGCCCTGCCTGGCCAGCCTGGAAAAGAAGATGGCCTGCGGCCTGGGAGCCTGCCTGGGATGCACCTGCCACACCAAAGTGGGCCCCCGCACCGTCTGCAAGGACGGCCCCGTATTCAAAGCTGAGGAGGTGTTTGACTGATGGCAGACCTGCACGTAGACTTTCTTGGCAAGCGGCTGGCCGGCCCGGTCATCGCAGCCTCCGGTACCTTTGGTTTCGGTCCGGAATATGCCGACATCGAAGACCTTCGTGTCCTGGGCGGCATCTCCGGCAAGGGCCTGACCCTCAACGGCCAGCCCGGCAATGAGGGGGAGCGCCTGTATGAAACCCCTTCCGGCCTGATGAACTCCATCGGCCTGCAGAACCCCGGCGTACAGCACTTCATCGACCATGAACTGCCCGCCATGCGCCAGTGCGGAACCACCGTCTGGGCCAACCTGGGCGGTCACACCATTGAGGAAAATGTGGAAGGCGTAGAAAAACTCTGCGCCGCCGGGATTGATGTGCTGGAGCTCAACATCAGCTGCCCCAACGTCAAGCAGGGTGGACTTGCCTTTGGCATCCGCGCCCAGGATGCCAGCGAGGTGGTCGGCGCTGTGCGCAAAGTCTGCACGGTGCCGCTGGTGGTCAAGCTCAGCCCCCAGGCTGAAAGCATTCCGGAGATGTGCAAGGCCGTGGAAGCTGCCGGTGCCGACGGCATCAGTCTGTGCAACACCTTCCAGGCCTGTGCCATCGACCTGGAAAAACGCCGCCCGGTGTTCAACAATACCTTTGCGGGCCTTTCCGGTCCGGCGGTGCGGCCCATCGCCCTGCGCATGGTCTGGCAGGCCGTGGGTGCTGTCAACATTCCGGTGGTGGGGCTTGGCGGTATCCTGACGGGCCGCGATGCGCTGGAATTCATCATGGCCGGCGCAGCCGCCGTGCAGGTAGGCACGGCCAACTTCCTGGACCCCCAGGCCTGTGTACGCATCACGGCGGAGATCAACCAGTGGATGGACGCTCACGGCGTCAAGAACCTGGAGGAGATCCGCGGCTGCGCGCGAGGCTGATTCTGAATTTTTATTCATATAACTTGCAACAATATACAGTTTGTGGTAGTATGAAATTGAGTGAACATACAGGAGGAAAGTATCATGGCGAGAGAAGCAATCGAAGTTTTGAAGGAATGTGAAGCCTTCCTGGAAGGTCATTTTCTGCTGTCGTCCGGCCGTCATTCCGGCGCCTACTGCCAGATGGCGTTTCTGCAGCAGTATCCCGACCGCTGCGCCGAGGTCATGGCCCCGGTGGCCGAGAAGCTGAAGGAACTCAACGTGGACGTAGTTGTCGGCCCTGCTATGGGCGGCATCGTCTATGCCTACGAACTGGGCCGTCAGCTGGGCAAGCGCGCCATCTTCACCGAGCGCGTGGATAACGTGATGACCCTCAAGCGCTTCAAGATCGAGCCGGGTCAGCGCTGCATCATCGCCGAGGACGTTGTCACCACCGGTGTGTCCAGCCTGGAGACCAAGCGTGTCATCGAAGAGGCCGGCGGTGTCTGCCTGGGTATTGCCTGTGTGGTGGACCGCACCCGTGCCGACGCTCCGTCGCCCATTCCCATTGTTGCCAGCGCTCTCAAGCTGGACCTGCCCAACTACGCACCGGAAGAGTGCCCCATCTGCAAAGAGGGCAAGCTGCCGCTGGTTCATCTGGGCAGCCGCAAAATGAAAGAAGCAGCCAAACAGACTCTTTAATCAGAAACAGGGAGTTTAGAATATGCAGGCATATCTGATACTGGCAAACGGCCGGGTGTTCCGTGGGCAGAGCATTGGCTGCCCCGGTACGACCATCGGCGAAGTGGTGTTTGCCACCGGTATGGTCGGGTTTGAGGAAACCCTCACCGATCCCAGTTACTATGGGCAGATCATCACCCAGACCTACCCGCTCATTGGCAACTATGGCATGAACCATGAGGATGTGGAAAGCGGCAAAATCTGGGCGCGCGGTTACATTGTACGCGAAGCATGCAAGACGCCCTCCAACTTCCGCAGCGAGGAAACGCTGGATGCTTTCCTGAAAAAATACGGCATCATCGGTATTGAAGGCATCGATACCCGCAGCCTGACCCGCACTCTGCGGGAGAGCGGTGTTATGAATGGTGCCATTACCACCGAGTTCGATCCCGAAGCCGAACCGGAAAAGGTGGCGGCTCTGCTGCCGCAGATCGAGGCCTATGCCGTGACCGAGGCCGTCAAGACCGTCACCTGCTCGGAAGTCAAAACCTATGAACCCACCGCACAGGGTGCCTGGGGCGAAGCGCCCCTGCACGTGGCACTGCTGGACCTGGGCTGCAAAAACAATATCGTACGCTGCCTGCAGAAGCGCGGCTGCCGGGTAACGGTACTGCCCGGTACGACCACGGCGGCTGAGCTGAAGGCACTGAATCCCGATGGCCTGATGCTTTCCAACGGCCCCGGCGACCCCGCCGAGAATGTGGAGATCATCAAAAACATCGGTGAAATGCTGGATTCCGGCATCCCCGCTTTCGGCATCTGCCTGGGGCATCAGCTCACTGCGCTGGCAGCCGGCGCCAAGACTTGTAAGCTGAAATACGGTCACCGTGGCGCCAACCAGCCCGTCAGCCATATCAGCGGCAAGCGTACCTTCATCACCAGCCAGAACCATGGCTACGCCGTGGAAGGGGAAACCCTGCCTGCCGAAGTGGGCCAGGTCAGCTACCGCAACGCCAACGACGGCACCTGTGAGGGTGTGGACTATTTCCGCTGGAATTGCTTCACGGTACAGTTCCACCCCGAAGCCAACGGCGGCCCCAAGGATACCGAGTTCCTGTTTGATCAGTTTGTCAGCCGTATGCTGGCGGCGAAAGGAGTAATCAACGATGCCTAAAGACCCCAGTATCAAAAAGGTGCTGGTCATTGGTTCCGGCCCCATTATCATTGGTCAGGCGGCAGAGTTTGACTATTCCGGCACCCAGGCTTGCCGCGCCCTTAAGTCCGAGGGTGTGGAAACGGTGCTGGTCAACTCCAACCCCGCCACCATCATGACCGATCCCGACATCGCCGATCATGTGTATATCGAGCCGCTGACGGCGGAAGTCGTCGAGCGCATCATTGAGAAGGAAAAGCCCGATGCCATCCTGCCCAACCTGGGCGGCCAGATGGGTCTGAACCTCTCCATGGAACTGGCCCGCAATGGCTTCCTGGATCGCAGCGGCGTGCGTTTGCTGGCCTGCAAGCCGGAAACCATCGACCGTGCCGAGGACCGTCAGCTCTTCAAGGACACCATGGAAAAGCTGCACCAGCCCATCGTGCCCTCCAAGGTCGTGGAAGATCTGGATGCAGCACTGGAATTTGCCGAGGTCATCGGCTATCCCGTCATTGTCCGCCCGGCCTTCACCATGGGCGGTACCGGCGGCGGCATCTGCGAAGATCGGGAAAAACTGCATGAGATCGCCACCAACGGTCTGCGCCTGTCGCCCATTCATCAGATTCTGGTGGAGAAGTGCATCTCCGGCTGGAAAGAGATCGAGTACGAGGTCATGCGTGACTCCAAGGGCAACGTAATCACCGTCTGCAACATGGAGAACCTGGACCCCGTAGGCGTTCACACTGGTGACTCCATCGTTGTGGCCCCCAGCCAGACCCTGTCCGATAAAGAGTACCAGATGCTGCGCACCGCAGCCCTGGACATCATTACCGAGCTGGGTATCGAAGGCGGCTGCAACTGCCAGTTTGCCCTCAAGCCCGACAGCTTCGAGTACGCGGTCATCGAGGTCAACCCCCGTGTGTCCCGTTCTTCGGCGCTGGCCTCCAAGGCTACCGGCTATCCCATTGCCAAAGTAGCCACCAAGATCGCGCTGGGCTACACCCTGGACGAGATCACCAACGATGTTACCGGCGAGACCTGCGCCTGCTTCGAGCCGGCTCTGGACTACGTGGTCGTCAAATACCCGAAGTGGCCTTTCGATAAGTTCGTCTACGCTGATAAATCCCTTGGCACCCAGATGATGGCTACCGGCGAAGTCATGGCCATCGGCAACAACTTTGAGCACGCCATGATGAAGGCTGTGTCCTCCATTGAACTGGGCATGGATACCCTGACCCTGCCTGATTTTGAGCAGCTTTCCACCGAGGAAGTCATCGAGCATCTCCATGTACAGGACTCTGAGCGTGCCTTCTGCGTGTACGAAGCTCTCAAACGCGGCGTGCCCCATGAAACGATCTACAATATCACCAAGATCGACTGGTGGTTCCTGGATAAGATGCAGCATCTGGCTGACATCGAGTTGGGCCTGCAGCAGGGCGAACTGACCCGGGAAAAATATCTGGAAGCCAAGAAGTTTGGTCTCCTGGACAAGACCATCAAGCGTTTGTCTGGTGTGGATACCCTGCCCGAAACGGTTCAGGCATCCTTTAAGATGGTCGATACCTGCGCGGCAGAGTTCGCGGCCAAGACGCCGTATTTCTATTCCACCTACGATGAGGATAACGAAGCGGCGCAGTTCATTGCCGAACACAGCGATCCCAAAAAGAAAAAGGTACTGGTTTTTGGCTCCGGCCCCATCCGCATCGGTCAGGGCATCGAGTTCGACTACTGCTCGGTACATGCCGTCTGGACGCTGAAGAACCACGGCTGCGAAGCCATTCTGGTGAACAACAACCCGGAAACCGTATCCACCGACTTTGATACTGGCGACCGCCTGTACTTTGATCCCCTGAACCCCGAGAGTGTGGACAACATCATTGCCACCGAGAAGCCGGACGGCTGTCTGGTGCAGTTCGGCGGTCAGACGGCCATCAAGCTGGCCAAACACATGGACGAAATCGGCCTGCCCATTCTGGGCACCCCTGCCGATGCCATCGATGAAGCCGAGGACCGTGAACGCTTTGACCAGTTGCTGGAGCGCTGCGGTATTCCTCGCCCCGAGGGCCGCACCGTCTACACCCTGGACGAAGCCCTCAAGGCGGCACAGGAAGTCGGCTACCCGGTTCTGATGCGTCCTTCTTATGTGTTGGGCGGCCAGAACATGATCGTGGCCTACAACTCTGCCGATGTCATCGAGTACATGGGCGTTATCACGGCTCATGTAGACATGAGCCACCCGGTGCTGATGGATAAGTACATCTACGGCACCGAGTGCGAGGTCGATGCCATCTGCGATGGTACCGATTATCTGGTGCCCGGCATCATGGAACAGATCGAGCGTACCGGCGTTCATTCCGGTGACTCCATCTGCGTCTATCCGCCCTATAACTTCAGCCAGAAGGTTATCGACACGCTGGTGGACTACACCGGCCGTTTTGCCCGCGAACTGAAAGTGGTGGGCCTGGTCAACGTTCAGTACGCGGTCCAGGACGGCAAGGTCTATGTCATCGAGGTCAACCCCCGTTCCAGCCGTACCGTGCCCTATATCAGCAAGGTTACCGGCGTTCCCATGGTGGATCTCGCCGTGCGCTGCACGCTGGGCGAGAAGCTCAAGGATATGGGCTACGGCACCGGTCTGTGGCGCGGCGGCAAGAGCCCCTACTACGCTGTCAAGGTACCCGTCTACAGCTTCCTGAAACTCCACGGCGTGGATACCATGCTGGGTCCCGAGATGAAGTCCACCGGCGAAGTGCTGGGCATTGCTCCCACTTTCCATGAAGCCATGATGAAAGGCCTTGTGGCAGCCGGTTATCAGTTCAAGGTACCGGGCCCCGGTTCCTGTGTCATTGTCACCGTCAAGGACAGCGACAAGAAGGAGGCCGCTGAACTGGCATGGAAGCTCCATGACTACGGCTACAAGATCTACGGTACCGCCGAAACGGCCCGCTATCTCAACAGCCAGATGGTGCCCTGCAGTGTGGTTCGTCAGATGAGCGGGGCCCGCCCCAACGTCATCGACCTGCTGGAGAGCGGCCTGGTTGATTATATCATTTCCACCAGCCCCCACGGCCGTGATCCTCACCGTGATTCGGTCAAGTTCCGCCGCAAGGCTACGGAACTGTCCATCCCGTGCATTACGGCTATGGATACCGCCCGCGTACTGGTGGATGCGCTGCGCGGCGACCACGATATCAGCCAGATGGAACTGGTGGATGTTGCCCGCCTGCATCGCGACGCCAAACAGGATTGATTCCATAAAAAAAGAGCCTGTACCATGGGGTGCAGGCTCTTTTTTTATGGACTTTGGGCAGAAATTCCCCCGGCATTACGCCAAAAAAGGAACGATTATTCGCTGAATGACGGAATTTTCGCGGCTGTGTTTGGCAAATTTTAGACCATTTGCCGATTTCCGTCGTAATTGGTCAAAAACGCTTGATTCTGCGCGGTATTTTTTCTATAATATGGGGCGTAATAATAACAGGCACTGTGCCTAAGCAATAGGGAGTATAAAGGAATTATGACGAGATCTCAGTTGATTACCAAGGTTGCAAACGACACCGGCATGACCAGCGGCGAAGTGGAAAAGGTCATGGATTGCATTTTCGGCACCATCGGTGACGTGCTCAAGGGCGGCGATAAGGTTACGATTGCTGGGTTTGGCCGCTTTGAAATGCGGGAGCGCCAGACCAAGAACTTTACCAATCCCAAAACCAAGGTGACCAGCAAGCTGGAACCCACCGCAATTCCCGGCTTCAAGGCCAGCGGCCGTCTGAAAGAGAAGGTCGCGCAGTAAATCCTCTTACCCCGTTTTTAAGACCGCCGGCAGGCGGTCTTTTTGTTTGCTTTCCATGGTAAAGTAAGTGCCCCGGCTGCAGGTTGCAGCCGGGGCACTTGCCATTATTTCAGGTTGGGGCGATCCTGGTCGCCGTCCGCTTTGAACAACACAAAATTTTCCGGTTTGCTGGTAAAATAGTAGTACTCCGTATTCTCCCGCAACGGTGGTGTCAGATAGTTGGGGATCACACAACCATCGCCCTCCACGCGCTCAGTGAAACCGGCCGCCTGCCAGATCTCTGCGGGAATGCCCACATTGTAGCAGTCTATGTACTCGGCGCCGGTGCGGTGCAGAATGGCATCCAGCGCGCCGCCCAGCCGCGGCAACACCTGATCTTCGCCGATAAAATCCACCAGCCGAACCACCGGCACACAGCCGGTTTCCTGTGCCGTGACGGTGCGGGTGACTACGTAGGCGAGCAATTTGCCGTGTTCCCGTGCGGCCCACACATCATAATGGAAGTGGGGGTAGTGGAAATACCGCCGCCGGAGATACCAGGTATCTTTGCGGGGCGTGTGCGGGGTAGAGGGCATCCCCAGCGGAATCAGATCGGCTGCCGATTCGATTTTTTCCAGTCCCAGGTCCCGCTGCACCGGCGGCAAAACGTACCGCAGCGGCTTTGCCAGCTGATAATCGGTGCGCCGTCCCAGACGGTAATAGTGGGGGATACGTCCGGCCTGCCAGCCCAGGAACTGATAGAATGTGCAGGTATTGGGGCGAATGTTGTTGCAAGCAAGCACATTTGCATGCAGCAGCCCCGGCAGCGCGTTCATCAGTTCCAGGCCCACGCCGTTATGTCCCTTGGCGGCCACCCAGACACTGACCCATACGTCAGGGCGGCGTGTCGTGTTGGCAAGTATGTATCCGGCGGCACTCACATATTGGCCGTCCTGCTCGGCCACGGCAAACTGCGGAACACCGCCGCGCCCGGCATAGTAGTGGTGATACAGTTCGGGGCGATTCAGCAGCGGCAGCCGCATATCGAAATTCTCGTTAATGAAGTCTATGATGGCCCGGTCTTCGCCCAGGCGGGCCAGACGGAATGTCACGTCAGACAATGGCCGAACCTCCCGTGACCGGCAGTGTCACGCCGGTGATAAAGCCCGCCTCGTCCGAGAGTAAAAACGCCATGGCGGGAACAACGTCCTCGGGGGTGGCGTTGCGGCCCATGGGGTTGTCCGCTGCCGCAGCCTGCACGATAAGGTCGGGGGTATCCTTCAGGAAGTTGGTTTCCATCATGCTGGGGGCCACGCAGTTGACCGTCACGCCAAACTTGGCGTACTCCACAGCCAGGCTCTTTACAAGACCGCCGATGGCGCTTTTTGCCATCACATAGGCGGCGGTGTTTTTAGGCGGGCAGCCGATGGTGTAGCTGGTCTGAATGAAGAGGACCCGCCCGAATTTGGCCCGGGCCATGGCGGGCAGTATACCGCGACAGATCCGAATGGCGCTGTGGACCTGAATCTCCAGGTCCCGGTCAAAACGGGTCTGGTCGAAGGCCTTGAATTTGGTGTTGATTACCGGCAGCGCGGGCAGATGGATGAAATGGGTCGGTGCCGGGGCAGACGTTTCCAGCAGCTGCATGAAAGTATCTACCTTGGCACGGTCAGACAGATCCACGTCATAGGGGCGGATCTGGCCGGGGAACCGCTGGCACAGGGAGGCCAGCTTATCCAGGTCGCCGCAGCCCTGGGCCAGCACCAACGCATCCGGAGCACCGTTCAGCAAACGGGCAATCAGCGCGCGGCCCACATCGCTGGTCGCACCGGTGATCAGATAAGTATACGACATGATGGAATCCTCCCTTATTTGGCAAGGCCTGCCTTGATGATGCCGCGGGTCACCCGCTGGCCGTTCTGATTGGTGATGACGGCCTTGATTTCCGCTTCGTTGCCAATTTCGCTGACCCGCAGGACCGTGCCTTTCACGGTCAGCGTATCGCCGATAAACACCGGCTTGGCAAATTTACATTCCACACCGTGCAGCAGGCAATGCTCGCCCGGCAGATAAACGCCCGCCAACGTAGAAAAAAAGCTGGCGCCCAGCATACCGTAGACCACACGGCCAGGGTAGCCGCGGTCTTTGGCGTATGCAGCATCGATGTGGATGGGGGAAACATCGCCGGTGAGTGTCCGGAATGCATCCATCATTTCGGCAGTGACCGTTACGGTGAATTCCTCTGTCAGTCCGGGGGTCATCTCAGCCAACGTATAGTGGTTCATGACAGACTCCTCTTTCCTTTTTTGAAAAAAAGGCGGCACAGGGCCGCCCTATTTTATGGTATGATGCTGGAATAAAATCACGCCGGTCCATCAGACCATGCGTGCCACCAGGTCCAGCAGATCGCCCACGTCCTTCAGGCCGCGAACATCAGAAAGTTTGAACTTGATGTTGAATTTCTTCTCGATGGCGGTCAGCAGGTTGATCTGTTCCAGACTGTCCCAATCCTCAATGTCGTCGGCGCAGGTTTCACGGGTGATAACCAGGCTGTCGTCGTCAAAATTGTCACGGAAAATATCCTGCACCGCAGTCAAAATATCCTGTTCGGTCATATTCAGTACTCCTTTAAAGCATGGTAATTACCCATACTATAGCATAAATCGCTGCCCGGCGCAAGAAAAGTTGTAAAAGATCGCCGGGGAATTTCCGGTTCAGAATCCGTAGTCTTCCAGACGCTTCTGCAGTTCTGTTTCATTGTAAATCGGCACGCCCTGCTGCAGGGCCAGCACATCGCTTTCGGGTAGCAGGCGGGTATAGATCTCGTCGTACTGGGCCAGGGGACCGGTGCCATCCCCGGCATACAACGCCACATGCCCGGCATTGTCTTTTAAAAGGTACAGGGGTTCCGGGCGGCGGGCCTGCCCGCGAAGCAAAAACCATACACTGACCGCCAGGCACAACAGGGCAACACCCCCCAGCAGCCAAAGATACAAAGCGGAACCGCGTCCATGCTTGTTTTCCATCCGATAGCCCTCCTTTGGCGTTAGTATGGGACGGTATATCGTAAAAAAAACAAAAACTTGTGAATTTTGCGTAACGGACTGTACTTTTGCGGTGCTTTTGTGGTATAATCCATTCTATAGCACTCTGCAATTCTGTGTTACGGCATTGGCCGGCAACGCTTTTTCGGATAGGATCAAAGGAGGCGGTTCCCATAGAACCCAAAAAGGAGCGCCATATTTCCACGGATGGCGTAAAATCGAACAACGGTGCGACCGGGCAGTTCAATCCGGTCAATCCTCAGGACCCGAAGAAGAAAAAGAAGAAAAAACGGCGCAGTATTCCCGTCATGATTCTTCGCTTCATCGGCTGTGTGTTCTGCGTGTGTATCATGCTGGGCAGCGTGGCCGGTGTTCTGCTGTCGATGTACATTGTACAGGTCACGGCGGATGACGGCGAGGTCCTCGACCTGGATAACCAGAAGAACAAGCAGACGACCATCATCTACGATAAAAACGGCAACAAGTATGCGACCCTGACCCAGGGCGAAAACCGTATCTGGCGTGAACTTTCAGCCATGCCGGAAGATCTGCAGCACGCGGTTATCGCCATCGAGGACAAGGACTTCTACAACGAGCCCGGTATCAACATCAAGCGTACCATCGGTGCTGCCCTCAACGAATTTACCGATCATGCGATCTACGGTTCCCAGCAGGGTGCATCCACGCTGGAACAGCAGCTCGTCAAAAACCTGACCGGCGATGACGAGGTGGACAAGATGCGTAAGGTGCGCGAAATTTTCCGCGCCTTGGGTCTGTCCAATCGCTACAGCAAAGAAACCATCCTGGAAGCCTACCTCAATACCATCCCCCTGACGGGTATTGTCTGTGGCATGGAGGCCGGCGCGCAGGAGTACTTCGGCAAACGCGTGGAGGACCTCACTCTGTCGGAGTGTGCGGTGCTGGCATCCATCTCCAAAAACCCCACAGCTTATAATCCCTTCACGAACCCGGAAAACCTGATTACCCGTCGCAACCACGTCCTGTATGAGATGTATAATCAGGGATATATCACGGAAGAAGAGTACAATTCTGCCTGTGCGGAAACCATCACGCTGGCGGAAACCAGCAGCGCGACCGAGAACTCCACCCGTTCTTCCCAGAACTCCTACTTTACCGACGCGCTGTACTACGAACTGCTCAACGACCTGCAGGAAAAGCTGAACATGACGGCTGACGAAGCCAAGTCCATGATCTTCAACGGTGGCCTGCGCGTGTATTCCACCGTGGACCCTGAAGTGCAGACGGCCATTGAAAATGCCATGTACGATGCGGACGGCAACATCCCCGCATTGTGGCACGAGGAAGCGGTCTGCCTGCGGGATTACCCGGCCGAAACCAGCAGCTGGGATGACGTCACCTTTGATGAAAACACCGGCCTGCCCCTGACCAAGGATGGTCTGGCAGTGTACGGCGTGGATGATATTCCCGTCTACACCGACGATGAGCAGACCACCCTGAAAATGGGCGTTTCCACCGACGACAACTATCCCAACGATGACACCGAATATCTCTGTGTATACGAAACGGTCCGCACCCAGGCGGCCATCGCCACGCTGGACTATGACGGCAACATCCTGGGCATTGGCGGCGGTGTCGGCGAAAAGAAATACGACCTGGGCACCAACCGTGCCACCATCCCGCACCAGACCGGTTCTACCATGAAACCCATCGGTGCTTACTGCCTGGCGCTGGACTACAAGCTCATCAACTACTCTTCTCAGGTGCTGGATGCTCCGTTCTATTCGGCGGAGGATAAGCGCGTGCTGAAGGATGAGTATTCCTATATGGACCCGTA